>ERZ724508.270-NODE-270-length-37916-cov-5.569478_pt1 | contig 37916 bp, 50 predicted proteins | sample MGYA00376041_ERZ724508 | MGnify/ENA primary metagenome ERZ724508 (study PRJEB28724, sample SAMN07190887) | wastewater metagenome | isolation source: effluent of sewage treatment plant in Hong Hong | place: USA: Christiansburg, Virginia | collected 2016-03-01 ...
CAGCTAAGCTATAAATTATCGCAAACTAGCACTGGAATGACGAGCAGCTCTCAAGCGAGAGTCGACATTATGGGTCGAATCTCACCAATAGACTGTTGCCCAAAGCAACGAATTGCTGTTGTGAACGCCATAGACCTTCATCAAACTCATTCGTGGCTTCCCTTCAGGAAATGATCTGCTCCATATTATCCTATATGCAGGTTTAAAACCAAAGCGCATCGGTGTCCCTGGGATAGAACACCACGGTAGCTTCCTTACTTACGCAGCCAAGCTCTCTCATTTGCTACCCGGAGGAAAAGACCTTCTATGCGACCGTCAACTCATCAGGCAAGAGTTTTGGTTCGGCCCTCTCCATCATCGATTTCGAAGAGGTTGAGCAGAGCTGCAAACTCACTCACCGCTCGGTTCCCTACACGGAGTACTTGGAAAAGTGCATGTTCCTGAAGGATGTCGGGCTGCTGTTGAGCACCAACACGAATAGTGGGCAGGCGACCGGCCTTGCTATGTTGACCCCACAGGCGAAGTAGATCAAACCTTTGAAAGCCTTCACGTAAAGCTACAACAAGTAAGCTGGTATGCAAATCGTAGCGTGATGACCAGCAAGTAAGGCGAGATATTGCTGGCGACCCCGAAAGAAATCGCGAAGTATGATACCGAGAAGGACACGCTTTTGCCGTTGCTGCCTGTAGATGGCCCATGCTTAAGCTACATAAACCCCAACAACAGCAACACCTTCCTCTGTGGCTACCTCAGAGAGAACCGAATCGGCATTTACGACCGCCTCTCGAAAACGTACCTGCATTGTTAGTATAGACCTCCCATTCGCATCGAAAATGCTCACAACTCCAAACCCCTATCGTTCGACTTTAACCCCAGCAAGCCAAATTACTTCATGGCCTGTTACCACGACTGCATGAAGTTCTGGGATCTCAAGAAGCCAAACCTACCAATGAAGTGTGTTGACTTGCATCACTCGATGCTGCTCAACGCCAAATACAACTTCTACGATGAGTTAGTGCTTTCTTCATGTAACGCATAGGCATATGCTAGACGACGATGGCACGCTCGGTCTCTTCCGGATGACCTCGATAAGTTCAGCAGCGACCTCTGTCTCCGGCAGCAGCAAAGAATAGGATGGGCTGGTCAAGCTGTACGACGATCATGAAGACTCCACTTATCAGATCTGCTGGGCAGGCTTCTCCCCATGGTACTTCGCAAGCATAAGCTATGGGTCGAACTTGGTAGTGAATTCCGTTCCAAGTAGCGAGAAGCACCGCATTCTGTTTTGACTGCTGCGTGGAATATAATCAATAGTTCAAGGTGCAACCGCCTGCCGAATGATGAAACGTCGTGAAGAGTCCGACGAGGAGGGCTCGGAGTAGGAAGACCGCCGCAAGCAACCCAAACATCCAAAGTTCGACAGCAAGAACATCGCTAAGACAATCAACCCCAACCGAATTGTCATTAACATCTCTGGTAGGCAATCACTCATGCAGACTGCCAGTACCCGGTGGTACGGCTCGTCGCCAAGATGCTGAAATGGAAAGTGCAGACGGACCCAGAAGCCACCGATTGGGACATGTGGTGGACGGATAACGCAGTACTACCAGAGACTCTCTTTCGCATGCAGCATCACCAAAAGATTAACCATTTTCCAGGTACACCAGTCGTCTAGCGCAGGCATGTATATACTCGCGAGAAAGAACCTCCTGGGGAAGGGCCTGATGAAGATGAAAAAGCAATTTCCATAGGAGTACAACTTCTTCCCTTTGACTTGGATGCTGCCGAGTGAATACAGCGAGTTTCGGCTCTACTTCGAGAGCAAGCCCAAGGGTAAAAGCAGGACTTATATTGTGAAGCCGGAAGCGTTGTCGCAGGGGAAAGGGATCTTCCTCACCCGCCGTATCGAGGATATACTGCCAGGCGAACATTATGTAGTGCAGCGCTACCTCCATAAACCCTACCTCATCGAGGGGCTGAAGTTTGACTTTCGAATCTATGTGTTGCTAGCTGGTGTCGACCCGCTGCGAGTTTATCTCTACAACGAGGGGCTCGCTCGTTTCGCAACCGAAGCCTATGTAGTTCCCACGAAGGAGAACATGGAGGATGTCTGCATGCACCTCACCAACTATGCTATCAATAAGGACAACCCCAACTTTGTATTCAATGAAAGTTAGAAGGACATGTCCATTGGGCACAAACGCTCATTAACTTCGGTGTTCGAATTACTCTCCAAACAGGGGCTAGATGTGAAGCTGCTCCAGAACCAGATCAAGGATATTCTCATCAAAACCTTTATATCGGGGCTGCCATTGATCCGCCACCAGTACCGTTCATGTCAGTTGGAAAATTATGCTGGCAATATGTGCTTTGAGGTGCTTGGGTTCGATGTTATCCTCACCTCCAAGGGGGAGCCATATCTGTTGGAAGTCAACCATACTCCGAGTTTTACAACCGATACGCCGTTGGATGAACTGATCAAGAAGAATCTCATCAGGGACAGCTTGGTTCTCATGAACATAAATACCACTTCCAAGGCAGAAATTATTGCTGCTAAACGTGAGGAACTCAACAACAGAGTATACGCTGGCAAGAAGACTAAACTGACTCAGTAGGAACGTTAGAATTTTAGAGTGGAAGCCCAAAAATAGCGTGATGTATTCGAAGACCAGCATCTCGGCGGCTTTGAGAAGATCTATCCGGTTACAGACGAAACGGCTATGAAGCAGTACCAACAGTTTCTGGAACACTCCGAAAAACTCTATGAGGAGAGTACGGGCATCAAACGTAAACCAAAAGAAGCAGCGAAGTAAAAGATTGAGAAAATCGTCGAGAAGGCGCAAGTTGGCAATGCCAAACGATCCAACACAATAACTCGGACAAATCGTCCACCTGTTGAAAAACTAATCCAAAAGCCCGTATCCGAAGACTAAACGAGATTGGTGAAGGAAGACAGTGGCTTCCTTCCATCGATTAAGTGCAGTGAATCGCCGAACTATCGCGAATCCACACCCTCGTCATCACAGAACACACTCAAAGCCGACATAGTTAGCCAACCTTAAGGCACCCGTGCCAACGGTTAGAGCTTCGAGTTGCACCGACCTGCAAGATAGCCCTCTGAAAGCCGGGAGACCTACGAGCACGTTAACAAGCACTACGCCGACTACGTACAGCTTAAGGAAAGCTTCAAGAAGAAGAGCAGCGAATAGCGAGGCGTCGATATGCCGATGGAGCCTCCTCGCAGCTACATAAACCAAATCAACTTCAGCTTCTTCATCAATGAAGTGAAAATCGAGCAGGGAACCGACCGCAAGAAGCAAGACCCCAAACGACGCAAAGAACATTCCCAACTAAACTGCAAAAATCGCAATACAAGCAAAGGAGCTTCAATCGATCGACCGCCCAAGCAACCGCTGTCATTGAACTCGCTGCTGCAGCCTACTGATTAACAGCATTCAGGAGCAGTGTCGATTGGCAACCTCAAGGAACTGCTGAACAGAAAGCGGCAAGTGGGCTGAAAAGCGCTGGCGCAAGATCTTCCGGTGGGCCTTAAAAGCGACCGTCACCAACACATTTAAATCGTATAATATCTTCATGGCCACCGCAGACCGTAAGGCAGTGATTAAGCATGCCGACATGAATGAGGAGATGCAACAGGACGCCATCGACTGCGCCAATCAGGCACTCGAGAAGTTCAACATCGAAAAGGACATTGCTGCCTTCATCAAGAAGGAGTTCGACAAGAAGTACAACCCAACGTGGCACTGCGTCGTCGGCCGTAACTTCGGCTCATACGTGACCCACGAAACGAAGCACTTCATTTACTTCTACATGGGACAGGTGGCTATCCTCCTGTTCAAGTCGGGTTGAAGTGCCCGCGTTGATTCCTCTATAACCCTCTGAAAGAACCCCAAAACTAGCCAGGCGAGGGCTTCTCATCGCCACTTCTTCCACCGTTAGGAATTATGTAACTTATGAATTCAAATACCACGTGCGAATAGTGTCAGCTAATTGGCACGACTATTTTCCGACGCTCACTTCCACAGAACCAGGAACAATCCTAAGAGCACTCCACATGAACCCAGCACGCCGATTACGTTCGGCTGCTAACCGTACCGCACAATGCTAACGATGTAGGCCATCACGACGCAGCTGTAGCCCACCAGGGTTGCAGCACCAGTCTTGCTGCAAATACGCACCGCTCCGATATACAACAGGCTTGACAAGGACAGAGACAGTCCGATTAGTACGAAGGCCTATACAGTTTACCAAGCTGTGAGCGGGAGCAGCTCAGTAATTCCTAATTGCTTCGTACCAGGAAGTTCAATGAAGCAGATCAAATCAGTCACAAAGCAGCTCATCAACCCTAAGTTAAGGTTGATTTGAGGAATACTGCTCGCCTTAAGCTACTTGGTGATCACAATACCGTAAGCCCACCCCACAAGCGTGACATTCAGCATCAACCCAATTGCCGCCTTGGTCCACACCGAGCTATCGATGTAGTGGTAAGTGCTGTTCAGCTATTCCTCTATACCCATCCAGTACAAGATGAGGCTGGAATTGATCATTACAATGAGGGTCAGGGTGGTGGCTGCAATTCCCAAAAATACTCTGAAAGTTACCACCACTCCATTCTTGAAGTAATCTATCACGTACACTATTATTGGTCCGCTGTTAGCGATGGTGTGTACCAACGGAGCAGGAAGGAACCGAAGAGCAGTGGCCAGGCTCATCCCATGGAAACATGTTAGGACGTTCCTTACCATTAACTTCCAGAAATCAACGGAGGCGAAGTTGAAACTGTATCCATACCATGCACAGATAGCTGCATTCATAGAGACAGTGCCGATTCCCCTCCATCGACTAATAGTAACGAAGTCCAGTTTACGATTTTCGGATCCAAAGACAAACGCCATGACCCAGAACGCACTGCTGAATAGGACCATGAGGTAGGCGGTGTAGTCACCTCCGATAAGCTGCCTCGACTTCTCCATGAGTATCATTCCTTAATATTTAAAGTAGAGCGATGCTGCGGATAACTGGCAAGAAACCACTGGCATACGAACATCCACTCAGCCATCTGATCACAGCACTTCCCTACATTGACGAGAGTAATGTGCCGAGGAGTGTGGTCAACTATCTTGTGAAGACTGAAGCAGCCGAGATAGGTAAGCCACTGAGTGACTATATCAAGGACTTCAAACTGCCGGAAACGCCCTTCATGAACTCACCTTAGTTTGAGCAGATGGTAAGGGAAGCAGAATCCCGTCAGAAGAAATCAACGAAGCAATTGGAGATTCCAAATGTAGAAGGAGCTAGTGCGATTGTGCTGCGAAGTACCATCGATCACGGCTATCGCAATAGAGAGTACAACTACTTGAGGTACCCACCGTCGTTAACAGAAGAACTACCAATCTCGACATTACCCAGAAACTTGGTCCGGTGATTCTCAAGGAACACATTAGCTGCCTGGACAAACTTAAGTAGACTCTGCAGTTACGCATCTCTGAATAATAGCGGGAGATTGAGTAGATCAACGCTAAGCGTAAGTACTAGCAGTTGGAGTGTAAGGAGCGACTGGAGACTATCCACGACAGAGTAAAAATGCTGTTGGTTGCCAATCGACAGTATCAGTGACTTGAACAGCAATATATAACAGCGAAGTATCATCTGGGTAGCATAATCTGTCGATGGCTGCGGTCGCTCACGCAACCTGTCAATGGCTTGGTGATACGCGGTTAGAGTTCATAGGCTAAATCTGCGAACTCTGGACGGCACTATGGAAGGTACTAGGCACGTCCTTCGTTTCTCCTCCCAACTGTGAACTCTTCCATATCGAAGATCCTAAGTTTCCTCGCTTGGTTCAGTTTGAGTCCGTGTGGCATCAGTTTGTTCACATTGAGGAACCCCAGTTGTTATTCTACTGGGAGGCGGTTGGCCAAGTCTTTCAACTCTTTGAGCTCCTTCGATTAGGGCCTGCTGGTCAAAGGTTCGTCCTGCCGACGCATGCTCTGTTTTCGACTGAGTATTCTTGCTCGAATGTTGCTTAAAAACTTTTCACCAATATTCATCGCAAAGTTCTCGCTGGTTGACCTATTGTGCTTCTTGGTGGGCCCGAACTTAACCTCGATGCTTTTCAGCTCGGCTGATTTACGTTCACGTGGTGCAGGTGGTGCTTACTTCTTCTCTGGTTAGGGTCGATTAAACCTCTCTGACTTTAGGCAATCTGCCGAGGTCTTCTCGCAGGACTCGTACTAGTGAATGCGCCTGCGATAGTCGTCCACCATTATTCGGTACTACGAATCTGCACGCTTCGCATCGTTCTTGTCGGTATTCGACCTCATTCTTACCCGCTTTTGATGGCTTTGGTTCTTCATCAAACGACGTTTTATTTCAAACCGGTGGATATTGCCAGCGAGGTTGCTCATTGTGTCGACTACTACTTTCGATTAGTCGGGCTTCTCGTCGCTGAGCCCCCACGGTGGATTATACACTGTCTCAACGCTTTGCAAGGCTTAACTGTTGCTTCTCCCCTTCGGAACTCCTGGTGAAAGGTTCATTGCTTGGAACCGTTAGGGTTTATCAATCGCGTATAATAACTTTGGTTCGCTACTGTCGCGGTACCATCTGGAGACAGGCAGGTATCACAGCGGCGGGAACTCATCGGGGTCGGATAGGTTTAGCAGCTTCTTTGGGGGCTCTTTCGGAGATTCAGCTACGGCTACAGGAGCCGGTTCGGGTTTCTTTTCCTCAGCAGCTGGCTTGGTGGCCTCGACTGCAGGTTTGCTACTTTCGTGAGTTGTTGAACTGTGCTCCTTTTCAGCATTTTCTTCCTCTTGAGCCTTGGTCTACTACAGGATGGCCTGCACCTTTGAGAACTTCAAAAACTTCTCGACCGACTTGAAAGCCACCTTGGTCTCAGCATGGATTGTCTTGTGGTACACCATCTTATCCATGTTGTAGCTTGATACCGGCCCAATAATTTGTTTGCCTTCCTTGTAGTACCACACTTCGGCGTCCTTGTCCAAGGTACCCTCGCTGAACTCGTAGAACTCTGCGAAAGGACCCTTACGATAAACCTTCTCCTTCTTCTTATCGTCCTCGTGAGAAATCTTGCGATTTGGCTCATGATGCTCCTTCCTTAACACCTACTTTCCGTGAAGATGCTTGATGTCCTTCTTTGCGTGCTTCACCACAATGAACATGTTGGGATCAAACTTGCTATCTTCAAGGTTTTCTGGCTGCAGCGGCTTATCGGTCAGCACATCCTTGAGGATGTCCTCATCGGCGAGGAACTTGAGCTTGCTTCGATCGACCACCTCGAACAGCGACATCATGCTGATCTTTCCCTTGTTGGCCATAGCAATCAACTTAACAAAGATTATAACTTAGGAGCGTGTATTAACTAACATCAGCACAGCGGGTAGCTGTCACTTGTTGTCCAGCAACCCCGAACCCGAACCTGATCCCTTCGATTCGGATACTGTCTTCTTCTTAAACCTTGTCTTCTCGAAGAAGTCGTTTTAGGTAAGTTTGCGGCTGTTTCGGCTGAACATGTTGGCGAGGTACTGTGCATTCTACTTTAGCACACTCAACTTCTATCGCTCTCGTTCACGTTCCCGCTCCTTTTATAGTTTCATTTGCTGGAAGCAACCGCCAGCTGTAAGGGATATTCCCTACTGCTTGCCTGTCGTGGATGATAAGCTTGATTTGTGCTACGGTTCCTTATTGGAATAGTGGCTGAGATTGTCGAGGTCGATGATGGGTGCTGTTGCACTAAAGTTGCCTACGCCATGGCAGGTTGTCTGTGGTTGGCTCAGAGCATGATGAAGGTGCGGGATTGTGTGGTCGCCAATGCTGGTTGCAGATGTCTTTGATCGGTCGTGCTGAGGTTTAAGTGTCACCTTAATGGACTTCTCACGGCTGCGACTATGATCTCGCTTCCTCACGGATGATCCACCGAGTACAGCAAACTCCTCCCTGCGATCTGCTAAACTAATGACGTAGGATTCGATGCGTTGAATGTCGATGGGCTAATGTTTTAGGAGTGTCTTGAAGTAGCTGAGTTCGCAATAGAGCTTGCTGTTAGTTTCCTTGAGGAAGTTATCAAGCACAAGCTCCATGAAGCGCGTGACATGCGCAGCGAGCTGTTGTCTGGGCTGTTGCATGAATATGACTGTTAAGATTAAATATTGAATTAAGCTCTGGTGAGGTAAACGCAGCGGAGTCGGAGATTGGAAAATTTTGCTGCAGACCCTTTCGGGCTTCGAAGATATTGAATATCACTGGAGAAGTTTATCAACACTTTGGGGAAGGTTCCATTTTCTCTTTCGAAGTTTCAAACCTTGTTTGGAAGGCTTCTGACAAAGGCAATGCCCGTCGATAAAATGTATTGGATGGTCGCAAAGGAACATATTCTCGCATTAGTTTTCCTCTGCTCGACCAGATCTTCATTGCCTTAGGCAAGCACCCATCACTTCATCTTGGCGAATCTGCTCGACATTTTCGTGGGATTGGCACTTGCGATGAATTAATAAATTGTCTCGTACTGTAGAAGCCCGAAGTGTTCCTTTATTCTCCTGACCTTCCCGACAATTTCCATATCCGAGGATATGCGCGATCTCTTACTTCAATAAGGACGATTTTAACATTAACAACATCTAGTTATTCGTTATGAGAAGCGAAATAGACCGTATTCGCAACACTAACTTCGAGGATCTTGACCGCAGAGTCAATGAGAACCAGCAGCTTCTTGAAATCATGAGGTGCTGTCTCGAGCAGAATCAATGTACAACGCCCATGGCTCTGCTCAATCCTATCAGCCGTAAGGGCTCCAAGCTGCCAGCTGTCAAGGGATTGCTACATGATCTCATCGTCTTCCAACGCTCACTCCGTTAAGAGGTTGTCAAGTTTGTGCAGATCAACCGTCAGTTGCTTGATGACATGATGCGCAGGTTCGTCGAGGAACTCCGCATCAAAGATGATACCATCCAGCAGTTGCAGGAGAGGTTGGAGAGGCAGTAGATCAGCATGTCATTCCAAAGCGAGAGCGAGAAGGCACTGTAGTCGACCCAAAGCCAGGACTAACTGCTGCAAAAGGCTCAATAACCGTCTCGACTGAAGTAGTTACACCTTCACCACAACAATTCAATAAGTGCTAAGGTTCTACATAACGATCGATAAGGGATAACTGAGTTGTTTGGGCACCAAGAATCGAAGAGAAAGTAATCTGGAAATCTGCACTCACACAGGATGTTTGCTCATAGTAAGCAGCAGTTGTCCATACCTGAGGGTATGGCAGAGTTTCCTCCGAGCGCACATAAGCGTAACCTTAGCAACCAAAATGGACTGTATGGAGGAGACGACATCACCAAGGACGCAATCAGAAAGAAAGCATCTGAGATGATTGGAAAGGGAATTATAAACAGCGCCAACGATGCCATGAACATTACTGCTAACTTCGCAAAGCCTACCTTGGTTGGGCGAGAAGGATTTCATATGCACAGCAACAATAGCTTTGCTGCTGCGAGTAGTATCAGGCAATTGGAAAGGCTTGCTGAAAGGCAAGCCAACAAGGAGAATGGTCCAGTCTTACCCAAACCACTTCGGAAGAACTCGATCGATTCGGCAAGAGGTGCAAGCCAATAACAGGCTCTTCCGGAGATTCCCTATATCTCTATGCCAATAGTAGGCAAAAGTGCAACAGACAATGGTTTTGGCATCTGGGCTGTAAATGGTCAAGAGATGTACCGAGGACTGTGGAAAGCAGGAGTATTCGATGGTCGCGGAAAGCTCAAAGGCAATGGATGGCTTTACGAAGGGGAGTTTAAGAACGGCGAAATTGATGGTAATGGCATCCTAGCATTTGGACAAGGTTACAAATGGGTTGGCAAATTCAGCCATAATCGTCCAGACGGGTAAGGTTGCCTAACTTTTTCTGGAAGAAGCGTAACGGGAACTTGGAAGAAAGGCACCCTTCAAAAGAAGTCTTCCGATAGTACTGCCTTTCTCTGACCGGCTGCACTGTGATTACCTCACTTAATATCGTCGTGCCAATAGCATCTACAAATCAGTTTTAAAATTCAGAGAGATGCAGCCGCCAAACGATAAGTAGCTCCCTTAGCTCACTCGAGAAGTACTGCAAAGGTTAGTTAGGACTACCGCAAGATCGAGAAGTCAATGCGAAAGCCAGAGTTCATGGGACTACTCAACGAGTACATGGTGGAGATCTCCGATCCCAAGAACAAGAAGGAATACGATGACTGGCTAAGGCAGATGGAGTCTGAGGGAGAACTACCAAAGCATATGCAACTGGTACAGCCCACCGCTGAATTCTGTGTGAAGACCACGCTGACCAGTGCTCGCAACAAGCAGCAAGAGATGAAGTTTTTCATCAATATGTGCTCTTCGGAGCAGATCGATCGCCCCAACTTCTAGCCCTTCACCAACGATAAGGGGGAGGTTGGGCAGAACTGGCGTGTGCCCAACTCGATGGGCAAGGTGCGTTATGATCAGGACAAGAAAGGCGATGTCTGCAATACTGTGGACGCCGTGTTCCACCCTGATGCGTATGTGCTGGCTCGCAACAAGTCATTCCAAGCAATGATGATCAACATTGCCTTGGACACATCACAAAAGCAGCTCGGCGAGAGGAAAGAAACAATATCAAAGGACTATGTCATATTGCAGAATGTCAAGTGCAAAGGAGGAGAACCTGCACTCCTGCCTGTCAGAAGCATCCATGGAAGGATAGTCAGCAAGGGGGAGGGCGAACCGCAACGTGACCTTGAAGGCCGTGAAACAAACCTCCAGCGTTAGATAAACCAGAAGAAGGAAGAACACGAAAAAGAGTAGGAACGCAAGAAGAGGTAGAAGCTTGAAGCAGAAGAATAAATGAAGCGCCTGGACGACGAACTACGATAGGAGTCGAACCCCAACGACTAGTCAAAAGGTCCTGCTCGACCAAAATACCAGGCTATATACTCTTACGCACTGGACTACGGAGATTTCATCGAGAAGAAGGTCGACCGGAAGAGAAAAGTGCCTCAAACTTACGCCCTGGAGTTTAAGCTACCCAAACTGGAAACATTCGGCGAAATTAAGGTGCTGGACGTGAATGATACCAAGCTGGTGCTGGATGCTGGCAATAAGTATTTCATCGATCTGGAGTTCTCTGAGTTAAAGTTATCGTTCAAGTTACTGACTGCTTAGAGCAAGGCCAAATTTGATAAAAAGAAGAAGACACTTAGAGTGACATTCCCCATTGACAAGGCAAGCATTGTAGATGAACCATAACCAGCCAGCTAGCCAATCAACGAGGAACCAACTGACGAGGCTAACACCGAAGCAGTACAAGATGAAACTTGGAAGGACAAGAACAAGCTGCTTTAAATCACCGAGAATAAGGTGTCAACACAGTTCTTACAGCCCGTCTAATAGCCGAAAGAAGCACCAAAGAAGTTTGTCCAGGAGATCGACGAAGATGATGAAGATGCTACAAATAAGGAAGTGCCCCCGTAGAACGTAGTGAGGATAAAGAAGTAGCCAACTCCACAACCGGCGGTATCCAGCAAGCCCATAACGTACAAATTCCAAGAGACTGCACAAAACTGCTTTGTGGTGATCAACCTACCAAAATATCGGAAAGAGGATGTGGAGGTAGTGGTGTTCGAGCAGAAGGTAATTTGACTGGCAACGTAGATCTTGGTCAAGTGGAATAGACAGCAGACAACCGACTACTTCGCTGTCCGCATAGCCAGAAGCGATTTTGTTAAGCATGAAGTCAGGCTGATTGTAGAGTATGCAGTCGTCAAGTTCGATAAGGCTGCAAGTGGTTTCTGGGAGGCTACTTCGGTCGCTGTCGCAGAAGACTGTAACTTGTTTCATCAACGCAGTGGACTCATAGGCTATTGAACGGGAGATTACAGCATTCAAGGAAGAAGAAGCCAAGAAATCATCATAAACGTTAGTGGTTCGAGAGGAGAAACCTCCTCAAGTAGAACAAGCGGAACCCCAACAAATATCCCAATCTCTATAAACGGAGGTTCAATAGGTGAGAGAATTAAAAAAACCAGAGGCAAGAGTGGAATAATCGCCAAGCCTTCCCGTAGACTTCTCCAAATCAACTGTAAAGACCCTGCAATTCATCCCATTCCATATTTCGCTAGCCGAACAGCTGGACTGATAACTGTTGCTTAGCTATATCTTATTATGCGTCTTGACAACAAGCTGACAGCTATCGTCACTGGTGGTGCTTCTGGATTGGGTGAGGCCACTGTGAAGCTACTGCGATCGAAGGGAGTCAAGGTGGTGATTGCTGATCTGAATTCCGAAAACGGAGAAAGGTTGGCGAAGGAACTCGGCTGCCATTTCTTCAAGACCAACATCGTCGATGAGGAAAATGTGCAGGCTTTGTTCGACTTCACCAAGAAGAACTATACCGACGTGCACATTGTGGTTAATTGTGCAGGCATTTTCTCAGCTGGAACTACCCTATGGTCGAAGGGTGTACTGTCTTCAGATGAAATGCTCAAGGTGCTAAAGATCAACGTCATTGGAACCTTTAACGTGAGCAAGTATGCAGCTCTGCATATGAGTAAGCAAGCCGAACTCGGTGACGGATAGCGGGGAGTCATCATCAATGTAGCCAGTGTCGCTGGAGAAGAGGGGCAAAAGGGGCAGGTGGCCTATGCTGCTTCAAAGGGAGCAGTCATCGGTATGACCCTTCCAATGGCCCGTGATCTCGGCAAATATGGAATTCGAGTGATGACAGTGGCGCCAGGCATATTCCAGACCCCAATGGGCGACCACGTCCCTCCAAAAGTTGGCGATATACTCAAGAGCAACACCCCATTGAATAGGCTAGGTCGACCGATTGAATTTGCCCAGCTCGTTTCAGCGATCTGCGAGAACTCCTTCGCCACTGGGACAGTATGGCGAGTGGATGGCGGAATCCGTCTTCCGTATAGCTGATATGACAACAACACAGATAGAATCAACGATAGACAGCAGGTCACTTCTTGGGACATTTAAGAGTCTTCAGGAACATTTTGCGATAGGTTTACTCGACCTCCGTGAGCTTACTGTTCTGGTGCAGTTGTTGAGACTGCTGCCGGTTTTGTTCCTCATTTGTGCGATCTCTTAATGGTGAACTATCTTTGCCGCTTCTTCCGTCCTTGCCGAGCTTGAGAATGATGTCTTTGAGGACGATGTTGCCTTCAAGCAGCTATGATTAACGGTGCCGCATGCTTGACTCGATCTTCTTACACTTTTCTTCGGACTCAATAAGTTTCCGCTAGATGTTCTCGTAGTTCTTATTGGCAAGGATGATGAGGTTCTTGAGGTAGGTATTTTACGATCGCAGCACTTCAACTTCCTTGTCAAGCCGATCATTGATGATCAGCAACTACTTGGTTGACTTTTCGTGCTATTCGAGTTGCTACTTGCTGACGGTGTATTTCTACACCAACGTTTTCTCTTCGTCTCGAACAGTGTAGAGTGCCTTCAGCAAATGCTAACTCTTCAGTCTGTACTTCTCACATTTCACCAGTAGTTCTTCATTACGGTGTTGCAGCACCGAAACATAGTCGTTGTAGTCACGCACAAGTTGGTGCAATCGTATCGCTAGGTGGCTATGCTTGCCGGTTAGTGCAGATTCGCACTCTACAAGAAACTAGCTATCGTCGAACAGTTTGTAGCTGGGCTCGTGCTTCGATTACTATTCGTTGGCGACTATCATGGCCAGTCGGGGGGATGTTATCGTACTTCGATTCTGCTGCTGGGTGATGTTGAAGATCGCCTTTTGCGTATTCTTATCGATCAACGGCTTCAGAAAGGTATCCTACAGAGAGCTGCTATCTAGGTACTTGTCGTAGTGCCGTGAGCTATGTGATGAACCGCGAATCTCCCTCCCCTCACAACTCTCTCCTTACTCGCTGGCACTCAGGATGGTGCTGAGCTTCTTCTCCGGTTCACTCTCATGGTGCGGGGCATGATGCTGTAGCATTCTCTCCTGATCGATACTCTTCTGCAGTAAACCTAGAAAGTTGTTCATCTACTGCTTGACTGATTCAACATGCGGATTGTTGCGACGTTCGGGGCTAAAAGCTGAAAACTCCCTCACTTCAGTTCGATCGTACATGTAAGGTTCGTTAGCTAAAGTTATATTATTAAATGGTTGCAATCAGTGACAATGTCAGAATTTGAAGAGCTTGCCTCCTGGGAATTCCTCGAAGATGTCTCGCAGTGACTTGTTCATCAGGAATGGACCACTGTGGCAGTAGAGAGTGCCAGGTTCCTCTAGTCCGGTTATCTGTTGCAGCACCTACTTCCGGATGTAGCCTACGAAGCCCTTCCAAGTTGGAGTGCCCACATCGATCATGTAGTGAAGTTGGACTCTTCCAGAAAGTGCCTCAAGTTCCTTGCGAAGGAGGATATCCTCTTCGGAACGGTTGCAGAAAAGTAGGACTATTTCTGTCTTATCCTCTTTGTCAGCAACGATGTGACTAATCACGTTGAACATTGGGGTGATGCCGCTCCCACCTGCCACCATTACTATCTTTTTCACAGGGAACTCCGGCTCGCCTTCTAAGCGAACGACTCCTCGTGTATAGTTGAAGCGGCCCAGCGGACCTTAGATATCGAGCTGATCCCCGAGCTCCAACTTTTCCAGGAACGGTGTGAGCTTCCCACCGTTGGGGAACTTCGGATGGGAATTCGGTCGGTATATCTTGATCAGTATATCCATGAGACCCTGCTATAAGCTCCATCTTACCTCCTTTGATAGGTGATGCGAGAGTGGTGTGTACTTGCGCTTGACCTCTTCGCCTTCAGGATACTACCAAGTCTTCAGAAATTTCCTAAAGTCAACCAGCATGCTTACCGGATGACAAAGTGCTTGCCCACGCTAAGCTGCATTGGCTCTCCGATAACCTTGAAGCTGAAGATGTATGAATCGTGATTGACGGTGGCCTTGCGCACCAACTCCAGCTTGGTCTGCACTACTTTTTACATTCGCTTTAATTAGTTGAGGGGACGGTTGGTGGCTAACCCCACATTGAGTCTCAGCAACCGCAGCATTAATCAATTACCAATTGCCACCATGATGGTTCGAATAATGCCTAGTAGGCTCCTACATGAAGTAGACCAAACAATCCAGCGTAAGCCGTCTTTCTATTCTATTAGAAGTAATGACTAAATTTTGTCAGATGGGCACTTGCACAATGACAGGTGAACATACCAACAGCCTTCGGTGGAAGACTTAACTGCAGGCACCAACCTGTGGACTCAAGGTCAAGATGGACCCCAAGCATCTCTATCCCAAAAGCTCATCGGTGGAGAACATAGAAGAAATAGAATAGGAAGAAACTGCTGCAGCTGCAGCCGATACCTCGTTGGAGAAGGAAGCGCCCGGAAACGTTCGGGACGCTACCTTTAAGAAGGTTAGCTTCTATGAACTCCCTCCTGTTGCAGCCAAACCGCAAAACATGAAATCCAGCATGCTTCGTAGCACTCCCTCCAAAAAGAACCAACGACCACCTGAAGAAATCCCTCCATCGAAGAGCTTCAAGTCTGGCATCAGATCACGAAAGCATGTTGACAAGTCGACCGATGTTGCAGATAAGACTGGTTCGAATTCTTAGCTGATGACTGGCACTATGAAGGATGAAATTCGAAGTTAAACGAGCAAGGGTTATGAAAAGCGGTAGGATGAGATGTTGAAGGGCGTCTATGAAGGTATAGTTTAGATCGAATTCAGGAGCATACGTTAATGGTAAGAAATGCGGAGAGGGTAAGGAGTCTTTCCCCAACGGTTGTGTATACGAAGGTAACTGGAAGAACGATCGCATGCACGGAAAAGGGCGCATGACAAAACCCAACGGTGATTGGCATGAAGGCAATTGGAAAGATGGTCATGAGCATGGGAAAGGTACAAAATTTGATGCTAATACTAACCGTACAACTACTGGGACTTGGGTTTACGGCAATCTTGAAGGGCACGCCTCAGAGGAATGGGAAGATGGTGCGAAATTCGAAGGAAATTTCCATAATAACCTCAAAAACGGACCAGGGAAGCTCGAGTTTAAGGACGGCAGTTACTATGAGGGTAATTTTCTCAACAACGAGATTCATGGAGAGGGAAGGTACTATTGGCCAAATAACCGGACCTATATTGGGCAATGGTCTCACAATCAGATGTCTGGTCATGGGTAACTGGTATATACGAATGGCTGTACCTATACGGGTGAATTCGAGATGAACCAAAAGCACGGGGAGGGTGAATTCGTGTGGCAGGACGGCAAGAAATATATCGGCAGCTGGTTCCGGGGGAAACAGCACGGCCATGGCAAGATAATTACGGCAAAAGGAGAGGAGAAAATCGGAGAGTGGTGCTAAGGCAAGCGTGTCCACGAAGGCTCGAGTCACAAATCGCCGTGAAATAGTGTTTCATTTGCTGAATATCATTAGCAACAGCCGTTTGTTATGGGGGTTGGAGGTTGTTGCGCTCGACGACGATACTTAGTGTTGTTAGGCTCCTTCCCTTTTAGCGATAGAACAATTTTTCCCACTTTGGCCGCGAGGTTATGCTTGAATGGCAATTTAGTATTGGAATGCCGAATAACACTCTCCACATCTGGTGAACGGGAAGTAACATAGATTCCTTTTCTTGGTTTCAGTTCATCGCTATCCAGGAACTTAGATACGCGGTTTATGTATCGGCTTTGTTTGGGGATCTCTTTTGATCTGGAACTAAGTTGAATACTCGTCCGGTAGGTTGATTGCAGACCTCTTTCGGGATTCTCGAAGTTTTCCTGTTAAGCCTTTCCCGAGTGATACTTTTACTTCCTTGGAACCAGGTTAATGGTACGACGGCGGTGTAAGAATGGCTCAACTAATTCATCATGTAACTTCTCATATTCGGAGAGCAGTGTGCACGCACCTAGCTCTTTCGGACGAAGGTAAAACTTCCTATCTACGAGTTGCAATAGCTCACGGGTTCTGTTGCGTAGGGTCCCCTTCTGGCTTTCCTTATGAGATATCAATGCTTTACGTTTTAGTGCTTTACAGCTTTAGTTTTCTGAGGTGTCCTCATTTAGGCCGCGAGGTCGTCTATTATTGAAGGTCTGCAACTTCAAACTACTGCGCCTCATTATGAGCCGACGCGGAGAGCTGTTTAGTGTTGGAATTCGCATTTCTGTGTCAACTCGGTTGCATTCAATGGAATAAGCAGTCCATTGTGCCTCCGTTTGGAAGTTGAGGCCGCTGGCATCGGGACGTTGCGAGTTCTCTTCAGAGGGTATTGCGTATAACCATTTCCTCTAATCAGAAGGAGGCTCCGTGTACGTTTTGTTAGCAGTATCTGCCAACGATATCATCCTCCTGGGTACAAGTATGTGAGGAACCTCATTTGGACTTCTTAGGTCATTGCTTCTTTCGCGAACTTCCCCACCTCTTTCGGTCTGACAGTATCTCTCCCAGTGTTCCAGTTCAGTACTCATACTTGGTTCAGCACTCTTGATAATTTTATAGAGATGGGTAATAGAAATATTCATTGCGCTTGGTAAATAGATCATGAGCAACTGAGCTTGGTGGCGAGGAAAGTACCCTTTTCGTTGTAACCGTTCCAGTTGACGTTGTCTCCGATCTTTCCCTTGCATCCTTGAGTGCATGGAGCGGTGTACACCTTGTAACCATTGTGGAGTGCATACCAGTTCTCTCCAGTCTCGACAACTCGGCCAGATCCGGAAAGGACATTGGAGCTGGCAGCATTAGCGAAACATCCATCATCTCCATCTCGACGACCATGACCTGCTTTGTAACCTGCATTTCCTGCCTTGAAGGCACCAGTACCTGCTGGGAAGAGGGCAGAAGGGCTGACGTTTCCGGCTTGGGAGGCAGAAACAATTCGGTTTCCACTGATTCCAGCAACGGGGCTGACCAGAGCATTGTATGGGCTTCCAGGAGCAGCGCTGAGTGGCAATCCAGAGCCAGCACCACGGCCAGTGGTTCCAGGACCAGTACCAAAGACGGTGCCAGGAGCATATGGGTTAGCAGTTCCAGTAGCAGCGTTTCCAGTGACGCCTGGGATAGCATAAGGACCGGTGCCTGGGATGTAAGGATATGGGAAGTTTCCTCCTTGTCTTTGGATGCTCTCGTTGATTTCCTGATCGGACAAAGCCTTTTCGGTACGGGCACGCTCGATAGCGACCTTAGCAGCGTTGATGAGATTCTCAGCATTCCTAATTTGCACGGCTAGATCGTCACAAACTGATCTGGCATTGTTGACATTGTTCTCGGCGAGGCCAAGCTGTTCGAGCAGAGTGTTGACGTTGTCATCAAGAACCTTCTGGTTGTTCTTGAGTTGGAGGAGAGTCTGGGTAGCCTGATTCAACTGAGATTGATATCGGCCGAGGGCAGATTGTCTGTCGCCGAGATTTTTCCTCAGCTCAGCAAGTTTCTTGCCAAGGTCTCCAATGCTGTTCTTGATGTTATCAATATTATCGGCAGCAGCCTTCTTAGCATTCAGGAGGTTGTTGAGCTGGCCATTAAGGTTCTTGAGCTTGTTGTCGAGGCCTGGGAGGGTGTTGGTGATCTGATCAATCTGAGAGTTAGCATCAGAAATAATCTTGGGAGCGTTCGTCTTTGTGGCTTGGAACTGGATAAGCTTAGTGTTAAGGTCATCCTGCTCAGCAAGGGCATCAGCAAGTTCACGGCGAGCCCTTTCAACGCGGTCCTGGTTCTTGTTAATATCATTCTTCAGCTTAGCGAAAGCAGCGGGCCAGTTATCGAGAATGGCTTGGGTCTCGGTGACGGTCTTCTTGAGGGAAGTGATGCGAGAATTAGCACCATCAATGGAGTTCTGAGCGTCGTTGATAGCATTGGTAAGAGCAGTGATGTTGGCATTGACATCGTCAAGATTCCTTTGGGCGGCAGCAAGTGCGGGTCCAGCATTATTCAAATTGTTTTGGAGGTCATTAATGTTGGCGTTCAGACCAGCAATGTCGTTATTAGCGGCATCAATCTGGCTCTGGATGTTGGAGAGATCAGTAGTTACGGTGATAATCTGCTGACTGTTTCCTCCTTGTTGATTCTGAGCGTCTCTGAGAGCGTTTCTGGTGTTTTGAAGGTAGTCCAAAGCGTTGTTAAGGTCATTCTGGGAGTTAACAACCTGGTTTTGGAGGTTGTTGTAGTTGGTGTTAGCCTTATTGAGGGCATCAAGAGCGTTGGCGAGTCCCCTCATAGCGGCTTCCTGTCGAGCAACGATAGCAGCATCCTCTTCGGGGTTTGAAATTGGGGCAGATGGGCGCCGAGCACTGGTGGATGGTGCATCAGGAGGAATGATACTGAGCCTTCCTGGGGTCGGATAGACCAATGCGGGCAGGACGACGGTAACTAGGTTGGCATCAGGACCATTGCTTCCCCTTGGGGTAGCACCAGGGGCAGCAGCAGTAGAGCCTGGGACATACTGGATGCTTGAAAACTGAGAGACTGGAAGTCTTCCTTCGTTGGTAGTTGTTGTGGTAGCACCGGCCTTGGTACCAGCGGGAACAGTTACAAGGGCATTTGCGTTGGTTCCTGATCCAGCAAGTACAACAGTCTGCGATCCCTGGTTTCCGTTAGAATCGGTGTAGAAAACTTGAATTGCTGTCGGGGTAGCAGTGGTTGGAGTACCAGCAATCATCGGTCCATTGACGACACCAACCCACGATGGCAGGTTACTGTAGGTGAAGGTGTATCCGGCAGAGCTGACTCCTGCAATGTTATTGTACGAATCGCCGATACCGCAACCAAAGTTGATGACATTTTGCTTGCCAGCGGTAATGGGAATGTAGGCTCCGCGGTTGGTGCGGAACTCACCACAAAGGACTACAACGAGCAGCAGTCCTGCGAGAAGGAGCTTGTTCATGTTGTTACGAATAAAATTATTGATTTGAAGAGATTGCCGCAGGTGTTTATAGGTGATAATTTTCCCAAATTTTATCTTCAGCGTGCTCCCTAAATCATTATTAATCAACGCAACTAGCCAAACTATCCTTTGAGAGTTGCTTTCGCTCGAGAAATGCAACTGATATACGTTCGCTCTCCAGTGCTAGGGTATCTACAGCCGTTTTGCTGATAGAACCGCAGAATACTCCGGTACCTCTCAAGGTTTGACAGCTAATAGGAACATCAGCAGCTCATCTTGGTGACTTCTCATACCCGCGGATTGTAATTAGAAACCGATTCCTTTTAAAAATTCGTACGAATGCGTCGTTAGGATCTGGATTCTCCTTCAAGAAGTGTTTCTCACTTTCCCCAAGCATTACCCTTGAAGCTGGCACCCTCTCGTCGTTCACGATCGAGCTCTGCTTTGCTGACATTTTGACTGGTTTACGGCGCCGAAATCCCCAACTTAAACGGTCTGACCGAACCTGCAGGCGCAATTGTAACAATTCAAGAAGATTGGCACTAATCCGCTCTCCAGTCCTCGCCGGGCTGCTCCGTTGATTTAAACATAAAGCATAATCTACCGCCGATGCTCCTAACGTTTACGTATGAGTTTTCATTACCCGATAACACCGCTGGCTGGAAGGCAGTAGGGTTTGACCCCGCCGAGCGACTTTCAGTTATCCGGCTAATGTCGATTTGAGAATTGTTTGTAAGAGTCTGCGTGTCTTGACCCTTCTAAAAGGCCTCCAAAGCCGAGCCGTAGCCTTCTTCCAATAGTTTCGGGATGCATCGTAAAGCGTTACTACAGCAATAGCCAAATCGATGTGCTTGACACGTTTCGGCAGTCGATTCACAATAGAAGCAGCAGTTCAAGGCGCAAGCCATAAGAGCCTCCTTGGAAGTGCCAGCCGTGCTTCCTGTCGTTTATAAATCCTCGATTGTTCAACAATTTAAAAAGGAATATGCTGATGAACGTTATTTTCCAAACACCTTCGGAACTATATAGTGTTCGCATTCTCAAGGCAAAGGCAGCTCTGAAGCCAGCAATCACATGATTTTCTTGGCGAGCACAGGGTCTTCGAGCTGGTCAACCATTCGTGAGAAGTCAATACCCACCAACGTTGGCCGATTTCCATGTGCTATAAATTGGTAGGCAGCAGGTATCTTTCGTAGTCTCAACGATTTCCTTGATTAGCACTTGCCCTCGATGAGCTTGTTGTTGTTCCGGAACAGTCTATGCACAAAAATAGCCTTCCCATCGCCTACGCCCAGCCAGTACTCCCGTCGGTCTGGTACATCTCCACCGAAGCGCAACTTTCTCAACGGAATGGGTATGCTGAATTCTTTTGAATAGGGCTCTTCCGGGGATCCAGTGAGCACTGCCAGACTAAAATCGTTGGAAACGATAAGTCCCTTAGTATGCAACTGCACTAGATGGAACGGCCGTTCGATGAGCTTCACTACCTGACCTGATTCCAGTTCATACAACACAATTTTTTGCTAGATTTTGGATGCGACTAGCAGTGTTGTCTGCTCAAATAGTTGGAAGTTTGAAGGTAGTTTTACTTCATCAATTCGGAACCGCTCCTCCGAGGTTTTCTTCTTCAAGTTGATTTCTACAACGGCGAAATCAGTCGTAACTAGCAGTAACTTATGCTTCTCCGAGAAGTGTAGGAATAGGGCTGGTGGGAGATTCAGATGCTTCACTAATTCAAAGGTCTCCTGGTCGATGGAAACTACTGTGGTTTGCAGGTCGTTACTGTAGGCTAAGTAGCGACCCTAAGCGGAAAGTGCGAGTTCGGTCACAGGTGCGAATACTTGAAAACTCACCAGAAGGTCGAGCTGGGACTCTGATTTTCGCCATAGCTCGAATCTTGAGTATTGGTTGACCAACATCAGATGTTGGCTGGCATCAGTTACGACGAGTTGCTTTGCTGGGAGAGAGGGTCTATTGGTATACTCTCCTGTAAAGTTGCCGTTGTTGAGCGGGTAGTAACATAGATCGGTGGTGATTCCACCAGACAACAGCACATCACTGCCCAATAAGCAGAGTGAGTAGATATCATGGCTCTGTCCACGGCACTGTGAGCTTACTACAAATTCTTGCCCATTGAGCTGTCTCACGCAGATTATTCGTGAGTCTATACCCGAAGCATAGACGCAACCGTGTTCCTCACTTCCAACAATTGTAAGGATTGCTGCTTGATGTTTTTTGATTTGCTTCACCAAAGTTAGGTATTGCGTTTAGTAGATGGATAGGCAGCCATTGGCATCACCCACGTACAAGTGTTCTTTAAGTTCATAGCAGCAGGTGAACTGTCCCTTCAAAGCTTTTCCATGTCCCCGAATGCCATCCTTTTCTACATGGTAAGGCACGTCCTTATGGCTTATCAGGCCGTAGTTAAGCTCCTCCAAGTCCCATTCGAGCGTATGGGCTTCATGGTGGGTATACACTTTCCCTTCCCTGATTGTTGTCGAAATTGGTGGGTTCGATAACGAGTGGGTGCGCCACCGACTCAAATCGCACATCCTCACTGTAGAGGTACCGAATAGGGCGATCTTGCCATCATTCACCACAAGCCTCTCGCATTCCCCAAACCTCACCAACTCATCGAAGTAGATCTATTGCTTGTGATGCTTCACTCTGTACAGCTAGCTATAGCCCTTCCTGCATACTGCAAGTAGGTCCTTGCCATCGAAATGCATGGCCCGTACACCTTCCGGATACATTTCCAGTGCCTGCAGATACTACAGCTGACCGCTGATGCTTGGCTCTTTCTTTTCGAGCTCCATGATAAAACTGTTGATATAAATAATCGACCATTGGACTGCTTATAATCGATTGCATGAGCCATCCATACCTATAGTCCGAGGACGAAGATGTTGTGGAACTTGGTGATTTCTCACGAGTTCTCAGCAGTCGTTCCACCAAGCCCAAACATGCTCACGCCCCGAGCTGTTAGTATGGAGATGATGGCGAAAACCTTTCTACAGAGTTCAACTCCGACCTACCTGAAATTTCAACGGTAGAGCCTGCCGCTGCAAAGAAAAAGCCGGCAGGACTACTGTTCAAGGACTTAGGGCTCCCTCGGAAAAGCAATGCATTGGATCGCGAGCTGGGTCGGTTAGAGGCACCTTCACCCAAACCGAACCACAAAGAATTCAGTGAACGTAATTCGTAGTTCACAGTGGAGGTAATTCAACTGCTCGAACTGGTCAGCAGCATAGAGGAACAGCACAGCAGCGTGATATCCCAGTTTCAAGAAGCCGCTGATGAACTGAAAGAGCAACTGCAGGTGCGCAAGAAACGGAATAAAAATATGAATGTAGAGTTGATCCGAATGCGCCGAGAGCTCGCCGACCGTCGCCGTGAACTCACAGCAGTCATTCGTGTCATGCAATCAAGTGCCGGACGGACTATACCATACCACACGCAACAGTTAGCACTTCCCCTTACTGTATACGATCGCAACTACTACAACAACTAGCGACCGCAGGATGTCAGCCCACCACAGATCTCACCTGTAGGCTCCAAGTAAAAGAACAAGATTACGCTAATTCCACAACTTCCCAGCTTTAAGAATCGGTGCGGCAGCAATAAACTATTGATGCGCTCCTGAGTCCTTTACCGAACACTGCTTACCTCTAAATTATAGGTCAATATTTGGGTTGATGGGGTGCATGGCCACAGGAGTCGGCTCGATTGACGTGAATGTTATACACTTCCCCGCATTTCTTGCACCTATTCTCATTGTTGATCTTCATTATCTACACCTCCTTCTGTTCGTTTTCGTGGAGTTTCTGCTGGTAGCGGGTGTAGGCATCCTTGCTGATTTCTTCATAGCATGATGAGGTACTTCCACTTTTGTGCAACGCTTCGATATCTGAGGGCTTCTTCATTCGGATCACCGAGGAGTCCAGCACGAAGAAAGGGTCCTTTATGGGCTTGAGCGCTTCGTACATATTGCCGTATTGCTTTCGGAAGAGATTGAGGTTGTGCTTAGCATCATACTTCCCTTGCAGTTCGTTCACTGTGTTAGAGCATAGTCTACCGAGGTCAGCAACGATGATCTGCCAACGCAAGCCGCCATTCTCGACAATGTAGTCGAACAAGTAGCTGTAGAACTCCTTGTCAAAACCGTGGTACTTCTCCATCAAATTGGATTCACGAATAATTACATAGAAAGAATAAGTCAGAAGTCATAGTCGTTGTGCGAGATCGAACGCGCATGGCTGAGGCCTTCAAAGAGTGTCCTACGGTTTACAACGAGCCTCGGCACAAACGCTTTGGTGAGTTCGGGTGTCGGAGTGTGCCGACGTTTTTCAGGTTTGCCTGGTAGAACGCAGGAAATTGGCGGAGAACGCAGATTTGCGAGGCGGTGCCTTCGAGAAGCCTTCATTCGTTCTGCTCCCACGTAGTTTGGCATCGATAATTTATGGTAGACAAGTTGTAGTTGTTTCTATTGTTGAGCTTTCTTTGCACCGAGGTGCGGTAGGCTGAAATCCACTTCAGTCTTATTATTCATGGGTTTGAAGTTCAGCAGGTTGCTGGTACGTTGATGGCTGGCCACTTGCAACTTCAGCAGCTCTTCCCGGTTAGATCGGACCTTCCGAGTGAGATTCATCGCTGCTTCCTTCACGTTGAACCCGTAGCTCTCGCTCTCCGGCTACTCAGCAAACCCAATCAGGTCTGCTCGAGCCTTTGCTTAGAGATTATACTCCATAAAAAATGACAATACAAATCGGGTGTTGCTGGCAACGGCTCAAGCTACAAGCCTCAAGCTACAAGCCTTAAGCCCTTCAGAATCTCCATGCGCCGGTTCTGCCAATATGTAAATAAATTTAATATGACATCTGTAACGACGCCTCAGCAGATCCTCCAAAGTCCACTGAACAACTCCAAAGCAAAGTATCATTGGTCATTTGGAAAAGCCAGCAGATTCCCCACCAAAAAGCCTTCGTATTCGAACAATTAATGCTAGGTGCGAGTCCTACTACGATATTCCCACTACGAAGTCAAGGAGAGCCACGTCCTTCGGGTCTGGTAAGCGAACTTCCTTTGTGCTGACAGTGGACTCACCCTCCCCAGTGCTCTACGATACTTGCATGAGCTTTCGTGAGACTCTTCGAGGTGCATCCTTCAGCAAGAATCGATAGTAATGCAAGGAGCAGGGCTACATTCCAACGGGAGTACTGAACAACCCAGGACCTGGTACTTATCGAGAACAGAAAGCAAAGAGCATAAGATATTCGCTACGACCACGTACTGCCTATCCCAGCAACTACTTCATCAATGACAAGGAGAAGACTCTAACTCCTGGACCCGGAACCTACTAGTAGACCCTGAATCTGGACCATAAGGGTTACATGTCCAGTCGAGTTCCGAATCCACAACGCACTACCTTGAGTCTCAAGGAAGGAAGGTTTCGAGATAGCAGTACTATAGCTGACTAACATAGGCACCATCACTCCAGGTCCTGGCTACTACAAAGATCGCAATATCATGAATAAGTAGGGCCAGTATCTGCTATCGATCAACCGTTCAGATGGGCAGCGGCCATTCCTTCAGGACAAACGCTAATTGCGCTTGGATGGCAACCGCTATACGCCAGGACCAGGCTACTACCGTATGCCTTCAGACTTCGGCCACTACGATAAGCCGTTGTTGTAGACTTTGGATGCGAGTATGCAACAGCCTGTCAGGCCGAAGAGGCCAATGACAGCAAGAAAGTGACTTACCACTCAACTTAATAACCATATTCGCTTCACCCCATTGATTATAATAAGCAGAATATGGAGGGATCCCGAGACCTAGCTATTCAAAAGATCAAGGAATATCGGTTGAAGTACCAAGGAGCGAAGGACGCTACTACTAAGTATCAAGCTGCTGATGGCTTCAAAAGCGCACTGATTGGCTTGACTGTAGCTCTGAAGACTGAAGAAAATGAAAGTATACGGTTGGTGTGATGCAGCAATCAAGAATGAGCTCAAGAAGAAGCTTCCAGAGTTGGAGATGGAACTCATGACCATGTTCGAAGCCAGCAAGATTCAGAAGCCCGGCCCTCCGAAACAGCAACCTCAGCAATCCCAGCAGCCACAGCCAAAATCACAGCAACAACCGCAGCAACCAAGTTCTAACAACGGTCCACCAGCTGAGATGAAGAAGGAACCATCTGCCAAGACGCAGATGTAGACAAACCTAGAAGGTGCTATCGTCAGAGAGAAGCCAAACGTGAAGTGGGAGGATGTCGCTGGTCTAGAGCAAGCAAAGAAGGCACTCAAGGAGGCAGTGATCCTTCCCATCAAGTTTCCATAGATCTTCGTTGGTCAACGTCGCCCATGGAAAGGGATATTGCTGTACGGGCCACCAGGTACTGGAAAAACGTATCTGGCTAAGGCTTGCGCTACCGAAATGGAGCAGGGAACGTTCTTCAGTGTTAGCTCTTCTGATCTGATGTCGAAATATGTTGGTGAGTCCGAGAAGACAATCAAAACATTGTTCCAAATGGCACGTAACGAAAAACCCAGCATTATCTTCATCGATGAGATCGATTCGCTGACTGGTAATCGGTACTGGCTTTGAGTTATATAGATCTGACGGAGAGAATGAAGCCTCAAGAAGAGTCAAGACTGAGTTTCTTGTGCAGATGGATGGAGTTGGTAACGAAACTACAGGAGTGTTAGTGCTTGGAGCTACTAATACTCCCTGGTCGCTCGACCCAGCTATCAGGCGACGTTTCGAACGGAGAATCTACATTCCACTGCCAGAAGTACGAGCAAGGTTAGGCCTGATTTCCAACCTGATCAAGAATAACCCCAACGAAATTTCTGAGGAAGATTTAGAGCTGATTGCTGAAAAGACCGAAGGGTATTTTATTATGTTAACACAGATTCTCAGGATCAGACATCTCAGTGTTGGTGAGGGACGCTATGTTTGAGCCTCTCCGTTTTAGCCAGAGCGCCAAACGATTTGTGAAGGTCTTCGAAGATGGTCAAGCGAAGTGGAGTCCATGCCCTGAGCAAGAAAACAAGCCTGGCCTCGAGTATAAAAACGGTTCGATGAACGACCTTCCTGCTGGTTCACTGCGCCTTCCTCACTTGAACCTGCATCACTTCGAGATGGCACTATTGAAGAGCAAGCCAAGTGTCAGTCTCAACGATTTGGGCCGTTACATTGATTGGACAAAGGACTTCGGTCAGGATGGTTGACCGGCAATGATTCAATGCTCCGCAACAACATTTAGAAAATCTGGCGCTGAAGTGTAGAACTAAATTGGAGCCCTTATAACCCAAATTTAAGAGTTGTAGCGGATGGCTGCTCGTGGCAAGAAGAGCTCAAAGAAGGAGAAGGAAGACTTGGATTGCTCCATAATCGACGCTGAACAATTCGAGAACGAAAAGGAGTTCCGACGGATTGCCCGACCTCGGCGCTCAATAAAGAGTGAGGAGGATAAGCCTCCAGTTGTCACAGAAAGCAATAGCAATAAGCAGGTTGCAAGAAGGTAGCAACAACAACAGCTATCGATGCCTGAACTACCGCTCAAAAGGTTTAGGGATGCTAGCTTTTAAGAGCCATCCAGGATGAACAGAAGTTAGTCGATTCCGAGAAAATTCACAGACGCGATGTGGAGTCGATTGTCCGCAACGGCCCGCAACCGTTGTCAACTACGATTGGAGACCTTTCGAAAGGAGCTAGCGGGCGAGGAAGGACCAAGACTAACTCAGCCACAAAAAGACGCGGTCGAGCGAATTTTCGCATGTTTAAGCCAAGCCGTTGAGGAGCTCGTTTAGGACACCTCACAGAACCTCAATGAGGCTGAGCAGAAGGTACGCAACTTCCAGTAGCACGATCAATACGAATTCATTCGTGTGCTCTCCTTGAAGATTGAAAGCCTAATGAAAGAGTCATACCCAAAGAATGATCCCAATCACCCCGATGGTTACCCAAGCCGATTTAACACGCTGTTTCGGAACTTCCGTGATGATCAGAACAAAGAACTGCGCAGAAAGATTCTGTCTGGGAATATGACCTGCCACCAACTAGTGAAAGCACGGTAGGAGGAGTTGTGGAGCACTTAGAAACGCCAGGAAAAGTAGCACGAGGATAAGAAGTTCTACGATTCGCGAAAGATGAACCTTCCAACCTACACCGAGCCGCAGGAATAGAACCACATTGACTACGTGCTTCCGGAGATTCGCTTCGAGAAGAAGCGTGTGGAATCCTGCGAAGAATCCATTGAGTCGAGGATATCATTTATCAAGGAAAAATTGACAAAGCAAATGGCAGAGATCGAGATCGACTGGTTGGACTGCTTCAAGAAAGATCTGAAGGACCTGTCACCGAAGCTCGCAGAACAACTTTCACAGGATTTTGCGAGAACTATGAGCCGCCAGCCAAGCATCTCCAAGATGCAAATGGAGGAGCCTCCGTGCCCCTGATTATTTCTCGTATACTCCTACAGAAATTAAATAACCTCACGTGAAGATGATGAGTTAGCCAAAACATCAAACCGATTGAATCAAAAGGCGAAACTGAGTTCATGTGGGACCAACAGTAGTGCTGTCAATAACATTATATGAGCAGTTTTTTGTCGGGAGTCAACGGTCACAAACTTCGTAGTCTCAGGCAACAGCTAGGCTTAGTTGAAACTCTGGAGACCTCGAGGATGGATGATCTGCTCGATCGCATCCAGCACAAACAACGGGAGCTTGGATGTAGTGGGTTCCTCGACCGTACCGAAGCGTCAACCAAGGACTCGTATCTCAGCGTGAATGTTTCGCAGAGAAATAAGCTCAAGGATATTGAAGTACGTCTCACGAAGATGCTGGAGGGTACGGAAAGTCGACTTCAATCGCATTTGGCAAGCAGTTCGCAAGTTCCTCCGCAAACTGAACTGGCGAAGGTCTTTGCCAGCTACCGCAACCACCTACTAAAATGACACTGAAGGAGCATCTATCATAAAAACCCTTTCATTTGTACTTGGGGTTACCGTTCCAAAGATCTCCGAGCGGCATGATGAACAAGTCGATTGGCTCGCGGCCGCTCGCCTGATATGCCTTGATGGCTGGCAGTTCCTCGAAGTTCTCTTTGAAGTTCTGAAGTTCAGGAATCTGACTGTATTCGTTTGGGAAGAGTCCTTGAATGTAGAAAGTTGTCTCGTAAATGAAGAAATCAGCGATGGTGAGGTAGCCAAGAAACCACCCTCCATGACTTGATTGGAATGTCTTTCTGAGACTTTCCATGTATGACCCTCTGAGGTACTCCGAACATTCCTTCATTAATAGTTTCTTATCGCTGGCCTAGCCTTGCGTGAGGTAGTGGTTAACCTTATCGCACATCCGATTGCGATGTGGAGCGAATCGGGAAAACAACTCATCAATACGACACTGGTCGACAATTGTATGTCCAAGTAGATCAATGCGACCAGCCTTTTTACACAAGTACTTTGCAATGGCGATGGGTTAAGCCACCATGAAACCGTTATCGTCCAGGACAGGAAGGTTTGTTGAAAGGCAGCGTTTCTTGACTTCTTCAACCTCCTTTGTGAAGTATCGCATGGGACACTCTTCAGTTTTTTAAACGTACTCTAACTTCAGCACTTCCATGAGGTGGCGAAGTGGTTGTGCGATTCCACGTACCTTCCAATACCTCAGTACCATGGGTCTTGCGCCTGAAGTTTGAGTCTGCACTTCGTTCATGGTCGGAAAATTTAATATTTAACAATGAATCGGGCATCAGTAAAGTAAAACCCCTTTCTTCCACACCCCAGAAATCGGGCCTTTGTGAAGCGTTTGGTACGTGCCCTTCCCCTCTGGTATGTCATCTTGGAACTCGCCCTCAAAGATTTCGTTGTTGGTTAGTGTTAGTTTCCCTTTTCCGTGGCGTTTGTTGTTCCGAAAGTTTCCTTCATATTTGTTCCAGTAAGAGCCCACTTTTGTGAGATTGCGGTAGTCAAAGGTTTGCTGTAAGATCTTTGATTGTTCATTATAATCCCGACCGTTACCTTCCTTTGTATTTCTTTTCCACATGCCTTCAAAGATAAGCTCCTTTTTTGAATTGAAGAGTTTGCCCTCTCCTTATATTGCTCCTGCTATCCAATTACCTATATACTCCCGACCGCCAGGGTAGATCATCCTTCCGTAGCCATGCCGCTTTCCTTCCAACTCCTGACCCTAATAGATGGAACCGTCGTCATATTATCGGTAAACCTATTCAAGCTGAATACTGTTATCTCTGTTTTTGATCGGAGATTAGGTATGGGGCGGCTGAAAGGGTGCGGTTGGGCTCACTTTAGATGGTGGAGGACGTTCGTCTCGTACTGGAGGTTTCCCTGATGAACCAATCGATTCCCGATCATATTCAAGCTTTCTGACCGGTTGAGACGGAACTGTGTTCCTTGCTGAAATGGGATCAGCTGAGGTTGGAGCCCAGCTGTTTATACCTGTCACTGACCATCTATTTGCTGTGAAAGGATTACCAATATTTGAAGTTGCTCCCATTCCAAGGCCAAGATTAGTACTACCAAAACCATTTCCAAGACTCGTACCAAAGCTATTGATAAGGCCACTATTAAAGCCTGAACCAATGTCGAATGGCTTGAGAGAAGTTGTCCCTAGACCGGTTGTTCCAAACCCAAAGTTAGTAAAAGATGGTTTGAGGAACTGGTTGGTAAGTCCTCCAGGCGATTGTGTTGAACCACTTGCCTGAACCTTCTTGATTCGGATGGTTGGTTTTTGTTTTGGGCTGAGCATATTACAGTTGAAAGCCAACGGTTTATCGTCGGCTTTTGGAGATTTTCCAGAGCTTTCATGTTCATTGTCTTCGGGTTTAGTGACCTCCAGCTCTTCCTCCACTTCGCTGATGTGCAGAAGACCCTCCTTCTCCTCTTCGATATATTGAATTATGTCTTCGTAGCTTATCCGGTTGTTTGGATGGTCGTCCAGCATTCTCCGAAGCAGCAGCCGTGTCTTCGGGGAAAGATCTTTGTCTTTATCCAAATTTTTCAGTAGCTTGTTAACCTCTCTGCTTTTTTCGATAGCTGTTGTATCCAGTTCATCCAGGGAACGAAGAAAGGCACATTCCAGCAGCACAATTGCCAAACTGTATACGTTAGCACGCTGCAATCCCTCCACAGAACTCACTTACACATTGGCAGCTGTCAGTTATGGTGGGAGGTACCTATTTAAAAGATCATCACGGCAGACAAATGCTTCGCTCGCATCGCTCGCGTTCAGCCAAGGGTCGTTGAGCTTAATCCTCCCCTCCTTATCCAACAGGATATTCCGAGAGGAAATTGCGTCATAGTCAATGTGAGCATCCACAAGAAATTCCAGCCCCTTCACGCAACTGTACAAGATGCTATACAGCTCCGGTTCGGAAAACTAGTCTCTTCCAAGAACCCTCTCGTCGATCTCTTACTTCAGTGATTTGAAGGGGTAGTCGCATACCACCAGCACCTTTAAATCGCTTCCGCTACAAACCTGAGGCTTGTAGATAAAGTAGTCTAGACTAAGCGAAGTCGATACCGACGTAGTTCACGAGGTTCTCGTGCTGCATTGCCATCTTCGACTGGACCATTTCGCAGAGTGCTTGTGATTCATAGTTGCTGCCTACTTTGATTTCCTTGATTGCTATCTCTCGGCCAGTTGACTGGTCCAGACAATAGGTGAGTCCACTACCAGTCTCCCTCCTCACCATTTGGAAGGTGCCGATGAACCGTTTGAGATCAGCCTCACCAAGCACCTTGGAGTTGCTTTATCCCATGCTTTATTATGCCAAGTATAACTTGCCGGTCAGTTCTCTATGGCACTATTCTCATGGACTCTGAACATTTAGTACTTACTGTTCAGATCTGACCGCTACACTATATTGAATTATTACCTGCATGTTCGAGAAGTGGCTGGAGACATAAGCAAACAGCATCAAGAGCATAAAAGTTATCTGCTGTGGGGATTATAAGGTAGGCAAGAGTGACTTTCTGAGGCGATACGCTGGTGATAGCACCGCCAACGACAATTAGGATGCTGGAGAGGTATTTGTCAAGCTTCTGACAGAACCCTCCTTAAACATGGGTGTGGAACTGTACGAGTTTCCTAGCAGCGCCAATTTGGACCATCAAACCTGCTACACCGGAGCCACGTATGATGCGCTGGTGTTTTTCTTTGAAACGAGTAGTCAAAAACTTCGAGAGCACCTTGGCTTGTGGCTGCGTCATTACTTCAAAGGAAACCCCGAGGATATTTGGAGGATTCCAATACTCCTGGTCGGGCTGAAGAAGGACCGGCTGACACCCTTGTAATTTGCTCACGAACGCTCCAAAAGGGAGTGGGAAATGAAAGGCATATTCCGCGGGGATAATATGCTCTTCTTTGGTCGAGATTGTGATGAATGCGACTACTATCGTGAAATGAAGAACTTTGGCAAGTTCATCGGTTCGGTATCCAGACACAACAAACAGTACGATACATTGGACTACCGACAGTACCTGCTAAACCGATCACCTCAGAGCTATTGGATGCTGTACACAGTGAGGGAGCTCATGGAGCTTGGCTTCCGAGAAGCAATAGGTTGGACCTGGCGAAAGCTCAGCAGAACCACTACTGATAAACTTCAACAAGCAGATTGAGCAGCGCTGAATGATTTTACTTCAAATGCTATGTGCATGACGATCAGAAGTCTGGATGAGCCGACTATAAAGATTCCTATTGACGGAAGGAATCTTTTCAACGATTGCCATCCCGAGGATTTTATTCACTTCCTCACCGATCTTGATGTGGAAATGTTGCATAAGCTGTCCTTCCAGTCCTTCTGAGAAATCTCGTTGTATTCGGTAGTAGTTGCCAACACACAGCAACCTGTACAGGTTTATAGCTTTCCGGATGGTGGCGTTTCCAAGTTGCTCCACTGTCAGGGACTCCACGAGGCTTTGGTACTCGCGAGTCAGCTTGTTCATGAGCAGGTAGATAATGTGCAGTGCTAGGTAGGTAGGTTTTATGGTAGTACCGGCCATCCGGCATACCTGCTGAAGCTGGCCCACACACTTGCTGAAATTCGGTAGGTCATTGTTGCGCAGGGCAAACTAGAGAGTGAATTCGAGCACCTCGACTGTAAAGTTGTTTTCGATGTTCTGAACATGCAGATCTTGCCTCAACGAGCGGAACTGCTCGATAAGTTCTGGATACTCAAGTTAGCTATTTCGAGCCGAAACTTTGAGGTGTTTGAATGCCTTCTGCAGTGTCTCCAACGAACGGATGGACTCGGCCGATTGAATGTCTGTTATTCGGAGGAACGGTTTAAACAGTTCTGAGGACTTGCCCATTATTGGTCGTGGAGGCTATTGCTGCTGCATGTTGTATTCATGGGAAGGTTCGCGCGGTCGCTTATTCTGAGACGTCATGGGCGACTCCTCTCTCCTCGTATCAAACCTATGCACCATACGACTTTCCACAATGGGCTCTGTTGGCTCTATTTTTGCTTTTAGCAACAACGGTGGTTATTGGCTCTTCCGCTTCGAATAGGGTTTGACGACGCTCAACGACAGGTTATTTTGGAGGCTGCTGGATACCTGCGTCCTGTTGAGATTGACAGTATGACTCGTCTCCTTCGCTTTTGGCTTGTTGAGCAGGTCGTAGAGCGACATTCTCTTCTTCGAGGATAATAACAATGATATCAATATCACAGCAGCTCTTCTGGAATGGTCACGTAGATCCAGACCTGATTCTTCGGGTTTCGCCATACCAACTTGAAGTTACTGCTTTCGTTGAGCTTCTTCATCTCCAGTGTTATGCTTTCAGAAACTTTTATGTCGAGGTTGTCAGTGGAATTGCGCTTGCAGCACACCATCAAGGCAGCCACCACCACGAGCAGATCTATCTTATTCCTTCTGTACAGATGGTTAGCAGCATTCCAAAGCATGACTGGACTATCCAGCAGCGGATTTACATGTCAGCGTGGAAGGTGAAAAACAGTCCAATGCACAGAATCGACAATAGCACCGATACGTTGAGCAGCCACTTCTCCTTCTCGAGAGGGAAGTTTTCACGCTCGTACTTAATCTCTCGCCAAGTTTGATAGCATTGCGCGTTGATAGTACGCACTCCGGCAATGACCTATTACTTGATTGCTGGAGGAAGCCGTTCGATTGCCTTCTCATCTTCGTTGAGGCTATCATGTGGGATGTTCTAACCGTGTCGGAGTTTGCACCTGAACCCCACACCATTCATGTTCGGCAGGAACACAATGCGGTTGGTTGTGGATGCTGGACATTCCGTCATCATCTTGATGGTTTCGTTTCTGGTTGCAGGGACGAACCGGCTTCGGGTCTTATTTCGATTGACCTAACGCTCCACTGTCAGGAGTTCACGAATGTGCATTTTCGAATACGAAGATAATCGATGGAATGGAATCCCAGTTTCTTTGACAACTGATCACAGGTAGAGTTTTCCAGAGTGGCCGACCCTGTTGTATTTTTTTATTGCTGCAGTCGGATCGTTTAACGACTTCAAGTCAAGGTTCTCCAGTGGTTTGAACACGTCGAGAGAAGCTCGGCTCAGCTCGTATTCATCCACGATACCCACGTAGTACACCAACGGTATCGAGTTCGTTTCGGCTTGGGCGATAAGATCAGCTGCTGTTCCGGACACGTTTTCCTTGAATAGCACTCCCAACGGTTTGTCGGTCCACGCCGATGTTTTGATATACTGCATAGCAACATAATGTACTCGAAGAGTGAGTGCCTTCTCGTCACCATGCAAAAGCGACACCTGCCTAGCATCGACCACCACCAATGATTGATACTGGAACGTCTTTGCAAGGAACTCAGCTAAGTAGTACTCGTGAACGGGCTTGAAGGCATCCGTGAAGATGATGTAGAGGCTGTTCTCGTGCAGATAGACGTTGCCTAGCGCAAGCTGCTTGGCCTTCTGAAAGTTAAGGTGACCGATCTTCCACTCCAGCTTCATACAGCTTTCGGCGTAGATGCCAGCGGCTCCTACCATTTATCTATCTCCTACCGTAAAGCGCAACGTACAGCGTCTTGGCTTGTGTGATGTTCTGCTGCAGCTCCAGCTTGAACTCGAAGATCGGATCGTGCTTGGGCTCGAAGTCTTCCTTCGTGGGTTCATTCTCTGCCTCCATCCGATATTAAACTTGAAAATTCTTTAAACTTTACGCATCGACATAGCCGCTGTAACAAAGGCTGGCGAGAAAATATCACAGTTTGCGAATATAGCAGTCGCTCTGCTTATTCTTCCTTCCGCGAATCAGACTGTTCGAACGCTTATTGACCGTCGACAATGGGAGGTACGTGATTTCGTTGCGCCCCGACCCATTCTTTGAGGCAAACTCGAAGCAGTTCTGAAGCTGGCTGCGCTATTTGTGGTCAATGTTCAGAAGAAACTTCATCGTCTTTTTGAGTTCCAGCACATTGTATTGGTAGACCACCCGGGTATCACCCGAAATCATGTGGCCGTCCTTCTTATGGTGAATTGGTTCCTGATCTTATAGGCTTCCGTGGAAGCTTTTGAGCTTAGGTTAAAGAGCTTACACCTGAAGCTAACTTTCAAGGTCTTCAATGCGTTAGTAACGGTTGGACTTCTTCTGCTGTGGCTTAGCGGCGTTGTTGGACACTTCCAAGTATGTGCGAGCTGCCTCCTTATCCTGCAGATTACTGAAGGATACATCTTCAGTCTTATCACGACGACTGCCCTTGATGTTGTAGGAGTAGTTATCCGATTGTGACTGGTGCTTCTTGCGAGAACGGCGATTCACTGTGCTATACAGTGTTATGCGTTTTTGTGGACTTCCACCAGAGATTGTGTTGCTTTCTTCGACTACTGCTTACTTTCGTATTCGCTCATTCGGCGACTGTACTTATTCGTATTTCAGTTGCTCCAGCTATTGACTTTCAGCGACGTTGAGCAAGAAGTGTTAGGGATCGCTGTCGGAGCCTGATGAACCTTATTACTTTTGGGAGTTTGCTCGTAGGCGCTGCTTCTCCTTCAACCATTTCTGGTACAGCTGGTCAGTCAGCTCCTCGATTTTTTCGGCGTGCTTGCTGGAGGCGTGCTTTGCGCTGTTCGTTGTTGGCGGCAGAATACTTTTAGAATCAACTCTGTCGGTTACTGGTGCTTTTAGGATACCGTAACGTTTCCCGAGGTTAACTGCTGCTTCCTCTGGCCGTTTGGTAACCCAGAATGTATTATCAGGTAGTTGGTTGGGATGCCCTGACATAATCATTCTCAGATCAGCGAGTTGCTACCGACTTCGAAGCTTAATTTCGGAGTAAAACACGCCGCTGAGAATGGAGCCACCAAGTTCGCGTAGCATTGTTCTGTCGAAATGACCGGCAGGTTTTCCTTCGTTCTAACTTATGAATGTATGTACATCGGTATGCCCGAAGAAAGAAACTTCAAATGTGTACGACTTGCGTACACCCATTTCGTTCTGAACGATGGCCCTTGCCGTTGATTTTTTGCCTGGATCTATTCCATAGCTACATTCGTCTTTACTGATATGGCGGTTGAGTTTGGAGCATACGAATGGGAAGAGGTGTAGCTGACCATCTTCAGATTCACCACCGTAGAAAAATGAGTTCATTTTGCGACTGTGTGCGTGGAGGTCTAGGAACATGCGTACATGTTTACGGTCCTGCTGGATCCTCTGCTTAATGTAGAAAATTTCGGGGTGCAGGTCTCGAGATGGCGAATCCCACTTCCGGTTGAGGTCATTCCCAGACAGGTTTGTGCGATAATTGCCGAGAGTCACTCCATCAACATTTACAATCGGCACAATCTTAAAGATGAACTGACGGCGAAGCTATTCAGCTTCGATACGGTTACTCAGAAGTGCACTTACGAACCCCTCGAGTACGAACGACGGTGGGGACTATCCTGCATGCTGCCTTGCTATCACATAGATGATCTCCTTTGCTTTGTTCTGTATCTTTGACTCTGCCCCTATAGTTAGAAGTTCGACAGTATGGTTGAGAGGCGACTTACAGAGCTCCTCCCTTCTCACAAGTTTCGGATGCGTTGTTGTTAGCTTCTCAATAAAATGCGCTAAATCCTGCAGTGTATACGGAAAGCTGTACGCTATCAGTACTCTATCGCTGGCATGCTGAAACTCATATGTAAAGGACAGACGATTGCATTATGGAAGCCCCCAATCCTCCTTGTACTAGAAATTCTCGCCTACCCTCTGCCATTGTTCACTATCCCGACGTTGCTGCTCATGGGAACAAGCCAGCACCCTCATACCTTGCTCATACAGCGACCGTTCCTTATACTATCTTAGCCTAGCGGTTACGTACGAAGTTGAGAATGCTTAGCCGAATCTTGCATCGCTTGTGATTTCTCATCTGGAAGTAGAACCACTGCGTGGATCCCTTGGTGTTAGTGTCGTTCATCATCAGCAGTTCGTAGTGCCGTTCGGAACGATGGAAGACTGCGAACAAGTTCCCACTATCGAAGGCACTATCAAACTCAATTTCGTGGTCGACCGATATATGCTGTGAGAGTTGTTGCTGTGGGGAAACACGGCAGATGAGCTCAATGAGGTTTATTGGATGTAGGGAGCTGCTGCTGTTATTCTCTAAGTGGTCTGTTATGAAGTTCTTGTCGATGAAGATGCTACAGAAGTAGCGACGACCGTTCCGAGCGAAGCTATTGAAACTACTGTTGTCGAGACGTCGGTATACTAACCTACACTACTTCAGGACGACTGTAAACTCGCCAAAGTCTCGTTGTTCCTGGTTGAGTGTCATATCTGTGGGTTGAGGTGATTGTGGTATGTCGCCAGACCGATTGACGAAGGTTTGAAAGTTGACAGTGTCTATGCGAGGCAACACCGACACCTGCCGAAAGTTGCGACGAGAACGGTAACGTTCGTCAACAGCAGCGAACCTCCAGCGAACGGGTCGATGCTAATCTGCAGTTTTATCCCGAGGGAGGATGGGGTTGGGTAGTATCCCCAACTTTTCCGGGATGGA
>ERZ724508.272-NODE-272-length-37868-cov-5.792003_pt1 | contig 37868 bp, 43 predicted proteins | sample MGYA00376041_ERZ724508 | MGnify/ENA primary metagenome ERZ724508 (study PRJEB28724, sample SAMN07190887) | wastewater metagenome | isolation source: effluent of sewage treatment plant in Hong Hong | place: USA: Christiansburg, Virginia | collected 2016-03-01 ...
TGTTGGGAGACCAAACCGAACTGAAGACTTTAGAGAAGCATCTTGCCCGTGGGCTTCCGGAGAATCTATGTGTACAGCCTCAAATCTATTACGCAAGGGATGGACCGTCCTACAGTCAGGTCAAATCAGTGCTCCTTGAAAAGATATCGACCAATCGGGTAAGGTTCATGACCCCTCCCAGTTGCTCAGTTTAAATCCGAGACAATCAGGTATTCTTGACGACTCCCCAAGCCAAGCGTACCTTTGACTACTTGGTGTATGGACTGGTGGATAACGTCATCAAAGCGGCCCATCAAAAGAACTTCAAGATCCCAGAATTCTCAGGAGAGTACCTTATCAACAGCTACTATGTATTGAGAAGCGTAAGGTTTGAGCAGTACGTACACAGAGAAATTGTTCTCGAAGGAGGGGATTCTTCGCACTTCCGTGAGCACATGGATGACTCCTGTTGGGTGCGCAGTGAGACACTTGGGTGCGTATTTCTCCATCTACTGCACATTCCTCACAACAGGTAGTACAATTCGAAGATTAGCTTTTTCGTGGAGTACCGGAAGTCTCGAGGAGAGGATGAAGAGCATGAGCGTGACCTTGAGGAAATTCTGAATATCATCAACAAGGTGTACCTTAGGCATACCAGTTACTCAATGAAGCAGCTCACACCAATCAACCGACGGGATTCTTCTAATCTTATACTGAAGGAGTCCGAGCAGGAACGCTGGAAGAATAATGTGCTGGAGATGCGGATGCGTCTATACTTCAACGTGCCGATTACAACTGGCAAGTACAGCAGTCGACTGGCAGATTTCATGGCTGCTGGCGATTTCATTCTGAACAGCATTCTGGCCAACACTTACAAGCTAAAAGAATACGATCAAGAGGTCTATCAGGCGCAGATGAGCGAGGATACTGTCATCATCCGTAAGGTGAACAAAGACCCTCGGCTAGATTAAAAACCAGTTGCAATTTACGAGAGTATTCCAGTGTTTGGTGGTCGTAGTATTTCTGCTCCTTAAATGCGGTCACTCCAATCTGACCAGAAAGAGCTCCCGAAGAAGCTGGTTGAAAAGAGCAGCAGCAAGGAACAGCTAGAACCCAAACCAACTCGAAGCATATCCCCTGAGCAGGAGGCTATCCCACTTTTCAAGGTAGCCTCGAGTATCTTTCCACATTCAAGCAGCTCTCAGGAGTCTTCTTTCAAAGAGTAAAAGCGACAGACATCCGCGCTGGAGCATCACCACGTCGTATCTTAACCCTTTTGCAACCCACCAGCGAACATTATGCCAACTCCTCCTCAAGCAGCAGTGCCAGCTCCAACAATAGCCCCCATAGCCAAATAAATTGTACCGCCAGGATAAAAATTGTCTCATTTGGAGGTGGAAACGCAAACAACTAACGAATTTGCGTTCATCAATCTGCCTGAAAACAACAACATGCAGCCAATGTCCAAGGAGATTGAGCCGGTCAGAGAAGCCATTCAAGAAAAATCTGCGGAATGGTATTTTGGTCTCAATCACGAACTCGTCACCAACCATTGTGAATTCTTCAAGCGTGAAACAATGCACGGAGGATGGGTGAATGCCATTGAGTAGGGGCAGCTGCTGCAGCCACTATCTCCTGTTCCCATCGACAACATTCGATCTATCTGGAGCCTTGGACAGCCTTACCTTCCAAGACTTAAACCCTCCCTTGAAAAGCTCATTGAGGGTTATGAGGAACTCGAATACTCAGCTATTCCAGAGAAATTTGTGAGCAGGAGGATTGGAGTCAGTGTGTTCGATTCCAACCGGCTTACTCACTACTACCAGACTACCCTCTTCAACGAACAAATGGACGTGCTGATGTATGTGGTGGTAGATTAGCTCTATCCGTCTATAGTCCTCTATCATAGCAACCTGAAGCGGCTCATTTCGAGCATTAACAAGCGCATCGAACACAACAATGCACACGCAAAAGGCGCCGAGCGTGAACCAGAGAGACTGCCATCCCATTCAAACCGAAACTTTCTGTTTCCAGCAGTGCTCAAAAGGATCATAGCTTCCGAGTTGAAGCATATCAAATTCATGGACACGTTGCTCGATGCTAAACTTGCAAAGGAAGGGGATCAAGTCACTCGACCCTCCTACTACTCGTCCAAGGTGGAGTATCTGTGTGAAGAGCTCAAGGAAATTATGAATGACTAAGCTTACATTAGAGGTATGAGGAAGCTCAACATCTTCGAGCTGCTGATTGGACAGTACGACCCTCGGGTTATCCTGCTGAAGAGGGCTCCCAAAGATTGGAAGGCACGTGCTGCAGTTTCCGATGGCACTTACCTTCGGAACCTGAAGTAGTTAGACCAGAAGGATCCTATTAATGACCGCTTCCGAGTTGAGCTTCTGGAGATGACCTCATGTTCGTTCAGAATCAAACGCCGGTACGTTTGGAGTTAATGCAGCTTCCTTAGCCTACAGGAACCCGATGAAGAGGGAGTGCTAGCCTACACTTGCGAAAAGCGAAGCAAACCGCCAGCTTCCCGTTCAAAACAACGCAATACTGCCGATAAAGACGAGTTCTCGTATTGCATTGGGGAAGGCATCTACCGTGCAGGTACTTTCAGTCTTGAACATAGAATTCCAGGACATGAATCTCTGCTTAGATTCCATTCTGAATAAATTGCTGGACCATTTCCCCGTTCGCCATATTCTCCAATACTTCCGAGAGTTTGTGGCAAACGAACTGGAGAAGCACACGAAGCTCCCACCCATGCTTAAGCAGCTCTATCTCGTCGAGATGGGAAGGAAAAAGATCCCAAGGCTGAATCTGGGCGTACTAAACGTCGAAGAACTCGAGCCAAGTAAAAAGGACGAGCTGGCAACAGCCGTCAACGGTGGGGAAATTTGCTTCATCGAAGGCATCCCTTTCCTAGCATTTTGACTTTAGCTGCAAAAGTGTATGCATATCACAGACGGCCAGTATGGGCTTGGTTGCGGCTGCTTGGAAGGAAATTTAATTCTTCAGTTTCTAACTAATTTTTTCGAGGAAAGCTGTCTCTAGCCACAGGGGCAAGTCTTTCCTAGAAGCTGTCGTATTTCGGTGAATTTCGTGCTCGAAAGGCCTTTTGATTGAGCTGGTTCAGCACCCAAGCGAATTTCTTCTTACGCTACCTGCTGGTCAAAGGTGCTACAGTTGGACGAGCCTCAACTGTCTTTCGAACCAATGCTGCCCCTGTCGTGCTCAGACTTACAGTCTTCGGCTTTGGTTTCCCAGCAGGGATATTCTCTTTGTTTCTGTCCTCATAGTAATTTTAGAACTGCTTTAACGTTCGATGCAGTCTTTTTGGTCTAATACGGCATACCGCAGTCTTGCATTTCGACAATGATTTCCTCTCGGTAGCACCCTCCTCTTCCCCTTGAGGTTGATCCACCCTAGCTTCAGTGTATCTTTGAAATTGATTTTCAATCTCCTTATCGTTATTGTCTTGCGTGCTCAGGAAGTCTAACAGCTATTTTCTTTCATTTTGGCGGTTTGCCTTGGCGAATTTGTCTTCGTCCACCTCGCTGCAGCGCCCAAGGCCTGATTGTTGGTTGAGCATTCGTTGGATACTTCTCATTCTCCCCTTCACTTCCATTTCCTTGAGGCTTGGACCAGCCACTTCTCGGAAGTAATACTTCCTTATCTTGTCGTAGTTGAGATCCTTACGTGTGAACTCCTCCTGAAGTAAAGCCACCTTGGGACTTTGCCGCTCAGCTTCTGCAGCCTCCGTTACAAAAGTCGCTTTTTCGGACAACTCCTTAAAGAACTGGTCAACTCGCATTCCACTACACTCGTTGATGGTGATTTCTCCCGAATACTTACGAAGCATTTTCTCAATGACTTTGAGAGTGAGCAGCATCTTCTCGCGTTGCTGTACTTCCAGATCCGGTTGAAGCTGCCACCGGTATGGTAACGGCATATTGAGGTTGGTGTCACAGATGAGTTCTCTGTTGATCCAGATCTTGAGGTGCCCATCGCTGGAAGCCGTCAATAAGTATTTCTTGGTGTACTCCATAAAAGAGAGGCATGTGAGTTGCTATCGATGGGCTTGGAACTCCTTGATGCTGTGAGAACCTTTGAGTAAGCACTCCTTATCGACTTGAACAGTCGAGTAGAACTGCTTATTGCGTTCATTTATGAAGCTCTAATTGATCTGGCGTTCCGCACTATAACTGTTATTCTTTGGAAGGGGCTCCACGGGAAGCTTGCTTATTTCTGGTAAATCCACCTCCGATACGCGGCCAGTCGTATGCGCCAAGTATACGGAACATTGCTCGATTGTCGTCCTCAGCTGTTTTTGGTTCGTGCGGATGTCCACTAGCAGATGATTTATTACTAATTTCTTGAATGGGATGCACATCCACACTCCAATCTTCAACTTGTTTAGTTTTCTCTCGAATTTTAGCAAGAGCAACCGAGGTGTAGTATCTGCGACAAGCAGTATCCCAGCACCATTGACGAACCCCAATGCTGTGGGTTCGATTGATTGTGGCAGGTTCACCGCCGCCAATAGCTTTGCCGTGGTGTAGTCCCAAATCAAAACGTTCCCATCTCGGGAACAACCCGCTGCAATCAGACTATGGTACAACGACAACTCCATCAGGTTCACTTCTTTCTTGTCAAAGTTGTCCCGGATGCTTCTAATTCTCTCGTAGGCCACTGGCTTGCCCTTGTTTTGCTTTTGAATAAGAATGTTGCTATCCCAACCAGCGCTGATGAACATTCTGTTGGTTGCATCATACATTATGCTGCTGATGTCGCCTTCATGCGGCTCTAACTGAGCTACCAGCATGCCGGTCTCCTTGCTGTATAAGCGAAGTTCACCTTGGCTGCTACCAACAGCGAAGATTCTCCCGTCATGAATGTACCGATATGCTGAAGGCTCCTCTTCAGACTGAAGATACCCCGTGAAGATGTGCTTGATACGACCAGTTCGCACATCGTAAAGCCTCAGATCGTCCTTGGTAAATACTATCAATTCATGCTGCAACGGTTCAAAGTCCACTCGCATAGCGCATACCGGAGAAGTTGTTTTAAGATGCTTATTGCGACCTCCATCACAGTCAAGAGTGAGCAATTCGATGCGGTTGCCTAACAGCGCTATTTTGCCGACATCTACTAAACTGACGAGCCCTCTGATCGCAGCTCTTCCAGAGAAATCAACTGTCTGCAAACACTTGTAGCTTCGTAGATCCCAGACTTTCAGCTTTTGGCGATCGTCACAACTCACCACCATCGGAGTTTCGTCAATAGCCACAAACGTGACTATAAGTGATTCGTGTCCTATCAGCTTCCCCTTCAATGTTGCGTCAAAGTAGTTTGGGTCGATTTAAAATACACTCATGGTGCTTTCGTAACCGGCTGCAAGCAAGACCTGATACTCAGTGGAGAACCAAAGTGTGTGAAGTCCTCCCCTGCTTCCCTGAACCTCAATCTCAACAATAAGCTGATTTCTCTGCAAGCTGTAGACGCAGATCACAGTCTGTTACAAATCCTTGCGTCTCTTAGATTTATCCAGATCTCGGTAGTGCCCCTACTGGGCTAGAGCAATCAAATTCATACTCGGTAGCTCACACAGTGCAGCAATCAAGCCACTGTTCTTGAGTCGTAGTTGATACTCTATCTTTTCGAGGTCCAACTCCCAACTATTGAGCATTCCGCTGTTATCTGCAGTTACCCACAACGATTGGTATTAGAGAAACCAGATCTACTGCTGGCACTATTGACACTGTTCTACTGTTGTGAAGTTCTTTTCGAATGGTTTACCCTCACACAGATCCCAAAATGACATCGAAAAGTTCTCGAGAACTGCACCCAATCGTTCCTGACGCTTGCTATAGGCAAAGCTAAGCACCACAATGTCCCGCTTAAGCACGGACACAGCAGGAACTATCTTAGATTCCAGTCTACACTCCAAATCGTAGACATTGATGTAGTCAGCTCGCCCATCCAATGCTAAGAGTCGATTGAGGCTCGCAGCATAGAAGCCCCTATATGACCTCTAATGTACTTCTTGACTTGCCCAGTATGCTTCGACCGGTCACGCACAACAACATTTCTGCCGAGTTTGAGAATGTTTTCCTCGAGATTGCCATGGATAATTGGCGGAGACGCATTGACTTCACATATTCTGTTCCCTAGCTCCACACGGTTTCGGATGCTCACAAGCTTCTTTTTATTGGAGAAGTCGCCAACCTTCTCGTCGAGGACCCTCCTGCAGATGAAGTCGGTAAGCTGTTCGAATCGTATTTTATCATTGCTGCCACTGAAGCTTGCGACCTCCCGAAAAAGCTCCACGGCTGCTATGGACAAGTAGAAGGTATGATTGTCGGCATGCTCAATAGTCGATAGCATGAGTCTGAGAAAGTCGACAATGTCCATGCCGGTTTCATCGTAAGGTCGGTAGTTTCGCTCGATGGAGCAGATTCGATTGCGATCGAGCTGCGATAGCAGGTAGTCCACATTGTAGAGTTCGACCAATGGAAGCTCACCTGGTTCACTGTAAGTGGTTAGCAAACGCAGCAACTGAGTAGTTTGTTGCGAGAGCATGGCCTGCTCGCATTCCTCCTAACCCGAATTCCACATTTCCAAATTCGTAAATGCACTTTCGCTCAGAACAATAACCCAGTCCACAACTATTCGCTGACAGTTCAATCAGTATCCTAATTGCTGCTATTACGGACATCCATCGAACATTCTTCTTCTATTTCCAGCTATATTTCATTCCGATGATAGTCGGCAAGCTGTCCATCAAACCAAGAAGGGTACGCAAACCCACAGCCAATCAGTTGCAGGCCTAACGAAACTTCGAAGCCTTCATCTTCCGGGACACCTTCACCAGGGAGAAGTATCCGCTACGGACGCTCAATACTGCAGCCACCACTTTAACAGGCAAAAGATTTTCTGCAGGCAGCTTTCATTAAACCATCCTGGCCAAGCGCAATAACCAGCTGATGCAAGGCTACCTCACTGAAAGTACCAGTCGATGGGCCAAACGTAAGAAGATGGAAAGCGTTCATAAGGCGGATTAAGCAAAGGGAATCGCTAATGCGAGGAGTAGTGATACACTGGCAGTTGAGCAGTCCAACCTTAGGTAGTATCTCCGAGGTAAGCACAAGCCTAAACTCACCCTCAAAGAGAACAGGCAACCTTGGAGCCAGCAGCGAAACAGAAGAAGTAAACTCGCAGCAAAGAAGCTACCCAACCAGCCCATATAATAGTGTGAAGAAGACAAACTCTACACAAACGTCTGTCAGCAGATTCAATAGGAGGTGAGAAGCCGTCTCACAGAAGAATTCAGCCACCTCATCAAGCCGGATGCGTTCTCAGTGCAGTATTCAAGCCCACTCTTACAGAAGTTCACCAGCAAGCGTATCCAAGAGTTTTAGAGACAACATGATGTCAAGAGTGACCCTTCTGAAGATGTGATGAGTCGTAGCCAAGAATTATTCAGGCAGTAGAATACCTGCCTAGAGGGGTACATCGACGAAATTGAGGAACTCAAAGCCAAACACCTGCGTTAGTTGATGCCAAAGCATGTCAGCGAAGCGGAGCAGCAGTTCCTGACATACGCTCAAAAGGGTGACCACTTCGAAGTTGAGTATATGCTGAGAAAGAGCCCTGAATTGCTGAACTGCCGTAGCGCGAAAGGCAACACTGCTCTCCACTATGCCTGCAAACGAGGGGATCTGGACTTGGCCAAATTTCTAATAACGAGATCTGCCGATCTGCAGCTCAAGAACAAGGTAAATCGAAGGGTAATGTAGTTTGGGATGCGTGCAGTTCAGCTAGCGCGCCACTTCGACCATGCTACTTTGGTGGAGCTGCTAACTACTGCCATGGCTCGACAGGAACTATTACTGGAGAGAAATACTGCAAACAAGAAGCGATTGGTCTAATGAGGTGCAGCTCACTGGTGAACCGTAGGTTTCATTACTTCCTTTTTCTTGGTCTGCATCAGAATCTATAGCTCCTTTCGCTTGAGTTCCTTCATCTGGTCGAATACTGACAGCTGCTCTTTCTTCTCGTAAATGGGTGCACCGATTTTGTATGGGGTCGGCCCCTTTTATGTAAGTTCGTTGCTGTTTGCAGTATAGGCTTGACGGACTGCTTCCGAGACTTCTGAAGTTGGTTTGGTAGATCTCTGCGGTAGAGGTTCTATACATTCTACGCTGATCTTTGGTGGTTCTGTGTCAAACCCTTGCTTACCATAGGAGTACTGATAGTCGTAGATGGAAGGAAAGCTTTGCCCGTCGACGTAGAGCTCATACGAATCGCCCTCCTCTACAACTCGTCCTCTGTGGCTTTCATTGATCTCAAACTCGTAGGTGAAATTCGGAAAAGGCCAACGCCCTTCAAAGATAGTATGGTTGTTGACTTTCAGAAGCTTGTTGCGAGTGAGCAGGGAAGACTCAAGCACTACATCACACTTCTCAGTGATATTATAGTTGCGGATGATCAGAGTCCAGGTATGTTGTGTCTTTGACCTTCAGTAGCTCCTGCGGGTACCATGAAGCGGTGCTCCCGATCCTCTGAAAATCAATGCGGATTCCAATTACTCCTTTCTCCTTTCCGTTCATAAAATAATAAGTATGCAGACAAACAGCATGTGCAACCAGCAGCCCAACCAACTGGAAAAGGAGTTCGCGGAGGAGCTCTATTACCTTATTCACAATATCCGAGACCCCGAAAAGCAATACAGCACGCTCGCCGATCTGAACGTAGTGACCGAAGATGGCGTGACCTACTCAGAAAGTAGTAAGGTACCTCCTGCTGAGAACTAGAGACAATTAAAGTGTACCTGCAGCCAACCACGCCCAAGTGCCACCTGATGCAGCAGATTGGCTTGGCAATATACTCACGCTTAAGGCAGGAACTTCCTCAGTTTTACAGATACAAGCTGCGAATCGAATGCAAGGAGGGCAGCCATAACGATCACCTTTCGGTGAATAAATTGCTCAACGACAAGTAACGAATGGTTGCAGCTCTCGAAACCGAAGCCATTAGAAAGTTCATCGACTCGCTGACCTTACAGGAATGACCGAGGTGACTGACCCCATGAGCGACAGACGGTCTCAGCGAGACCTGTACACTCAAGAAGACAGGACCTTCTTGCATAGTGAATCAAGATTTTTAAAGTTGCAGGGAGCCTATTGAACGTATAAATATAGCTTAATCGATGCGCACCTTCAAGTTATCCTCGCGAGCTGGAATGGGAACGGCAGCAACCGCGAATACAGCAACTCCAACCATAAATCCAAAGGAGCTGCTTCGATAATGTGAACAACTTATACGAAGGGCAGATGAAAGCCTCGACATCAATAGTCTCGAGTACGAAAGGACCGGAGGAATGAGAAGGAGAAGGTATTCCAGACACATGAAGGAACCCAGCTTCGAATCGTCGATCTAGTTTGCTGCAATCAAAATCAAGCAGTTGCGTTTGGAGATTGCAGGAATCCGCGAATAGTTGAGCTACACGGGAAGTGACCCCAAGTCCAAGTACAACCAGACAGGCAGCACAATGGATATGGATACCGAGGCAAATTTCAGGATTCAGCTGGAGAAGAGAGATCAGCTTGCACTGCAGTACCGACACGTCGTAAAGGAAAACAGCAACATGGAAAACAGATTAATGATGGCTGAAGAGAAGTAAAGGTAGCTCGCGGATAAACTGGAAAATACTGTAAGAAATGAGCTGAATTTTTTGTAAAGAAAAACACTTGAGGAAGACTCGTTCAAACTACGGCACATAGTCAAACAGCTTGCTCGTTAGATCAATGAAGCTGAGACTTTCTACTGCACTGAGTACTAACGCAGGTGGGTGAAGCTTCACAAGATCAATGAGCTGGTTGAGCAGCAGGATGAGTACTTGAGCATGCAGTCAAGCATGCAACTTGAACAGCGGAGAATTATTGAGGAGCTGGAGTACCAGTTGGATAACCGGCGTCGGATAGAAGAGGGTCAGAAGAACAGGCTTGAACGCTACCATACATCCAAACTTGGAACAGAATCCGTGCCGATCATTCACTTTCGGAGACACTCGAATAGTATGACGGTGCACTAACCCGACGCTGATTCCGTTCTACTGTCACATCATTCCTCCAACAATCGCGGAAAACTTCCTACTATGAAACTCAAACTCCAGCTCGACCAGAAACAGCGGACTCAACCCGATGAACCCACAAAAAAGAAATAGCAAGAGTCTCCTCCCAAAAAGCCAGCAAATTTAACGAAACATATCAAACAGAAGAAAGCTAGATCAAGTAGTTCTTCCAGCAGCAGCCCTAGTGAAGATGACCAAGATGGCAGGCTCTTTAAGCCCGTGAAGATTCAAAAGGAGGTTGAAGTTGCTCCAAAGCCCATTCCACTCTAAAGTGATGATATCGACAGCTCTGATTCGGACATCTTCAAGCCCACTAAGATCAGCTAAAGAAAGGTGCGACCTAATATCACAGTTGAGGAAATCAGGATATTTAAGGAGCCAACAATGGCTTCGAAACCACCAGAGAAGAAAAAGCCAAAGCAAGAGCAAACCCAAACCCCCAAACCAATGCAAAAGAAGCCTCTAAGCAAAGCTGTTTAACTCAAGTCACCATTCAAGGTAAAGCCTCAGCAGCGCAAACCGATCGCAAGCGTCATTGCCTAATAATCGGAGGTATCCTCCAACGTCGACTCCAACCTATCCTCCATTTCCGATTGAGCTTTGCCTACTTCGATGCTCGTTCTCATGTCTCCGTCTCCAGGTATAAATACAGACGTTCTTCCATATCTAAATATTATTTACTTGATTTATGAGCGCACAGCCCACCGACGAATAGCTCCGTATCGTTGTGGATAAGATCTTTGAGAAGTATGACAAGGACAAAAGCTTCACGCTTGAATTGAGTGAGCTTCAACAGGTTCTTACCGACACGACAGGCAGAGCAGCTACTGAAGAGCAAGCCAAGAAGTTCCTGGGAGCGATCGACGCAAACAAGGACGGTAAAGTGGCCAAGATGGAACTATTCGCGCTTATCAAGAAATTTATTGGGAACAAGTGATCCACATGCATGTTACAAATCCAAGTCGGCGAAATAGCAAAGAGTCATTGAGAAGTTGTCTGCGGTTTTACGACCAAATTGACGAAAGGGCTTCCTGATAGCTTGCCACATGTTCCAACTCTTTGGCTGGTCAACCTTTATAATTGATAAGCATATGACTGCCTATGAAAGGTTAGCGGCGAGACGCAAAGAGCTCACCAAAAACTTTCGGCCATAGTTCAGTTCGGAATCGGAGAGGGACGACTTTCGAGTTCACAACGAGCATAATGATGATTGGAAGATCAATGAGCCAGCGTTCGCACCGATTACATTGAATACCCCGAAACCTCTGTTGCCAAAACCAAGAAACATTCTCCAACCTCCAGATACACCTGCTGAAGTTTCTCGCCCTGCCTCAAAGATGCTCCCTCTCCCGCCTCTTCAGCTGAAGAAGTCTTTGGCACCTATTGACAATGTCATCGACCTGCCAGCTCGAGTCAATCCACTTCTTGACAACAAAAAATCAGTAACTTTCGAAGAATTTACGGGGTTGGATGAGAACCCGCTTGGGAAGCGAGACGGACTGGAAGTACGAGGAGAGGAGTTAGCAGTAAAAGACAACGTTCGCTACTTATTGGGCCAGCATACAGTCAAAACGAATGAAGGGAATTGGCGTATTGTTTAGATTGGAGAGTCAGTGGAGGAGAATGTACTTACCTTTTCCAGAACGCTCCTCACAGTATGGCAAATCCTTCCGAGAATAATGTATGGAGATGGAAAGCCGTATTGGCTGATAGCTGCGATCCTTGGATTCACGATTCAAGCTAACCAAAGCGGAGGGTGGTTGTTGGGGCTGCTGCTGGTATGCATAACCCTTGAGATAATACTCACTCTTGTCCAGATCAACGGTAAGTTTGAATTTGGTAAGGAAGTCGATGCCCGAACCTGTAAAAGGTTTGACAACGCGGAGAAAGATTGGAAGGATATACCCTACGATAATTTGACAGCTGGAGATATTATCAAGTTGATGCCGTAGGACGAGTTTCCTTGTGATAGTTTGCTGCTGCAATCCACAAGTGCAAGGCTTTTAGGAGTGAGAGATGAAGCTCGAAAAGGTCGGTATTCTCCCTTGGTGCTGAAGGAGACAGTACTTGCCAAGTGCGTGGATGTCCCCATGGCTGGCTTGGTGTACCTACGAAGTGATGTGGAGTTGCAGCATATGACCCAATGGACTGGGAAGGTAGAGCTGAACGGCGCCAGGCATAACATCAACTATAAAAACTTCGCACACCGAGGTTCCATCAATAACGATGCCACCGATTTGGTATGCATTGTACTGTACACAAGTACCCGTTGAATAACCTTAGTGTGCAACCAAAAACACTTAGAAGCAGTGCAGTACCCAACTCCATTAAAGTCCAAACGGATTGAGAAACGCCTGAATATCACCCTCACAGTGCTGGCCGTCCTGGCATTGTGTTGCTCTGCCTTAGAAGCTGGAATCAGTGTGGTGTTTGCCTATCTCATCCCCTCCTCGCAGTTGCTGCACATTGTAAATCATGTATTCACTTAGGTCACCAGTGCAAGCTTAACCCTTACTTTCTTGGCGAAGTATATATGCTAGTTCACTATCGCTGTGCCTATTCTGATCAAACTCATGTATATCAGCTTCGGGTTAGTCAATTCCCGACTGGTTGAGAAAGACCCATTCTTCAAAGGCGAAGTCAAAATTGGAGATGCTCAGTGCCTTCCTGAGCTTGGATAGACTAAGATTCTGCTCGCCGATATGAAAACACTCTATTATCGCAAATCTCCAAAGCTCAAATCGATTCGCGTCAAAGAAATGATCTATAACGTTGGCGAGGATATAGACTTTCTACTGCCGAAGTAAGTCGAACTAGCTATGGACTTCCTCTCTGCGGCATACCTGAGCTGCCAGGAACTCGAGGATAGCTGGCAGAAGGACACCATTCTGTAGAGCGGGAAGAAGTTTGGTATGCACCGCGATTTCAGCTCCAACGTGGTACGATTGCGAGAAGAAGCCGGACACTTGAGTACTGAGTTGCTGAAGTAACACCCGTGCACGTAATACCTTCCATTCTCAATGACATTTTACCGTGACGCGAAGAGTGGCCGCATCTTGTGCATCACCCGAGGTAACTCTGAATTCATCATCGGAAAGTTGTACACTCGAGAAAGTTAAATCTCTCGACTCATACGCCGCTTGGAAACAGAATAGCTCTGCCTCACTGAACTCCTCGGGAAGGCTGAGGTCTCAAATGCAGAGTTTCAGTAGTTCATTACACTGCTGGAGTCGGGTCCTCTCTCCAAGCTCAATGATCTGCTGCTTCAGCTGCTCAGGAACGTTGAAATTCTGGGAGTTCTAGCTTACGATAATCCGTTCATCGATGAAACTGAGCAACTTAGCAAGGTCTTCGAGGAGGCTCGGATCGCTACCTTATTGTTGTGTCCTTCTTCGACAGCCAAAGATTGTTTTCTTCGGCAAATGAAACTGCCTAGTGAAGAAATCGACGAAGTACATGTATCGGATTAGGCTGATAACTGCCTCAAGGAACGCCTCCGAAAGTAAGTGAAGATTTTGGATGGAGACTCTATTGATAAAATCGTCGATGCGAAAAAGGTCGACCAACTAATGCAGGTAATCACTGGCAACAACTATACGCTGCTTGTCAACTACACAACATCACAGCTTACGTCCCTCCTCCAGCTGTTGAAGGAGAAGGAGGTTCCAACCTGCTCGCTGATCGAAGATGAGAAGAATCTAATTATGTTGAAGTACGTAGATGTAGGAGTAGCAGTCAATGCAATTGACCAACCCTACCTCGACAGACACCGCTATTGCGATATTAAAGTGGCAAGCGTCCGGCAGTTCCTCAAACTACTCTTCTTACATTCGAGGGTACCACCCACTATTATTGTAGAACAGCTGCATGGCTACATCCAAACTGCTGATATTCCTCATCGAGAAGTCCTTTATGCTGTTCTGTTCTGAGCTCATCTACAGCTTCTACACACTCTGTACAGGAGTCCCACTAGTCCCCGCTGTCAACGAGTATTTGCTGGAGATCTGGTTCTTAAGTCTGTTGCCAGCTGCATATTATCTGTTTGAAGGGGACTACGACTACAATACCATCATCAAGAATCCTAAGTTGTTTAGGAGTACTGAAAAACACCACTTCAACGGCAAGAATATTGTAAAAGGCCTAGCGATCGTCGCCCTGCAAAGCCTTATCATTGTATTTGTGGTAATGTACTCGCTTGCCGAGGCAGTGGATTCGACTGGAACCATCAAAGGCCATGAAATGACAGGCTTCTTCGTATTCTTCTGTATCTTCCATACGCTCCTCTTTAAGTACGGTATGCGGTTACTCAGGTTAGCAGTGTCCGGCGAGCAGATCTCTTGGCATCAAGCTATACTTCTTGTAGCTGGAGTCTTACTCTATTACCTTACCATGGCAATCTTCTGTTCGCAGATCGTAGCAACCGCCATCGATATCAGTCAGCGTAACATCATTGCGTCAGTCTTCAAAGGTCAAGGTTACCTTTTGGCGGCGACCGTGACCATGGAAGCTTCTATAATCGACATGATGATTCTCCTGAACCAGCGAGTGTTCACCAAGAAAGGAGTTCGCATCGAAAAGCCAGTAAAGAAGGAGAAGGAACTCTCCCAGCACGAGTTGGCAGTCTTCAACTTGCCACAGTGATCTCTTCGTAACAACCCATACCATCCCATCTCATCCCAGTACTAAGACTACAAATTTGGTATCAGGTGGAATCACTTGTCTTCTGAGGTTGCCATCATCTCCACAATCTGCTTGATCAACTCTTCGAACTCCTGCTTGGAGAGACGTTCGTCACCGTTCTCATCGATCTCCTCGAGAATGTCTTCCACATCCTCCTTGGTTGGAGTCTCCACGCCAATATCCTTGGCAACTTGGATCAGCACCTGCTCAAGTTCGGGCTTTTCAAGAAAGCCACTTCCGTCGATGTCGACAGACCTGAAGGCAGACTCCATGATCTTCTGCAGTCCCTCCTTGTCCTTAATGAGTTTTTTGAAGTCAGCACTCATGATTATTGTCGATTGGTAATTATTATAGTAATGCAGTCGCTCCTCAAGCCAGATCGAATCCAAGCATAGTCCAGTTTATTCTCGAAACTTCGATCACAGAGTTCAACCAAAATCTAAAACGACAAGGACAGTAAAGCTGACTGGTCAGTAGCGTGTAATAATTTCGGAACATGATTACTGAAGACGAGCAACGGGAAATCGTCTACCTGATGGACGCTCTGAGTGCCTTCGGCTCGGATTTACACGCCTTGCGCAATTATGTCAACGGAGTTAGACACGCTCGTCGCCGCAGTAAGGCCTACTACCGGCGCGTAAGCGATATGCTCGACGTTATCCAGACTGAATGTAAGTCTTCATTTAGCTCAGACAGCCACTTCATGATATCGCTGAAGAAATTGACGCTTAACCACGACCCTAACCAGTCCCCTAATGAACTCCACGACGACGACGACCAAGGAGTGCGTCTGAGCCCCGACATTAGTGACCTTCCACGAACAGCCAAGAAGGAGCCTGTTGACTGCTAGTACAGCAGCTAGTCCTGATCAAGTAAGTCCCACGAATAAATCTCTGTGGCGGTCGTTGCCCTGAAGTTTGCTGAGCTCACACTTACTTGAGGCGTAGGTGTATTTCATAGAAGCTCTTTCTTCGCTAGCGTGGTTGCTGTTCTATTTCAGCCTCCTCCTTCTAGGTGCTAGCCGGGGACTCGAAGCTGTATCGCCGTTTGCTGGTATGTACAGACACTATGCCCGGATTGTTGCTGTCCTCCTCCTTCTCTTCCTTAATCACTTCGATGTCGACCACATACATCTTCTTTTAGTGTTACTCAATGCCTGGCTGCTCTGCCTTCTCACTTTTTTACCGAGCAGTCATTGACTTCATCTTGCGTAGCCGTATCCTTTCCTCCACCCTCTTGTTATTATCAATAATGGCGTTCTCAATGCAACTGTTCAGTGTGGTCGATTTGTTGGTATGCTGAGATATTAGCTTGTTCAGTTCTTCATGCGAGCGTTCGGAGGTATAGGTCAGCTTCATCTCCATCTCCTTGCGCTTCTGTTAGAGATTGAACTATGTTAGATGAAATTCTACATAGTCCGCGGCTGTAAGTTGCTGACTGGGCTACTGCGGTTTGTTCGGTGACATTGGCTCATTTTTCGACTATTCTCCACGACCCTTTTCGGGGCTATTCAGGGCTTTGACGACTGTCGGCTTCATCATCAGCGCTGTGACCTTGTTCTTGAAGAAACTTTCGCGTCGGTCCTGAACGGAATTGAGGCGTTCGATTGCCCGCTGAACCTCCCAGCAGAGGCTACCATATAAAGCGAAAGCAGTTGTGCGATGTCCTTGCCGTCTATGATGGATGATGACTCAATTCGCACTTAACTTTCCAGAAGTTCCCAAGCGTACTCCTTCATATCGCTGAAGATGCTTGATCTATGTAGCCCTACATACTTACAGTGAAGCAACAGAAACCATTGGCGTGTGCCGACAGGGTATTATATTTTATACTCAAGGCACCCAACATCTTTTGATTGGTCTATGGGCATTAAACTGCTTCCATCAGCAAGGTGGAACTCATCGGTAACAGTAATCCATCGAACATCCACTGGTATAAATAATATAGTTCTGCAAGTGGACCGAATGAATACTGAATGCTTGGACACCCTCCGACAGTTGCTCATGCACATGAAAGAAAACACTGACTCGGAAAGTTCCTGTGAGGAGGCTCAAACGAGTGAAGAGGCGGGAAGGCTTCCGAGCTTTCGTTCCAGCAGCAGCTCTTCCGAAGCGGAGGTGCCCCTAGAAGCGATACCATTGGCACTCCGTAGCAGCAATCACCTCGAAGTTGCTGCGGTGGCTGCCTTACGCCATTAGAATTTTAAATGTGACAGTGTTCCAACAATCGCCGAATAGCAGATTGTCGAAATCCCTTCACAAAGGAACTTCAACGCAGCCCTACGAGTCAACAAAGACCTGCTGGAAAGCATATGTGAGTTTCTTGATAGCCGCGACCTGCTAATCTTAAGAAACGTATGCCAAGAGTTCAGGAAGATCGCCCTAACTGTTCTTCTCCGACGCTCTCTGTCCGAGCAGACGTTCGAGGCCATCGAGTGGGAACTGCTGATCAACTACCAATACGTTTGTGGTCGGCAACCGGATACTTTTCGATTAAATAGCGAGTTCAACATTTAGGAGTAAAGTGAGCATTCCCGCGATCTGGATCGAACTTTCCTCACCGAGGAAACTGAGCAGGTTGAAGGCCAAGCTAAACTCGACAGGGTACTGCGTGCCTTATCCTCCAATTTTGAGTACTTCCAGGGTCTCAACTATATATCCGCAGCTTTTCTGGCTCGTTACCCTGAAGATTTCAGCTACTGGTGTGTTCGCTATCTCATGAGGCGTGTCAACTACTTTCCGACACAGCTGCACCTTTTCAGGGGGCACATTGAGACTCTCGACAGCATCGTGGAGAGACAGCTACCCACAGTGTACAATCACTTACGGTACAATGATGTAGATCTCGAGTACTTCGCAACAAGGTGGCTACTAACACTGTATTCTTACGACACCGAGGTTGATCTCATGCTACGCCTTTGGAGATTGGTCTGCCTAACCGATGTTAGCATGATCCTCTGTTTCACTCTGGTGATGCTTCGAAAAATCGAGAGCAAGATACTGGAATGCGATGAGGAAGGGCTCAACCAACTACTCAAGTTCGAGCTCAAGCAGATTGTGGACAGGCTCGATCGGCAGTTTCTGCTAGAAGAGAGCGTAAAGATTTACTTGGAGAACTTCCTCGAACAGCAGCCAATTCTAGACAGCATGTATCTCGAAATGGACGAAGATGTGGTGCACTACCGCACAACAGCTGCACCAATTGCCTCTGAACCCCCTTTCTGATATCCATTACTTCTTCACAGTTACTTTTAATTTTCCGAATGGAGTTCGTTCGGCTCAAGCGGTTTGACTATCGACCGCATACCACCACAGCAAAGCTCGGTTTGGAGTCCCGCACGGAACACCGCTCGGCTGATAGGTGTCGAATCACGAGCTTCCGTTACTGCACAGTCGATCAAACCATTAGCGTGAGCCTAAGCAACGGGCAAGTTGCGCAATTCTGCAACCCACGCTTCAACCAAAAAGTACCTGGTGGGTGAGAGTAGAAACTCACGCAGACCAAAGACTACGAAATTCGAACTTACGAACAGGTGCAGAATCCGCACAAAGGCGAGATTCGCTGTCTGATCTACTAAAAGATATTCGAGCAGTGGTATGTGATCACGGGCTCGAGCGACCGCACCATTAAACTCTGGGATTCAGATCCGAAGACCAAAGATGTTGTGCAGACCATTGTAGGGCACGGAGGCACAGTTGTGGCTCTTTGTTACTCTCGCCACAACGATACGCTGTTCTCTTCGAGCAATGACAAGACCATTCGCATTTGGAAGTACCCCAGTAGTTACGCAGGCAGGAGAAGCACCGCAACTTTTTTATGCATCCCTGGTACGTGTGCTACCAGATTATCCAAGACCTCTCCAGCAAAAGAGTGGAGCATCCGCTGTACGCCAGCAGCTTTGAACTCAAAGACGGCGAGAAGGATAAATTCCTTCTTTTCGTCGGGGATTCCGAAGGGTCGCTGCACTAGATAGTGATGAAAGAGCAACAGGACAAGGACTCCAAGAGCAAGGAACTCCGACCCGTGTTTATCCTCGAGAAATCCAATTTTTCATACCACCGATTGACTATTCACAAGCTCCTAAGTGTCTACCGTGAGAACACTCTATTCACACTCTCTTTCGATCAAACTGCAACTGGGTACGAGGAGATGACTGAAAAGCAGTTCTTCAAGTTTAGGAATCCACGGAAGCAGCTCTTCACTGCCTGTGCGTGGATCGATGGAATCTTTGTTCTGGCAGATGAAGGTGGTTGTCTCTACTTCGCAGAGATCAACACAGAAAAGGAAATTGAAGAGCTCCAGAAATACGATTGTCGCATCATCGGTATGCAATACGTCAGGGAAACTGACGAGCTACTCATTGCAACAGAGTTCTTCATTGATGTTGTTAGGGTGAAGCGCGGTGTTAAATCGGGAGAGGGAAATAGCCACACCGAATCTATCGTTGCCATCTACGGTCTCGAGCCCTATAAGGTTACAAACCAGAAGGTCAAGGATTCTCCGAAACTTGTAACTGTTTCACTCGATAACACAATGCGAGTTTGGGATCCACAGGACCTCACTTGCCTGGCTGTACTGGAAAATCCTGAAAAGAGTTAGATATCCTGTCTATGGTATCTCCATCACGCCAACCTGTTCGCAACTGGCCACTAGAACGGTGCTGTGAGGCTATGGAACATTGAGTTGGGCAATTCCATCACCATCGACCAATCACAGAGCCCTCTTCGCCATAATAACTCTGTCTGCGCACTGACTTCCTACATCTACGAAAGGGGCACCGAAGACATTACGTACATGTGGTCTTACTCAGCGAGTACATGTTCAGCGCAGGATATTAAGGGAAGATCAATGTCTGGGAGATCTTCGAGAAAAAGAATATCGTTCAAAGCTCTTTGATGAGCTCAACAATATGCCCACAGCTAAAACACAGTTTCTTTGCGGATTCACGTCAAAAGGTCCCTGACAAGATTGGTCAGGAGATCCTAGCCTTGGTGGTGTACGAATAACGCGATCGCCCAAAGCATGACCCAGAACTGAGTCGGTACATAATCGCTGCAGGCAACAGTGGCCGCATTTACTTCATCAAAATGTTCACCTATGAGCATCAAGAAGCGATCGATGCACACACCGACTCCATCAACAGCTTATTGATTGACGAAAACATCTTGTTCTCTGGTTCTCACGACCAAACCATCAAACTGTGGGTACGAAAAAAATAAACTTAGTCCTTGGAGGACCATTCACTCCTGACCTACCTCAACGCTGCAGAATCAGGAATAAGAAGTCTCACGATCATCCAAGAAACTGGTCACTTAGTCAGCAATAGCTTTGCCGGAGAAGTGTGCTGCTGGGACTACCCAAACAAAACATTAGTCAAGGTACTTGGCAACCTATCCTAGAAATTCTCGTAGAAGAATGAAAAGATTCAAAGCCTCACTTACGTGAACGAACTCAAGACTATCTTCGTCGGAACTCTCGAAGCAAACATCTACACGCACAGCATCAGCGATCTCTACGACAGAATCGTTGTCGGAGAGGTGCAGCCAGCTCACCGCTAACCCACTCCTGAATAGCCCAGCAACAGGATGTTCGAGGAGTTTCTTCGGAAGAACCAGCAAGAATTGGATAAACTCAATGGCAAGAAGTGATTCACTCTGGTTGCTTGCTACTAATTATCAACGTAAGAAGGTGTACAGCTGGTAGTTGATGTCTCCGCCCAGGTGCTGTTCTGCCGAACGAAGGCGTATTGGTCTTGGACGGGACGCGCCCTCTCATGTCGGCAGGGCATTTAATTAATTAAATAATACTTAATATTATCACCACAGATGGCTGACGGCAAGGAAAAGGGAAAGGACGTTGAGCAGGAGAACCAGAAGTTCCGCATAACGATCAGCTGCATCAAGCTGGCCAACATCGAGCAGGTCACCAACGAGATCATCCGCAACGCTAAGGACAAGGGAGATCAGATCAAGCTCAAGGGCCCCGTGCGCATGCCCAACAAGAACCTGAGGATCAGCTGCCGAAGGACACCCTGCGGTGAAGGTAACATCGTCATGTAAGGTAGGTTCCAAGACTTGGGACTCCTTCGAGATGCGCATCTACAAGCGGTACATCGATCTGGAGTGCACCAACGACCAGGTCAAGGCTGTCACTGCCATCAAGCTCCCCAGCGGTGTGGACGTCAACGTCATCGTCAGCAAGTGATTCGCATATTTAAAAGACCTTCGGAGAGATTTACGGCTTGCTTCTGCATCCTTATCATCATCAGTACTCCCGATGACTCGCTGGTCGGTCATTGGTTTGTAGTACCGATTCCTATTGACTCTTCGGTTGACCACGTTCTCGCTCCAAGGTCTCGATGTGTCGCAAGAACTTGTTGAAGATTGTGCTATACAGTTCGAATTCTAGAGGGCTTTCTCTGTCAGTGACTATCTCTCTGGAGTACTCAGCAATCTTGCGCAGAAAGTAACTGAGTCGATCGGGGCGGGAATCACTCAACGACGAGAGTCCTAAGGAGTTATTGTTTCTGTCTTGTCTACTGGTTTGCTGATTGCTATACTCTTCTTTGATGTTCGCCAGTTGTCGGCGTAGCATTTCACACTATTGCTTCAGATGTTAGTTCTCCTCCTGCCTCTCCTGGGAATAGTCTGGAGTGATGAGAATCTTCGGTTAATCTGCACGGTCGTTCCTCCGGATCACGACTTTCTTGCGGTCGTTACTCTTTAGTGCTGAATTTTCACGACGCAGATTATCGATGAGTCCTTCCATTGATCGAATGCTCTACTGCAAGGCTTTGTGTTCGGCAGAAATTTGTCCAAGCTTATGCAGCTCGCTACGCATATGCTCGTTTTCTTGACAAAGATTTTCCAGATCAGAATCGTTCAGTTTGTTCATAGACTGCGATTCGCTTAATGGTTGCCTCGAAGATTCCGAGCGCAGTTCATCAGCTTCCCTAACATTTTCTAGCCTTTGATCGTCCCTTTTTACGTTTGAAAGTGTAATGTCTTCGAAATGGCTGATAGGACGTTGCATTTGGGGTTGGTTGCGCATCTCGATGAGCTGTCGATTGAGTCTTTCAACTTGATTTTCAAGTTCAGTGCAACGTGCAAGGGCAGTGCTGCCTCTGCTACTGGCTCCTGGAGATTGGGAGATTCTGCTGTATTTGCCTTCATTCTGTCTTCGAAGGTCATTGAGGTCACTGCTCAGTTCGAAGATCCTTTTGTTCCTGTCGGTGAGTTCAATGGCAAGAGTAGTGTTCTCATGCAACACTGAGGACTGTGAGTGGGTGAGTTGCTCGACTAGCCTATCCTTTAGCCTCATATTCTCTTGTTCCAAAAAGCCGACTCTTCTTTGCAGATCGCTATGTGTGCTACTGTGTAATTGCTGCTGAAGATGATCGATTTTCAGTTGAGCATCTGCAAACTGTCGGGCGAGTGTGTTAAAGTCTCTTTTAAGATTTGCATTTTCAGTTGCTAATGCTGTCATATCTTGATGTGTTTCAAGTGTTGGCTTGATCTGTCGTTCCCTTAGCGACTGTTTGGTTGTCTCGAGCTCCTGCTTCAGGCTTATCACTTCGTATACCCTCTCACCAAGTGATCTCGCATTTTCCTTGCCCTCTTCCTCTAGCCGCCCAATTTACATCTCAGCTGCTCCGAGCCTCCTTAATGCTAGTTCGAGTTAGCCTGTGAGGGTTAGATGCTGTGAGCGTACTGCTTCCATGCTTGACTGAATTTGCTGAGCTCTGTGTTGTTGCTCCCGATACTCGCTAAGAATCTGTTGCTGCTCCTTCCGGCTGCTCTATAGTTCCTCGAGCACTCCTTTCTCATGCAGCTATTTCTATTGCAACTTCTCTGCCATCCTGCGGAGCTCCTCGTGGCTGCGGCGATTAGATGCTTCGTGTCGGGCAAGTTCGTTGCGCATTTCCTCCAGCCGATCCTCGTAGTCTGCCTTCTCAAGTGCAAACTTCTTAGCGAATTCCACTAGCTCATTCTGTCGGATAATCACCCTGCTTTCAGAGACGTTAGTTGCATTGATAGTGGGTGTTCGTGTGTGTTCCATCGTTGTAACATCCTCCTCATTATTGAAGCATAGAAATCGGCCAGGCGATGGGTTTGTGCTTATACGTACGTTCGAACTCTCCGGTTTCTTCTTTGCAGAGTTAGAACACTGTAGATCGAGCCCCTTCCGCCGATGGGCGTGTTCCTGCCGATGTTGTTAGTCAAGACGATTAAACATATTTATAAGCCAACGGTGCTTCGACAGGCGGAGGATAGACGAAATTTAGAAGGTCAGGCTGTCAGTAAGCAGTGATACACTGTTGCAATAAATATGTAGCTGCTCAAATCGTCGGTGAGGCATCGTCGACATAAGACCTAGGAGCTTGTTGCGAAGCCAGTACCAAGAGAGAAGTTGGATGAAGCATTGCATCAGACCTCAGCCTACCTCGAAAGAATAGATATGCCGACCAATCGGAAAGTTCCACATACTCTGCCTAACATTTTTGACTTGCAGGCAAGCATTCGCGATGCAGCTCGATTCCAACGCAAGTTAGGGCTTGTAATGCATATGAGAAGCAACCACTCCACTATGCACAATTCAGAAACTGACAAAACCCTATCGATTAGCTGGGCACGTCGTTGCGGTAACCTTGCTCAGTCGAGACGAACCAGCCGCCACCGGTAGGATCTTCCAACATTAAGCACAAGCCGTAAGCTCGAAATGAAACGAAGGTAGGATTACCTGCGAAAACTGGAACGTCAAGAAGAAATGGTAAAGCAACGACGTTAGCTCCTCCGCGCACAGAAATTCGAGACGATACTGGAATACATTCAATGATGCTCTATAATCATTAATTTGCATGAACAAAGTCATAGAGAACTACGTTTTGAAGGAGAAATTAGGCTCAGGGCAGTACGGGGATGTTTTCAAGGCAGAGGACCAGAATAACGGACAGGTAGTTGCTGTCAAGGTCATGAACGTCAAGAAGTTCAAGGCCACACCCAAGCTCTCGGAATTTACCTCGAACGAAATTGCCATTCTCACCAAAGTGGAGAACCCACATATCATCCGCTTCGTGGAGATGCTTCGCACTGCCAATAACTACTATCTCGTCTACGAGTACTGCAACGGTGGCACCCTCGATGAACTGCTCAAGAGAAAAAAGTTTCTTACTGAGGCCGAAGCCCTTAAAATGTTCGTCCAAATACTGGACGCTTTTAAGGTGCTGTTCCGTGAGAAGATCCTGCATAGGGATCTGAAACCCAGCAACATTCTCTTTCATGATGGGGTGCTCAAGCTCGCCGATTTTGGCTTTTGCAAGGAACTCATGGACGATAACTCGATGGCGCAGACTATGGTGGGATCGCCAATTTACATGGCTCCTTAAGTGCTCAAGAACGAGATCTATAACTGCAAGGCGGACATCTGGTCAATGGGAGTCGTGCTCTATGAAATACTCTTCGGTGTGTGTCCATTTGAAGAGAAGTCCATTGCTAAGTTGGTAAGTCTCATTGACCACCGGCCTTTGGAGTTCTTGTTAGAAAAGAATCCTATCAGCGCGAACACTCAACAGTTGCTCAGATCAATGCTCTGCGTCGATCCCCAGAAACGTATAGGTCCTAACGAACTGCTAAACTTTAAGTTGGGAATCGAAGAGCCTCTTACCAGGAAACCTAGTGATCCTCTCCCCACAAAAAAGATAGAAAACTATGAAGAGGCCTGCCGATTCAATCGACAGAATTTGGAGTACATGCTTGAAGCAATGTACTCTTGTGCTGCCTAAGTCGATACGAGCAAATAACGGCTTGCACTCACCTTCCTGGTGTACAAGATGATCAGCCACTATCAGAACAGCCTTCGGAAAAAGTCAAAGTACTGGCAGGCAACTAGAATAACTGGTCTTCCTGAACAGTGGGACCGCATGATCGACGAGGAACTCGCCAAGTTAGACTCTGCAGGTGGGATGCTCAAAGAGGCCTGCAACAAGCTTGCCAACCCAGGAACCAAACTCAAATTCGAGCTCAACAGCCTCACAATTAGTCCATAATACTTCTTGGAGTGTCTAGATACCTTAAAAAGTGCGGATCCGACGAAACTTCAGCTCGCTAATTGTCTGCTGATGCACTCACAAATACTCTCAGCAGTGCAGAAGGGCGATGTCTCCTTCGAACGGGTCGCAATTCCCGGTGAGGAAAAGTCGCTCGATCAAGCATTGCAACGTAAACTCGAAAGATGCCGATAACTTTTACCAACCAAGAGCCAATGATATTGTCTGCATCGATGTCAGTATATTACATCGGGATTCGACATGCTATCCAAAGCTGTGAAGGGTCAAGAAGCCAATAAGAAACCATCATTGGGCAGCTACAACTCTCAAAGCAATGTCAATCCCATAAGCCGATCCCACAAGCTTGCCCACTTGCACCCTGAGACTGGTTACTCCCAAAAGTACCTGCATCGGAGGAACGTAACACAGATGTGATACAGCTTCCCCGAGCAACCAACACCACCAACCGGCCATCCTATTTAGCACTACGTAACGACCAAGAGGTGTTTCCCTATACCCACCACCGATTGTACCAACGGTCTTACCGACAGCGATGAAGAGTGGAAGTCAGGAAGGAAGAATTCAGCAGTTCCCCAGACCTATCGCTCACCTGTTTTGGGAATGTCTAGTTCTACTTAGCACCTCCCACCTTTCAAGCACTCCGACCTATTCATCCCCAACAACCGAAGGCGAACCAGCGTGAAGATGAACAACCTAACCCTTCGCAACCCAATTCTGTAGGATCCCATAGTCATTCGAGTATTTCATATGCTATTCAGAACCGTTCTCTGGAAGACCTAACCGAAAGAGGCAAGCGAGATCACGGTTTTTACACCAAACAAACGTTCAAGTGGAAGTACTGATTGATGGTGCAATTCAACACCCCAATATTAATAGAATTGGTTGATGGCAGGAAGAGAGGAAATTAAGTTCACCAGCGAACGCAGAACCTTTTTCTCAAAGAAGGTATCGCAACAGGAAGAAGGCAAACAGGAAGATAAGCCACATCCACCCACGGTCGTGATAGCACCACCACCGATCATTACGACCGGCAATCAGAGCAAGAATATGGTCGAGGCACACACACCCATCATCCAGTCAGTTCATCAACAGGCACCACAGCCTTACCAGCTGCAATCAGCTGACCGCCGACCATTATTCAAGAACAGCAGTCTGGTTACGGGAAATGTTCCACTTCCGCAGAACGCGCCGCTGGTTCAGAACGCTCCTACCAGCCAGACACAAATTGTCACTCAACCAGTGGTACAGCGTGAGAAACTGCCAGACGAAGTTCCGCTTGTATTCGCTCCTGCTAAATACAAAATCGTAAACCCCACGCTAAAGTTCGAATACCGTCGAACTCAAATCGAGCTAAAGCTTGGTCACATTGATCAGGAAGAGGGCGAGGTTATGACTGTATTCGTCGGACCTGATTACAAGGAGAGTAAGGAAGTTGCCAAACTGACCCTGCTCTGCTAGTACGACGTCGCCAAGTGTATCACCGAGTGTAAGCCTCGAAGCGGTAAGGTGATGCCACTTACCTCTAAGTCCTTCGATCGCTTTTCTGGTCTATTCGTAGTTTACCTGGACGAACGAATCAATCGAAGCGACCTCGTCGATGCCCTTTCGTACTGCTAATACCTTACTTAGGAACTTGTTCAAGCAAGTCGATGAAAATGAGGTCGAATAAATCTGCATACCCGTGCCAAAGAGCAAAGTCTTTTCAGGAAGTGCCGATGAGCTTGCCAATTGCATCATCGACGAGGCCATGACATTCCTATCCAACCGCAGTCGCGACAACAAACCTACCCAGATCAGCTGGCTACAATTCATCACTGACTAACCGCAGATGTTCAGTGAGTTGACCCGAGTTTATGCGTAGGCAGTAGAAAAAGTCGGCGCCAACCAAAACCTGATCGTGGTGAGAACCAACTGACCATTAATGTTGGATGATACCATGATATAACCACCACCGAAAAAACGAACGCGATTCCTTCGGAATGGAACTATTTGGACCACCCTTTAATCGAAGATGGAAATTGCAGCCGATGACATTGATTAATGAAGCTCTTTGTAGTTGCTCTGGTTATCATAGTCGCAGCGGCATACGATACCAGCAACATCCGTGGAAGGTACAACACTCACCCTCGCAGTAGTGGTATCATCAGTGGCCGCTACTCGCCAGCAGCTTCGAGGCTCACCTATCGAAGCAACAATGAACGCGCAGCATTCTTTAAAGATTCGAGTCCAGACTTCTGGACGAAGCCAACTTGTGCCTACCTACGTGATGCTACAACACGCATCAGTTCGAATTCACGACTTTCTGCCATTGATATCAAGTGCAACCGGATCGACGGCGAGGACAACATAGTAAACGGTTACACCAACAGTGTCTGCGGCAATGGCAACCATATCGGGTCTCTAAAGCCTCGCTACTGACCGCGATTCCAAATCTCGTTTCAATTTATTAAGGGTCAGTGTCGGTGGTTCTTCAGAATCATTCCTCCCACACGTGAGAAGGGTCGTTTGGGGTCGCTGGCGGGTGGAGGGCGAACCTACCTCTCCCTCTCCATATGCTTTTTTCTTGCGTAATTCAGATTCATTAGATCGTCTGGCTCCAGGGTAAACGTAAAGCTGTTTAGGTTGTTGAAATCCCCCAATGGTTCCTCTGATGCTGATACATCTATCGACATCTTCGAGTTCTCCGGTTGTTCGACCTCAAGATACCGACTATATCGAGTTTGCTGTGCATTCCGTTCCACATACAGATCCTCGTGTTTACTCTAAATAAGAAATGCGGCTTACCAGCAGATCAAACTCTGATTCTTTATTGCGAATGGTCTCGAATATGCGCTCCTCATCGAATTCACTGAGTTCCGCGGCTTGTTTTGGTTTAATCTCGACCTTCTTAGCTTTAGGGGGTTGCCAATATAGGTAGTTGTTAATATATCCTTGCTGTCCACCTCGATGCCTTTTTTTCTTCTTTCTCGGGTCCTAGCTATCATCTGAGGAAATTTCAGCGATACTCCAAAGATCCACCAATTTCTTTTTGTTCTTCTTCCGAAACTTACCCTTTTAGATGCCTCGTGGAATCTTACTGTTGGCCATCTTCGGAACATCTTGATAGTCCTATGGGTCGTACACACTAATGTAGTCGTCCTCGATCTTTTGGTATGGGGTTTTTTAGTCCGTCTCCAACTGTCCCTCGGATCGTGTTCGGGAAATACGCTTATCGTCAACTTCATCCACGCCCCATTAAGAATATCCGCGGAGTCGGTTTTTTGAGGCATCTTTTAGAGGATCTTCTTCGGGTTGTTTGAAGAAGTAATGCTCGTCTTTCCTGAGGTCTGCCAGCTGCAGCACAGTCTCGAAGAGAGAAAAGAATAGCACCTCGATGCTGCTGAGAAACACTTTAGTATAGTAGAGCGGTTAGTTGTACGCAGCCAGCACAGCAGCAGCAACAGCAAGTCCCTCCACAAACAGCAAACTGGCACAAGTCATGCGATTCCACCAATAGAATTTATCGACCCCAAGTAACCTTGAGCAGAATATTGGGAGGTCGAAGTATCGGCTGAATAGACATCGCGATACTTTGTAACTAGTGAGAAACGATACGGCTAGTACAATCTTCTATTTGGTTGCATTTCCAGATCCTAGCCATTCCTGGTAGTTGTAATCAGGTCGGTACACTTTGAAGATCGGAATAAGGTTGAGGCCGTTAAAGAGGAGGTTCACTATGAACAGTCCAATGACCAGGTAAGGAAGCCAGCTTAGAGTCGAACCATAGATAAATAGAAACACCAAAAACAGCGTCCAGGAGAACAGTTGAAGAAGACCCCCGACTGAAATGAGTGCCCCCAGATGGTATAATTTCTTGTTTTGGCATTTTGCAATTACCAGACTCATGCTGAAACAGAGGAGGAGTATGACGAAAGGGAATGGCAGGTTCTTCCGACGATCCATTTCAATCCCGTTTAGATATTGGAGATAGGCTGCAGTTTCGGTGCAGCTGCTTCCAGTTGCGTCTGATTAATAGTTTGTTGGGCAAGTTTTGACGCAACCTCCAAGATATAATAGGTAGGGTGTAATGCACACTACGCATTTTTGGTCAACACACGACAAGCAATAATCGATTTGAGTACAGTTCGTACAGAAGCCATTCAAACTGTAGGGAGCAGCATCAGGACAACTCATGTAGCAGCTGGTGTTGAAATAGGAGGCAGCTACATCGCACACCAGACAGGTAACATTAGTGCATTGCAAGCACGGATAGATGCATTGAACGCAGGTGTTGTTGCTATCCTGGTTAAAGTAACCAACTGGGCATTAATCTGAGCAATTACCAGCGTACAAGAAGTGCCCATTATAGCAAGTCTTGCAGGAATCAAATACAGTATCGCATGTTTTGCATGGAAGCTGGCAGGCGACACAGGTACTGCCGTTTTGGTAGTAACCGGTTTAACAAGCCAACAGGCAAGTCATTGTGACAGCATTATGTAAATACAGGGCAGACGAGCAGGAGACGCACATAATTGGACTCTCGAGACAGCTCGTACATTGAGGCTGGCATGTTAGGCACAGGGATTGATAGGCGTAGTAATAGACCGGGACAGTCGGGCATGTGGTGTAACAAAAGAAGTTGAACAGGAACAGTCCACTGTTGCACGACGTACAATTTGTGGCATTGTTGCATGTTTGGCATCCTGTTGCACAGTTGTTACATCTGTTTTGAGCAAACGATGTGTATGTGCCACTCGGGCAGGTCGTATAGCAGATAGCTCCCATCAGGTAGTAGTTGGATATGCAGGCTGTACAGTTGTATGGCTGAAGACTGACGCAAGTGGAGCAGGGTGCAGCACAAGTCACGCACTCACCATTGATTCCAAACAGTGGGGATGTGCAAGCAGTAACGCATTGACTGTTGTTTAGAAACTGTCCAGCGATGCAGCTGGTACAGTGCGCTATGCCGACAGTACAAGTCAGGCACGGGCTTGCACAATCAAAACATTCAACACCGATCTGGATAGTGTTTCCTGGGCAGGTTGTATAAGAACAACTGCTATTGTACAATAGCTGTCCTGCCACACACTTAGTGCAGGTCGTTAAGGTTGTGCACTCATCACAAGGATTTACACATCTGGTGCAGACCATGTTGTCGCTGTAGTAGCCAGTTGGGCAGCTCGCCAAACAACTACCAGAGTATAAGTAAGGGAGAATACTACCCGTAAGGCAGCTAGCACACACATTTGCGAAGGTCGTGCAAGTAAAACAGCTAGACGCACAGCTGGTACAGATGCTCCCTGAAATATACACTCCCGAAGGACATGCTTGATAGCACAGACCGGTGTAGAGATAGAAAGTTGTTGTGCAAGCAAGGCAGCCAGTAGAGTCACAATTCGTGCAGTTGTTGCTACAAGGAAGGCATATTTGGTTGGAGGAATAGAAGACAGGTGGGCAAGACGACAAGCAGCTGCTTCCATTCAAGAAAAAGTTGGTGATACAAGTCAGACAGACTGCTGCAGAACTGCACGTCGAGCAGTTGTTGGTGCAGATTATGCAAGTATTCGTGGGGAGATTGGGGTAATACCCACTTGGACAAGTAGAGTAGCAGACATTGGATAGCATGTACTGCAAGGAAGCAGAGCAAGCAGTACAGTTAGCAGCAGTTACAGAACATGTGAGACAGTTGCTTGAGCATGCATAGCAGATATAGTTGGCATCGCTAAAGGCAGAGCTATTGCAGGCTGCTAAGCAAGTATTCTGGGACAGGTATTTTTGGTTGGAGACGACACTCTGAAGGCTAGTAGCAGTGTAACAGGAGAGGCATTGAGTAATAGCAGCATTGCAAGTCCTACAGGGTAACGTGCAGGGTGCACTATACTTCGAATTGGCAGTTGAAGTGTCGACAGCATTGTTGTTGGAGTCGTAGCTACTAATGGAGAATAGCCCAGAAGTCGCGACCTCAGGGTTGGTCAGCCCTGATATCACGATTGTCATGGCGGTGAGATAGCTCGTGCCAACGATCTTTATAATATTCGAAGCATTTGTACAGGCGAAAGAGGTAATGCCAATAACGGAGGAACATGCCATGGTAGCAGTGTTGTATTCACTTGGTATTGTGATAGTTAGGTAACCGGAACTTGTGAGATAACTATTTGGAGGGATGGCGTTCGTAGTTGTTATGGTTAGGGTGAGCGAGGTAGCTTCAGCCATGTATTCAGAAGTTTGGCTTGTGCTGTAACTGATCACGTTCGGGGTAAAGGGCCCAAGTCTGACAGTACCCTCCAAGCTCTTATAACCACTGATAGAAAGGTCGACCGTGATTAGCGATACAGTCGCCTGGCTCAGTGGATTCGTAAGGGTAGCGATTCTCAACCTAACAGTGTCGACACCTCCAACTGATAATTGTAGCAGAGTAGTGATTGGGATTGTAGTTGATCCACAACTAAGGGTTTGGAGATTGGTGAGGTTACTGCAAGTGAGGGAACTAATTTGATACTCACTTGGAAAGAGCAGTTGCAGGCTGGTGCTATTGGGCAGCACATAAGGAGCAGTCAGTTCGATGAGATAGCTGTTATTCTGGCCAGTGAGCATGCTGCTGGGAGTGATATTGAGACTTTTAAAGGTAGCTGCCGTTGACATTGTTGCCGTGATGCCGACTGCCAATGTCTCCACACTGATAAATGTACTGGTGCATATTGTTATGCTGAACGAGCTGGTGGGTTTGAAGCTGACTGGATTGGTGAAACCCACGATTGTAAGAGGACTGTTTTTGAGTTGAGCAACTGCGACGGTTGAGTTGATGATGTTGGTAATGTTGACTACCGTCGCAGATAGCTTTTGACAGAGCACTGAGATGCTTGCATTAACGAAGCAGCTCAACGTACCTGCTGTGACATCAGTTGGAAGGATAAGCTGCAAGAATGACCCGCTGTTGAGAACATTTGTATTTTAGATTGTGAAGGTGTAGTTAGCGGGTTGATTGGCTATGACGTTGGAAGTAAGCAGCGTAACTGATGCTATGGCCGAAGGCGTAATGTTAACTTGCCGGGTGTTGCTGATGTCTACAGTACCGCCAGCAGCTGAATAGATTGTCCTGATTGCGAACGTGGATGTCGTTAGTGCCTGTGAGGGATTGGTGATTGAATTTGCCTGGAATTTAAAAGTAGAACCCGCCGATAGAGTGCTCGTGAGAAGGTTGCTGACTGTGAGAGTTCTCGGTGCGGAAATGGTGCAGGTAGGAGTGGTTGATACATTGGTGCCTGTAGCACTTAAGCACGTTTGTGTGGAGGACGCAAGCGAATACTAGCTCGGAAAAATAACAATGACAGAGGCAGTAGCAATTAGCTCGTGAGCCGTCGTCAGCTAAAAGGTGTATTGAGTAGTGGTTCCAGCAAGATAGGAGTTCGCAGTTATCACTGCCGTCAAAGTTCCTGCTGTGCCAGTATAGGCACAGCAGCTGACTGTTTCTATAACATAATTATTCCGAATAGTCTGTACAAGGAAGGCTTCGGTTGTTAGGGTGGAAGGTGGCGTTGTGACATTGTTGAAGGTAAACGTGATGACTGCAGAGGTCTGACTTGAGGAGAGTGGAATCGATGTAATAAGTGTATTTCCTATCCTTGACTGTATCGAAGAGCTGTTGATGTTGGAACCAATGAAAGTGAAGCACAGCACCAGATTGTCAAGGATGAAGGCAGATGGGAACACTACTTTCAGCATATCGTTGGGTTGTAGCATTTGGCTTGTCGTGAATTTGAGAGTGCTGACTGACGACGCGGAGAGCGTCGTGATCGTCGTGTCAAAGGAAGCTTGAGTGAGTGCGGAGCCAGTAACTCCGGTGACCAAAGCCGAACACTGATCAATTTGGTTCATGCTACCGTCGTAGGATGTGATTGTGATTGGACCCACCGGTTACTAAGTGGGTGGGTTGGTGAGCAGCTGAATTTTGAATTGAAATTGAGATGAAGTCGTAGCTGTGAACATCGAAGTCACAGTCACTTTCAGCTGGTCCCGTGAGCAGGTGATGCCAGGTATAGTATTGGTCATGTTGGTGCAAAACATTCCAGTGTTAAAGATGGTTTTGCTTCGTACTTGATCGTTTGGCCAGTAGTCGTCAGGAAATAGCATCTCAAGTCGCCCACCAGAAGGAATTGCAGTCGAAGGGGTTATGCTTATAGTATATGGCGATACCGTCTTCACTTGTGTGAGATCTGGCACAAAACTACAAGCTAGCTGGCCGGCAGTTATGCTGACCGTCACACTTGAGTCTGTGAACAAAACGGTTGACAAAGAGACCACAGATATTGTGAATGGCTGAGTAGTGACCACTCGATTTGGATTCACGATACCAATGATGTTGTACTGTAAGGCAAAATCATCTGAGGAATCGACAGGAAACACACCATCGATTGTGAAGATCCTACCCGAAGGACTGAGTGTGATACCACTGGTGGTGCCGTCGGCCATTGCTCCAGTGACACCCAGAAGCCCCCCCAATGCGTAGTCAGTTGGAAATGTGATGGTAATAGTGCTGTCTCCAGGCACATTCCCTCCAGCGATGTTGTTAAGATACACCTCAAGGTAGTATGTTGTGTTGCTGCTGGTGCTATTCACCATTGGAGTCAGAATAACTGTGAAGCTTCCAGTGAGGCTGGCAGCAGTACTTTCGAAGAGTAGCAAGAGAGTGAACCAAAGTAACTTAATTTTGGGCATTCCAAATTATACAACCTCAAAACTTGGTCCTCCGGTCTCATTAGATTCTAATTTCGTGTTCTACAATGGAAAAAAACCTATCGAAGGCTTTGACTGCCGAGCTCCAGCTTATGTAGCTGACCGTCATGGACATTGAGATGGGTCTCTGCCAGTTCGATCGGAAACGCAGTTGGAGAGAGGTAGTTCTAGCTTTAGGTAGGTAGTGCTTGACTGTCAAAAACTCATTTTGCATTTCCTACAATTGGCTACGTAGTTCATGGGAACACCTGAGCTTGCACTCCTCAAAAGGATTTTTAGCTGCGTCGCGATCGTCTTCAGCAAATTTTTAGACAACAGGTAGAAAGAATATGATGCCACTTCGAAGGCTTAAACAAATTTGAAAGCTGGCGATGCTGGAATACGGCCGACGAAAGACAGCTATGTACTGAGTAAAAGTAAGGTTAGGCTTGCTACTGGAGCCGCAGCCAGTTTAATGGGCGGTTCGCGCATCTAAGCCTTAAGGGGATTATAGGGATAGTTCAACGACGAAAAGTAGAAGATGCCACAAGGTGTGTAGCATAATGAATTCAAGCAACGTTACGACGACCTGATGGTCTAAATCGATATGAATCACGCCAGCTTGGCAGTAAGACCCAAGATGATGTTGGCAAACAACCTGTGGAACTAACTGGGTAAGTATGAGGAGTACATTGGTCGTTGCCAGCAATCAGCTATTCGCCTGATGGACAGCAAGTTTAGCAGTAGCAGCACCTCCTGCAATCTTGACGAGGCATTTTCTAATATCGAAACCGAACTGCAGCGCAAAAGAAGCGAAAGTTCGGCAACAACTGAGAAGCTGCAGAATCTAATCAAAGCCTACAAAGACTGTATTGGAAGGCTACAGTGTAAAGCCGAGCCCACATAGACCAAGCAGCAAGGCGTTCAGGTTAGCCTCTTCACCAACGAATTCGAGTTCAAGGATTTGGAAATGAGATTGAAGGCCTGCAAAAACTAATGCGACTATCAACGAAAGCGTGCCGATAAGCTTGAGAAAAAGGTGGATGCAACGCAGAAAGAAATGGATAGCGTCGTTGGTCAGAGGAATAAGCTTGAGGATACAATACGAGGCCTGCAGGCTGAAAATAAGAAGAACTAGGGGCTGTGCCGCTCACTGTACACCAACATGATGACCCTTGAGACTGAAGCGATGGGTTTTAAAGCACGTCTGGATAGCATCCTCATGGTCAGTATAAAGGATTAAGTGGAGACAATCGCCAAGGATTACTCGCTGGAAATGCAGATTCGGCTGGTCAATATCGTCGAAGGAATTCTCAAAAAAATGGGGATAGACTATCAGCACCAGGATAGATGGGCAAACTCTTTGAAAAGGAAGCAATTCGCTCCAATTGCAAGTTGCCTTAAGTAGCTGACTGCCGAAGAGTTGCACAAACTTAGTAGAGTTGAGAGGACTGACTAATAAGATGGTAATACCGAGGCTCTGAGTATCAGGCTGGAGAATTCCAGTTTTGTCGGAAGATAGCTCGATTTTGGTAGCACAAGATAATAAGAGCCCTCTGAGGAACCTCTCCGATAAAAGTATCGAAAAACATCACAGCAACCCAGTGACAAAAAGGCATCAGCGATGCGAAAGTCATCAGAGGGCCCGAAGAATTCGATACTTCAGAAGAAGACCCTGACAAGATGGAATACAGTCAAGCCAACCTACAAACGAAACGCACACAAACCGACATTTGAGAAGCAGGATATTCCGTTGATTCGGTAAGAGGAAAGTGAGAGAAAGTCGAATAAGAGTAAAGGAAGCATCCTCAAGACAACCAAAGAATATAAACAAACGCAAGAGAAGATCAGCGTGAAGGTGCTTCCAGCCACGACTAGCAAATCAATTATGAAACTTCCCTCTTCGAAGTGCGTGGAGGACAGATCGAATGCGAGATCATCGAAGGGTATTCGCTCAGTGAGATTAATCGAAGGCGAAGGATCGAACCGTCGGGAGGTATTGAGCCAGTGCCAGCAGCCAACCGGGGATCCCGCAATTCCACAGAAATAAGATATTGGCACCCAAACGAACAACTCGCAGCTTCGGTCAAATCGGAAATCGACGATGGCAAAGCTTGATGAACCAAACAGAAGATTGAACGATGAAGCAGAACGAAGGAATGATACCTTACAAACAAGTCTTGAGACTCCAAAGTATATCGAAGTCGACAAAATTTTTCCGCGGCTATCAGCTCCAAAGGTCTATGGTCGATGGGCACCGCAACTACGGGCGTCCAGCCAGGACATAGTAATAGGCAAAGCAAGAGCCGGTTCGCTGACAGGTTGCGAAATACTTCATACTAGCCACCCAGGTCGCAAGTTTCACAGTAAAATACCGACACCTACAACTTCGCCGATACATGATGCAGCAAACCAACCACTATCGAACCGGTTGAGTGACAGTAATGTTAACCCTGCCCAATCTGAATGCCGGCGCTCAAAGCTTGTAACAATTCGGCTAGAGCACAACAACAGCAAAACCCGATCTGTAGAAGACAGTCAGGCATCATGGCCATTACCCGCCGATTTTCTGAAGCGTTTAGATCCATCGAAACTAAACAAACTCCTAACAAACGACAAAGATATTTCATCAAGTCTTTTTGAGCTCGTGAGGAAAGACAGACGCTCTTTTATTCGACACAATAGCCTCCTCGGGTTGGTTCGGTAAGCTGAGAGGATTCACTTGCGAGCTTGCGGAACAAACAGATGCAGCCACTTGCTTAATTTCTACCGGCTGCTGGGCTGTAAGGTAATCACGAACCGATAAGGGAGAGATGCAGCACTGGCCGGCTGCTCAACTAGCAAGTATGCGTCTGCAAAAGCAGCATCGACTCATCATTGAATTTCTTATCTATGCTGAATATTTCGAGGGTTATCAAGTGTGGTGAGGCAGTTCAAAACAGCCCCTACCCACTGGTCTTTCCTTCTCAGGCAAAAATACTGGAATGTCTTACGCCAGCGATATTATCGGTCGCCTGTTGTCATTCGATTATGTCAGCTCAGTCGGCTCATTTGCAATGAAAGCGATTTTTCGTCGGGATAAATTATTCTGCTTCTAAGCGTTTTACGAGGCATCAGCATTAAATTCGATAACTGATTCTACAGCAGCAGCATTCACTCTGGTCGTTGAACCTCTTCCCAACGAAGCAGGAATGAGGCATGCTTCTACCATCCAAATCTACGCTCCAGCCGGCCTGAAGGAGTTGGTAGGTGACGACTTGATAAGATATCCTGCTGAGGAAGTATTACAAATGAATAACCAGTCTCTACGAAAACTTGTACCATCATTTAACGACTTCACCAGCGATCAGCTTTGTCAACGTTTTATAATCATCATAGCCCTTGAAGTGGTTCCCCAGATTAATGAGTGTTGAGGGTATCGTCAATGCCCAGATAATTCTAGATTATAGGGGTTGCAATACCTTGAGCTATTCCAGCTCTTCAACTGTCTCGACAGCGTAGAAAGTGTTATCCTACTAGCAGTAGAACCCAAGTTGGCAGCCCTTCGATGCTTGTTTGAGATCAAAGACTTCTCCGGTAGTGGAGGAAGGAATATCGGTTGAGGGGAAGCTCTGAACCAACAGGAGCTGATACCCACTGCTTAAGGCATCGTCTGAGTGGTTGCTTGCCATGAGGAGAAAGCCTTGTTGGATATTATTACAAACAAATTTTATTTCATGTGCTTATTCAGTGAGCAGATGGAATGCTTCCTGTCGTGAGAAGCCGAGCTGCCCCATTAGACGATACATCGGTCGGTTCCTTTTGCAAGTAACAGTAGGGTCTGGGGAGCTAGTGCTTCGAGAAGTCATGCTGAATTTAAAATTTAACGATCGTAAACCCTCACCATGACAATATTTCAATGAAAAAAATATTTTGTTCCAGGAAACACCTTTTGTTTGTTCCCATGAAGCCCGCTCGAGTGTAAATGAGCTTCATATGTCGGTCAGCACACTCTTATTCAGCTGCGAGGGGTTACGCAAAGGTTCTCTAGGATTTCATCATAGAATCCAGTCGAAAAAATCTAGCCGTGTGCTCTAAATAGGATGGGCATTTATAGCACAACGGTATCGGTGACTCAACCATGCTGAAGAAAGTATGAGGGGAGTGCAGTGGCTGAAAGCATCCACAGTTTCTGGACGACGCACACATTAATAGAAATGCCCTCGACCATCGATTAACAGTTCAGCAATGCCAAGCGTCACCAAGTTTGCATGGCCGCTTTCATCTGCTTCGCTTTTCTGCCAAAGAAAGTTAAAAAACAACTGTCGGAGTGGCCTT
>ERZ724508.273-NODE-273-length-37825-cov-131.617077_pt1 | contig 37825 bp, 65 predicted proteins | sample MGYA00376041_ERZ724508 | MGnify/ENA primary metagenome ERZ724508 (study PRJEB28724, sample SAMN07190887) | wastewater metagenome | isolation source: effluent of sewage treatment plant in Hong Hong | place: USA: Christiansburg, Virginia | collected 2016-03-01 ...
TGCGGCGGCCCATGCGGCGTGCCATGCGGCGTACCCTGCGGCGTCCCCTGCGGCGGCCCGTGCGGCGGCCCATGCGGCGTGCCATGCGGCGTACCCTGCGGCGTCCCCTGCGGCGTCCCCTGCGGCGTACCCTGCGGCGTCCCCTGCGACGTCCCCTGCAACGTACCATGCAACGTACCCTGCGGCGTACCCTGCGGCGGCCAACTTGTCAAGTTCGGCGGGCGTCAACGCTGCGACACGGCGCACAAGGTCGCGGATCGCCTCCCATTGCGGCCCGAACACATCGGCCATGTCGGCCGCCGTCGTCTCGGCAGCGATCAGCCCGAACCGTTCGGCCACCTCTTCGGCGGTCCGGTCCGTCGCGTCGTTCCACTCTTCGGTGAGACCTTTCTTCCGCATGATCTGACGCCACATGTGTTGGTCGCCGGGTGTGCAGTGCTGGCGAAGCACCGCGCCGTGTGCGCAGTAGTGGCCATGGCCGTCGTCGTTGGCGCCCTGAATCCAAACGTCGGGCTCACTGATGAGCGCTGCGGCTTGGGTGATGACGTTGGTGTCGAGTGGTGTGGTAGCGGTCATGGCGTCTCCTGGCTGGTTGGGTTGGCGGTTCGGTCGGCGGCGAAGTCCTCGACGATGTGACGCGAGTAGCGGGCGCCGGCGGTGCCGGTAATGGTCTGGTGTTGCGGCACGGTGTCGCGAACCCACTTCTCACTGACGCTGAGGTAGGCGGCGACCTCTTTGGTGGTCATCACGCCTGGCGTCGGGGCGGGTGCGGGCCCGCTGGTGATGTGTGGACCGATCGCTTCGCCGAGTTGACGGAGCGTGTCTGGGTCGTCGAGGTCGAGAACAACGAGGCGGCTCACTGGTCCCCCCAATCGGTGCGGACCAGGTAGGTGCCGAGCACGACACAAGCACCGACGCCGAAGACCAGCAGCACGGCGACGAGAGCGCGCCCGGCGAATGTGGCGCTCATGGCGCCTGCTCTGTCGGGGTGAACCCTGTCGGCCATGTGGTCCATCTGTCGTGGGCGGCCCCGCGCAGGTCGGCCCCGCTCAGGTCGGCATCACGCAGGTTGGCACAGCGCAGGTCGGCCCCGCTCAGGTCGGCATCACGCAGGTTGGCCCAGCGCAGGTCGGCCCAGCGCAGGTCGGCCCCGCGCAGGTCGGCATCACGCGCTAAGTGGTGAACGTCCACAATGTCGAGGACGGCGGCCATCGATACGCGGATCTTGCACGAGCCACGATGTGCCACGTCCGATTCCCGGTAGGCGACGATCTGGCACACGTGCACCGGGCCGGTAGCCGACAAGCCTCGCCACCCCAGGGCGATGTGGAGCCCGTAGGAGCACTCGGCGGTAGACGTGTCTGCGTTGACGTGGGGGGTCCAGCTGCCGGGCCACGGCCACCGAAACGACGAGTCATGGTTGGACCGCCCGTCGGGGCGAACCGCTCGGACGCCGAGCGTGACGTGGCACCCGGCAGCGATGTCGTCGGGGAGGGTTAGGTCGAGTCGGGCGGCGATCTGGGTTACCGCGAGGTACCCGGCGAGTGCTGCGCTCATGCGTCGACCTCCCCGTACTCGGCATATTGCGCTGCCACGGTGGCGCTGATGGCGGCTTGTGCGGCGTCCCGGTCCCGCTTGGCCTGGAGCCAGTTGCGGACGGTGCGGCGCTCGTTGGCTGTGGCTTCGGCGATCAGATCCGAGTCGGCGCGACATCCGATGATGATGTCCGCTGCCTGTGCAGCCATGGCCACCTCGTCTTCGTGACGGCCGACCCGGTCGTTGGCGGCGGCCCAGTCGGCGCGGGCCTGGTCGAGTGCGGCGCTCACGGTGTCACCTTGCCGAACTGGCGGAGCTTGCGGCGTGCCTCGTAGAGCACGTCCCACGTGGGCGACCCGACCCTGGTCCAGCGGATCGCCGTGTCGTAGTCGCCGACGGTCCACCCGGCGATCGCGCCGTGGGCGTAGACGCGGTGTGCGGCTGCTGCGAGTTCGGTGTCGGCGATTTCGTAGATGTCGTTGGTCGAGCTCACGGTGTCACCTCGTCGAGTCCGGCACGCTTGCGGCACGCCTTGGCCTCTTCGGGTGTCATGGCGCACACCATCGCTTCGAGTTCGTCGAGGGTGGGCGCCCACTTCTCGAGCCGCTTGATGGCGTTGAGCGCGTAGTGGCGGAACGTGCTGGCGCTGTTGTTGTGGCTGGCCTGCTCCAGTCCCATGCGGTGGCTGCGGGCGATGGCGACGAACGTGCGCTCGGTCATGACTTCACCTCGATGTCCACGAGGTCGGAGACGGTGCAGCCGAGTGCGTCGGCAATGGCCCTGATGGTCTCAGGTGGCCCTTGGCGGGCGCCGGACTCGATGCGGGTGATGGCGGTGCGGCCGATTCCGATGCGGGCGGCGAGGGCTGATTGGCTCAGTCCTGCTTCGACGCGGAGGCGGGTGAGCGCCGCCCGGTTGGTGGTGGTGGTGGTTGGCATGCCGGGACAGTGGCACACTCTGGCACCCCACGTCAACCCCCTCCTCAGGAAAAGTGGAGGGTGGCGAGGTGGCCCCGACCGGGGGGGGGGAGCACGCTGTCAGGCAGTGCACCCGAGCCGTTACCGACTCGACAAGGTGCCCCCGGTCGGGGCTCCGTCATGGTAGCGCGAAGATATCTCGGTGGGGTGTTGACACCGCCCCACCCATGCGTCATAATAGGAACTGTCAGGCAGTCACCCCGTCACAAGGAGCACATTATGAGCACGATCACCCCGAGCATCGAAGCCATCGAGGCCAGCGAGGCCCGCGCCGACGCCGCCGGAGACACTGGACTGATTGAGGTCACTGAGCACGGCGATCTCGTCGAGCCGGGCAGCTTTGTCGAGCCGGGCACCGAGGTTCATACCGGCTGGGTCGAGGACGGTACGTGGTTCACCAACGTCGACCCTGTCGGCACCCCCCAGGTCCGGGTGGCCTGACGCGCAACGGCCCGGCGCACTCCACTGGAGTTGACCGCCGGATAGGAGCCTGACGTCTGTCAGGCATCCACCACAAGGAGTTCCGTCGTGGAGCCAACCATCACATCACTGGTCCGCATGGGCCTCACTCACGCCGAGATCGCGGAACGACTCGGCGTGAGTGAGCGGCACGTCCGCACGTTGGTGCGCGACGCTGGCCTGTCGGCTGACGTGCCGGGCCGTCCCGTGTCGCGTCCGGCGTGTGTCGATGACCCCGCATGGTTGGCGGCCCGTACGGTCGCTCAAGCGGCGGCCGATGCGGGGGTGTCGGAGTCGACGATCAACCGGGCACGCGCCCGGCACCGCGTGTCGTTGAATGACACCGAAACCGAACAGGAGTCATCGGATGCCCGAAGCACACCCGAACGATGAAGCGTCGCCCTGGCGGCCACCTCCTCGATGGCAAGGTCATCCAGCACTTCCCCCAGTCCAACAACAACACCAACGAAAGCGAGCCGACATGAGCCAGGCGAACGTGTGGGCAACATGAGGGACATCGTTGCGAGCATCCACCCGCGCCACGCTCAGGCGATCCTCAACGGCACGAAGACGATCGAGCTGCGGCGCAAGCTGCCTAAGCGGTCGGTCGGGCTCATGTATATCTACGAGACGGCGCCGACGTCGATGGTGATCGGCGCTGTCCAGGTGATGGCCGTCGACGAGCGCCAGAAGGGAGAGATGTGGGCGGTGCACGGCCCGTGGTCCGGTGTGACCGAGACTGAGTTCTACGACTACTTCGACGGCGCAGCCTTGGCCGGGGGGCTCGTCCTGCGCTACCCGGACAACTTCAAGGCGGCGTATCCAATCACCGATCTGGGTCTGACCCGTCCCCCGCAGTCGTGGTGTTACGTGCCGGAGGTGGGATCGTGAGTCACCGCACGGTTGTCGTGATGGCGTTCGCCGGGGTTTGCACGGCGCTTGTGTCGGCGGTCGCCTGGTGGGGGCATCTGGTGATGCTTGCCGGGTGGTCGCTGCTGGGCTTGTGGGCGACCCGAAACGGCAAGGCGTTCGGCCCGCGTGAGGTGCTGCACGATGACGTGACGACTGCCCGCTGTGACCATCGCAGCGGGCCTAACGATAGGAGCATGAGATGACGGTCAATGGGTACGACGTTGTGCGAATGGTGCGCAACCTGCGTGAGCCTGACGTGACACCGAAGACTGCCGCCCGGGCGGCCGACCTTATGGACGAGCTGGCCGAAGAGCTGGCCGGCACACGCGAAGAGCTGGGCGACCTCAACTCGCTGCTCGATGCGGTGAGGGACCTATGAGCACCAAACCAATCCGTGGCCAGCGGCGCAGTGGTGTCCCGTCGCTGGTGCTGCCCGGCGACCCTGACGGGTGCGGCTTCGAGCGCGAGCGCGGCCAGTCGTCGGCTGAAGTGCCGCGCTACTGGCTGGCCGGCGAATGGTACGACGCCGATGAGCCGGATGCCGTCCCGCTCACGGTCCGCTATGTGGGCCGCCCATCCCGCTGGGGCAACCCGGCCAAGGTCGTCGACGATGGCGGGCTAGGTGTTCGCTACGCCGTGATGGTCGATGGTCCGGGGTTCTGCGGGGGCCTGTACGCCGACCGGGCAGCAGCAAACACTCGCGCCGCATGGGCGTACGAGTCGTCTTCTCGTAAGTGGGTCAAGGACGAGCCGATCGAACTCGCCCGCCATCTCGCCCCGTTGGTGACCGCTGACGTGCTCAGCTGCTGGTGCCCGCTCGATGCCCCGTGCCATGCGGACACGCTGTGTGATCTGGTGGGCCGCCTCCGGTCCGGTGACCTTGTGCCAGGTTTGGTGGCCACGCCGGACGTGTGCGGCGGCGCGCTACGCATCGACGGCACACACACCGATGTTGAGTGGGTGGCCGGTGCAATCACGGAGCGTCTTGGCTGGGAGAACTGGTCAGAGAATCGGGCGGTATTGACGATCGCCGCCGAATGTTCCATCGACCCCGAGTTGGTGCGGGTTGCCGCACAGGTCGGGGGTGCGCTGTGAGCGACGACGGCGAGTGCACGGTCTGCGAGGGCGGCGGCGGTTGGTGGGTGGCGTGTGGTGGCTACGGCGACCCCTACGCCGAGACGTGCCAGCACTGCGACGGCACCGGTATCGAGCCAGACCCGGCTGTGCAGCGGACCCTAGACGTGGAGGAGTACCTATGAGCGACAACATGCAGCAACGCCAACGCCAGCGCCAGACGAACCGGCGGCGGCGCTGCTCGAACGCATCGCTGCTGAACAGGCAACTGCGAAACCGACACGTCTCAAGAAGGCCGTAACGGCTGATGGCTGAATCCACGATCGAATGGACAGACGCAACCTGGAATCCGACAACTGGATGTGATCAGACCTCACCGGGCTGCGACAACTGCTACGCGCTCACGATGGCGGCGCGGCTCAAGGCCATGGGGCAGGCGAAGTACCAGGCTGATGGTGACCCGCGCACCAGCGGGCCCGGCTTCGCCTTGTCCATCCACCCTGACACGCTCTCGATCCCTCACCGCTGGTCCGCTTCCAGGATGATCTTTGTGAATTCGATGAGCGATCTCTTCCATCGAGAGGTGCCCATCGACTTCATTCGGGATGTGTTCGAGGTAATGGCCGAGACGCCACGTCACACCTACCAGCTTCTGACCAAGCGGTCGAAGCGGCTGAGCGGTCTTGCCGGCGTCCTCGACTGGCCACCGAACCTGTGGGTCGGCGTATCAGTCGAGACACAGAGCTATGGGTTCCGGGTCGATCACCTTCGGGACGTACCGGCAGCCGTGCGATTCCTGTCGATCGAACCGCTGCTCGGCCCGGTGGCGGTGAACCTCGACGGTATCGATTGGGTGATCGTGGGGGGTGAGAGCGGCCCGTCATCCCGGCCTGTCGACCCGGAGAGTGTCCGTGCCATTCGAGACGCCTGCGTCGACAACGGCACGCCGTTCTTTTTCAAGCAGTGGGGTGGCCTGAGACCAAAGTCCAACGGACGGCTACTCGATGGCCGCACCTGGGATCAGTACCCGAGAAGCTCAATCGCTACTGCGTCCGCATGATGCTGCGACGGACAAGACCACGGACACGCTGATGGACAAAACAGGGGGTAAGTTAGGTCGGTGCCTTGCCATTGCTGGTCTGATCAGCGGGCGGTGTGGACAGAGAGGGTGGACATGCTGATGGACAAAGCGAGGGGCAAGTTGGAGCAACCGATGAGGAAGAGGAACACGCTGTGACCGACTCGAAAGCGCTTGTCGACAAGGTAGACCCCGAGTTGGTGCGTCTCGCTGTACGGGTCGGGGGTGCACTGTGAGCGACGAAGACGAGTGCACGATCTGTGAGGGCGGCGGCGGTTGGTGGCAGCTTGAGCCGTCCCGCACCGCCGTGGTCTATGTCCACTGCGAGCATTGCGAGGGCACCGGCGTCGAGCCGGAGCCGACCCCGATCGAGGAGGAACTGTGAGCGACATCATCCCAACACCCGAGGCTGCGGCGAGGGCGGCTGGGTCGCTGAGAAGCCAACGGGCGCTGTTCTCGCTGGCGCCGTCGGCGAACTGGCGGTCATGCACCGATGCCTTGCTGCCCGCCACCATCGACCCCGAGTTGGTGCGGGTTGCCGCACAGGTCGGGGGTGCGCTGTGAGCACCCACCATTCAATCAAGCACCTCAATGCCGACCAATTGGTGTGTGTCCAAGTTCTGGAAGGCGCAGCAGCCCACTACAACTGGAGTCTCACCGAGCGCGGGTTTGAGTCGCTCGGCGGTAGCTCCATCAGGGTGGTCACTCGCACGCCACTGAGCACATTCGACTCGGCGGGCCTGACCGCCATCGTGCTGAGGGCTCACGCCCTGCGCTGCCGGGTGGAGATCGGCCCTGGTCAGGGTTTCGGCCTCATGGAGATCATGGTGCACCGGCGCAAGGCCGACACCGAACCGCCGTCGCTGAGCTTGTGGGAACGCCACCCAACCGGCACAGACCTAGCCGCACTGGCGCTGAGGGTGGAGGGTCACTGGCAGGCCGATGACTCAGCCGAGCGGTGAAGCGTCGGCGACCCTCCTGGCAGCGGCACCACCGTCGCGCCAATAGCCGAGCGTCGTCGCCACCGCAGAGTGACCGACGACCGCCCCGACATCGTGGATGGACACGCCCGCTTCGATGAGCGCGGTCACGGCCGAGTGGCGGAGCCCGTGCCAGGTCACCGAGGCGACCACGGGGACCCCTGAGCGTTCGGCGACCTCGGCCCGGTTGGCCGCCCACCACTCGCCCACCTCGGCGGGCCTGAACGGCTTGCGCCACGCCACCGGGCCGCGCTGAGTCGGCCACGTGAGGATCACATCATCTGGGCCCCGGCTCTCGAGCCCGAGATCGATGGCCAGCCCGTCGAGGCGTTCCCGCCAGTTCTCGAGCCACGCGGCCATCCCGTCGGCGAGCACGACACGCCGGAGCCGTTCAGACTTGCCGCCCTCGTGGATCGTGCCATCACGGAGCACCGACCGGGCCACCGTCAACACCTGCACCCCGGGGTCCCAGTCGCCCCAGCGGAGCCCGACCAGCTCACCACGGCGCACACCGGCGGCGAGGGCGAGGCGGACAGCACAGGCCATCATCCACACCGGGCCATCGGGCGACATCGCTTCGACGGCTTGGACGACGGCGAGTTGGTCGCCGGCGGGGATCACCTGACGGCGAGCGAACGACACCTTGGGGGGGCGTGTCTGGTCGGTGGGCGCCCGGTCGATGAGCCGGTGCCGGACCGCCCATCCGAACATGGCGACCATGGTGGTGTGGACGTGCCGGCGGGTGACGTCAGCCAGCGGGCGACCGGACACGCCAACGGCGGTCGCCTGGTGCACCTGGCCGATGTGCTGGGCGGCCACGTCGGCGAGCTTCACGCGTCCGATGGTGCGCACGATGTAGTCCCGGCCGTACTGCTCGACGTTGCGCTGTGCGTCCGCTGAGCGGTCCGTGGCGGTCGCTTGAAGCCATCGGCGGCCGAGGTCGGCAACGGTGAGTTGGGCGAGCGTGGCGGGGTCCTCGGCCTGGTCGCGGCGGGCGTCGGCCAGTTCGTGCGCCCGCTTCTCGGCCACCACCTTTGCCGCACGTTTGCCACCGTGGTCGGATGCCTTGATGGATGCCGAATCCCAGCGGCGAACGCTGGCCGCATCTTTCCAGGGGACCCGGACGTACCAGCTGCCATCGCGGCTGTCGACCCTGCTTGGCCTCCATGTCAAAGATCCCGCCATGAGACCAATCTAGGCCGTTCCGCGACAAACCGCGCGCAATCACGCGACCAACGGCCGTAAGGCTCATCACGCGAAAGAGCCGTGACCCCAGTCACCCGTAGGTGAAAGCGGTCACGGCTCTACGTGTGGGCCGTACAGGATTCGAACCTGTCAGGGTAAGGTGTCGCTGCGTGCCGCTGCGTCATTCTGCGTGCATTTGGAGGGTCCGGGTGACGCAGAATGACGCAACGAGCAGCGAAATCGCGACCAAAGCGCGACCAGCAGCCCCACCCGGTGAGGGGTGGGGCGAGGGTATCGGTCGGTTGGGTGTGCGGGTTAGGGGCGCACGGCGAACAGTTCGGGTTGGCTGTGTGCGGCGTCGAGGCAGTGAGGGGAGAACCAGACGGTCTCGCGGGTGGCGTTGACCCGCGCCGGCCTCCGCGCGCTGTAGCCGCCTTGCGCCTTCCAGCCGTGCGCCTTCCAGCCATGCGACACGAGCACGTCGTGGCCCTCCCCCGCGTAGCCGCACAGGGCGATCCTGAGTAGCGGGTTATCGCCGTTGGCCAGCGCCCAATCGCGCACGTCGTGGGCGACGGTGCCCGACGTGGTGCGGTAGCTGATCTGGTGTCCGGCCTCGTCGGAGTACGGCGGGTCGAGGAACACGGCGGTCGTACCGTGCCGCCACGTCACCGCGTCGCCGAGCACCCGCCCCCAATCACCACAGACGACGCGCACGTGCCGCATCCGCTCAGCGAGGTCGGCCATCGGCCCCCCCCCGCCCGGCATCGCCGAGGTGCGGCATCTGCCGGTTCACCCCCCGCCCGGCATTGCCGAGGTGCGGCATCTGCCGGTTCACCCCCCGCCCGGCATTGCCGTTGGCCAGCTTGCCGTCAGCGTCGGGCCACCACGGACCGCCCCCCGAGCACCAGCCCGAACCGATCCACGCACACAAACCCCAGACCCACCATCCGGCGATCTTCGCATCGTGGAAGTCAGGGTCACCCATGAGCCGATCGGTGAACCCGTCGTCCATCTGCTGGATCAGCCAGACGTGGCGGGCGTGCAGGTCGGCCTCGTTCACCGGCGAATCGGCCCACTGCCACACTGCAGAAGGATCGAGAGCGACAGCACGCCAGAAGTTGGCTACGAACCCGTCCAAGTCGTTTACAGTCTCCGTCCCCCGAGCGCCACCGGGGCGGCCCAGCAGGACAGCACCGGACCCGAAGAACGGTTCTACGTAGTTGCGGACGTCGCCGAACCGTTCCCACACGACATCGGCGACACGGGACTTCCCGCCGAACCAGGGGAACGGTGCACGGGGGTATGATTCAGGCATCCTGCCTCCTGGTCGTTCAGGTGGGTATGGCTAGGTCCTGGTCGGTGTTTGTCGCACCGGCCGGGACCGCTCTCTCGGATGATATCAGGTGGTCGACACGCCTAGCCCCGCCAGTTCTGGGCGAAGGCGGCCACCACGGAGCGGACGAGGGACACGGGCGTCTCTGAGGCGCCACGCCACGCCGACGAGCGGAACCGTCCGCACCACATGTGCGACTCGACGACCGACCAGGTGCCGTCCATCCGTTTCGAGTCGGGGTCATCGCCGTGCAGGTCGACGGCGATCGGTAGCGATGCGCGGCACTCGCCCACGTCGCTGTCGAGCGGTTGGTAGTTGCGGCAGTCGGCGCAAGCCTTCACGCCGACGTGCCCCGCCAGTTCTGTGCGAGGGAGGCCAGGAGCGTCACGAGCGGGGCGACGGCGATCCCTTGCGCCTCGGTCACCACACCGAAGGCGACGAGCACACCAGCGACGATACCGCCGATCGTGGCCTGCCCTGCGGTTCGGATCACGCGGTCCGTCGGGTTCGTCGGGTCGGTCATGGGTGGCCTCCAGCGGTCAGAATGTCGAGGTCGTGGCGGAGTTGAGCGCACTCGATCTGGAGTGTCGCCAAATCGGACCGGCAGGCTGCGTGCTCCTCGGTCGCCCGACGGAAAGCCTGTTGCATCTTCACCAGCTGAGCGTCGAGGTCGTTCAGATGGGTGCGGTAGTGGCCGCTGAGGTCGCCGTATCCGTCGTAGAGCGCCGCCTGTGCGGCGTTCTGCGCTGTCGATGCATCCAGGGAGGCACGGAGTGCGTTGCTGGCCGTCTGCGCGTGGCTGGCGATGAAGGCAGCGACCCCGACACCGGCCGCCGAGATGAGGGCCACGAGGACCGACGCCCACTCACTCATCGGACAGCCCACCGATCCGAGTCCACGGCGTCCCGACCACGAGCAGATCGATCGCGGCGAACGTGAACCAGGTGACCACCGCAGGCGACGATGCGGTACCCAGCAGCACACCCAGCCCGAGCAGAAGCTCAAGGCCGAACGATGTCACCAGGACGCCACGGATGCCGCGCTCCCCGGGGAAGAGGACACCGCCGACGGCCACGAGGCCGAGCACCAGCCACACGATCGCGAACGTGCGGAGCGGGGCAAGCACCTCGATGACGTCGAACGCCGGGGACCGCCAGATGCGCGGGGCTGACGCCCAGTAGGTGATACCCATGCCGAGCGACCGGGCGGCGACGATCACCAGGTACACACGCAGGCGCCAGCCGAGACGCCCCGCCGGGTGCGGGGCAATCATCACTTGCCCGACTTGACCCGGTCGACCGTGAGATCGGACATGGCCTTCGTCCACTTGGCGACCTTGTTGAGGCTGGTGGCGAAGTTATCGGCGATAACGGCCGTCAGAAACTCGATGATGCGGTTGCCTTGGGTGTCGAGCATGGCCTGGATCTTGCGTTCGTCTTCGGGGGTCACGATGAGCCTCTCAGTGTTGGTGGTGGTTTGCGATTGGATACCGCGGGCGAGTTCAGCGGGTGACGCCACAACCTCGAAGTGCATGGCGTCCTTGTTGTTGGAGTACCGGCCACCCCAGCGCCACACCTGCACGCCGCCCGCGGTGCGGATGCCCTCGATCGCCTCGATCATGCCGATGGGCATGTCGGTGATGAGGTGGTGACCGTACGGGTTGGTCGACCAGTTGAGGTCGACTGCGATGCCGTAGGCGTGCAGGCTGTAGTTGGTGCCGCCGGTGATCGGTCGGCAGTTGTAGGCGCCCGTGTCGGCCCGGCGGGTGCGGTAGTCCCAGTCGATCAGCACGGCGTTGAGAGCCTTCACGGCGTCCACGATGAGCACGTCGACGGTGACGACGCCTTCCCCGTAGAGGTTCAGGCGGGCGAACGGTGCGGTGCAGGCGGGCGCCCACAGGATGCGAAGCTCGGCGGTGGACCTCATGTGCCGAACTCGTCGCCGGGATCGTTGGTCCCATGGTCGGGGTTGTCGTCGACCGCGTCGGCCACGGTGTCGATCACTTCGACGTCGGGGTCATCGGCGAGCAGTGCGGCCACGGCGGCGCGTTCGGTGTCGTTCTCGTCCATCGGGGGGCTCCTTGGTGGTTGGGGGGTCAGATCGTGGTCTGGCCGGTGAGCGCCTCGCCGAGCGTCTGACGGCCCAACGTGCGGCCCCCTGATGACGACCCGCAGACGGACGCTTAGGGGGTCACTGGCAGATCGGTGACCCTGCGGCCACATAGGCGAGCGCCCCATGGCCTTCAGGCGAGAGGTGAATCGAATCGACGCGCTCGGACGGGTCCAAGGTCGACCCCAAAGCACTGCGCAAGTCCACGGCGTTCGGCGTGGCGAGGATGACTGCATTCCAGTCAGCGACTCGCTGACGCTTCGCCGTGGGCTGCGTGTCGGCTAGCGGTGGGATGGTGACCCAGCGGACCGACGCGGCCCCGGCGCTAACCATCTGCCCGGCCAACGTGTTGAGCTGGGCGACGGTTGGGATCGGCTGATTGGTGTGCACGGCGTCATTGGTCCCCAGCATCACGGCCACATGGGCGCCGGGGCGGTCGGCCAGAATCGTCTCGTAATGGTTAGAGAGGCTGATACCCCCAGCGTAGGTGGATGACCCCCAGAAGACGCCGACTCCGCCCCAGGCCCACACGTCGGGTGTGCAGTTCGGGCCGAGCATGGTCACCCACGAGTTGCCGACCGTGTTACTGTCGCCGATCACCAGCGTTGCCGGTGGTGACGGCTCGCATGCGGTCAGCATGACGAGCGCGGCGAGTGCAAGGGTGAGCCGTTTCATGGAAGTCCTCCAGGTGGGGGGTTAGATGCGGGCGGTGCCAGAGATGGCGTCAGCGAGCGTCGACCGGCCGACGGTCTGGGCGATCTCCACCGCCCCTTCCTCTTCGTCGATATAGGGCGATAGGTCAATAACCCGCCAGCCCTCATCGGTTCCGGCGTGGGCGAGATAGCAGCCCATCCCCTCACGCCAAGGGAGTTTGCGGGCAATCACCCGCGCACCGAGCTTGGGGGCGGCACCGTGGGCGCCAACCTGGGCCTCAGTGTCGGTGTCGAAGATCCCCGCCTTGGCATCCATAAGCCCGACCGGCGCACCGAGCGGGAGACGTCCGATATCGGTAGGGTCGTCGATGTCGAGTGACCACGACTCGATCGGTTGGCCCTCGATGGAGAGCACCTGTTCAGCGACGGCATCCATGCGAGTTGCGTTGGGCCATTTGTTGGTTGACTGGAATCGCTTGTGGCGGCGGAGGTACCCGAGCCCGTTGACGTGTTGGACGTCGAGTGCAGCGGTTGCACGGCCGACGATCGCAGGGATGTCGTTGTCCTTCGGGTCGGCGTGAACCCAGCTGTCAGAGATCAGCCCTTCGCCGTTGCCGTCCTGCTTGACCTTCCCTCGGATGATCCGACACGAGCCAACGGCGGAGCCCACGAGCCAAGTCCCGTCCATCGGCGGCGCTGAGGCCATGTCGGGGGTGACTAGATGCCGGGTAAGTAGCTCGTTGCCCCAGAGGTCGCCGAGCGTGCCGATGTCGACGTGCGGCCACATGCCATCTGCGGTGGACTTGAGGATCACCCGCCAGCTGGCCCGAAATTGGTAGGCGAGCCACTTGGTGAAACTGAGCGAGTCGTGGTGCTCGCCGTCGAGGGTGACGTTCGCTGGCGCTCCGATCCCGGCCGAGATTGTGCCCCGTCGAACATTGGAGAACAATGTGGTGCCGATGTAGAGCGCCGCGCAGTCGGCGAGGGTGAGGTTCGACCCGACAAATGTGCCGGGGATAATCCCGGCCTCGGTCTGGCCGGACGAATCGGCCATGTAGTGGGAGAGCCCTGAGAGCCCGAGTTCTAGGGTGCTGCCTGTCCGGCTCGTCTGGGTGAGTAGCGCGGTGGCAGAGGCGAGGCTGGCCACGTCCGAACGGGTCATCGCCGCCAGTGCCCAAGGTGGGATGCGGCCCGGTGTGACCATCACCCACGACGTCGCCGAATGGCCGACATGACCAATCGCCGCCACGATCCGGCCGGGGGGATCAATCAGCTCGACGGTTCCACCGCCAGCGGCCTCTATGCGTTCCTCGATCACCTGAGCACCCAAATCGTCGGTGCTGCCCACGCCCTGGTGCGGGTCGTCCCCCCGCTCTCAATCCTCACGAGAGGGAGCGAGTCGATCAAGGTCGATGTCGTGCCCGACACTGAGCAGGACTGCTGGCCAACGAAGTAGAGGTCGCCCGCCTTAGCGCCGACCGTCGTGGTCACCGGGCTGTCGCGTTGCGCCCCATTGTTGCTGGCGGCGATCGAGATTCGCGATGAGATCGACATAGACAGGGTGAGACCCGCCATGCCGCGGCGAACCACCAGATCGGAGGACAGGCCGGAGAGCTGCCTGGCGTACGCCAGGTCCTGGCGCTTCTGAACCCACCGGACCCACACCATCTCCGAGTCGGCACGGACAACCTCGACGCCCGCGGCTGCGACCGGGCCCTGAAACCCGCCACCGTCCGAAATGGTGACCCCGTACGTGCGATCCACGGCGCCAGCCGCGTTGATGCGCAGCGCGGCCGCGGTCGACCCTCCTGTTGGCAGCCGAAACCCGACACGGCCGTTGTGGACCCTGACGGGCACTCCAGCGGGCGGCTGGCCGTGGATCGGCCACCATGCGCCCGCCAACTGAATCTCGATCCTCGGTGACCCGGCAAGCCACTCCCCCGGCGAACACGTAAACGCTGTCCATGCCTGCACCAGTGACGAGTGCATGACCGTCCGCACCCGCCCCTCATCCAGGTCGACCGTCTCGTCAGCGTTGACGGTAGGTCCTTGAGCGGCAACGTCACCCGGCACACCAACACGCACGGACGTTGCAGTGAACACGACTGGTGACACCACCGGCAACATCTTGCCAACCGACGACACCTCACCCTCAACCGACCCGGTTGCGAGGCGCCGGAGGGTCATCGCCCACGGCATTCCGGGGCTGTACTCAGAGCCGACCTGCCCCAGCTCGTAGAGCCCGTCCAGCTCGGTCATGCCAAACCTGTCGTCCTCTTCGGCGTAGAGGGGGAGGATGAGCCCGGAGCGCATCGAGGCGAGTTGGGCCCTCGGCCCGAACGCGTCGGCGAGCCCGCCGGCGTCGAGCGACCCGGAGAGGGTCAGCACCTCATCCTCAAGCGACGCGCTGATACCGGCACCGTCGCCGAGGTCCAGATATCCGAGCTTCATCGGCGCACCAGCTCAGCCTTGCGGATTCCGTCGGCAAACCCTCGGGCATTCACGTTAAGCTCCACGGTGGCACCTCTCAGTTGGTAGATCGGATCGGTGCCACCACGGCCGGAGGGGCGGCCGGCGTCGTAGGCGGCGGTCTCCTTGAGGGACAGCACCCGTTCACCGGCGAGCGCCATGATGGGCACTTCCTGGCCCTTCGGGCCGAGCACTTCGCCGCCCGTGTGGTAGGTGGGGAGCTTCGGCATCGAGAAGCCCTTACCGCCGATACCCGGCACCCACGAGGGCGCCGTGAACGAGAGCTTCCCGGCGGTGTTGTTCCAGAATTGGGCGATGCGGGAGAACGCCCACTTGAACGGCTCGGATATGGCGGAAGCCATGTTGCCTATTCGCCGGGGAATCCCGGTAATGAGGTTTACGAGGGCGCTGACCTTGCCGTCGACCCAGTTCTTGGCCTTCGTTGCGCCACTCTTCAGCGTGTCGAACACCCGGCCGAGCGATCCGGTCACCCGGTTCTTGATCCCGACAACCGTCGAGACGATCCGGGCGACCATCGACGTCACAAAGTTGCGGGCCGTGGTCGCCGCCGAGGTCAGCGGGCGGAACACCGCACGCAACGACGACAGCACCCGGTTCTTGATCCCGACAACCGTCGAGACGATCCGGGCGACCATCGACGTCACAAAGTTGCGGGCCGTGGTCGCCGCCGAGGTCAGCGGGCGGAACACCGCACGCAACGACGACAGCACCCGGTTCTTGATCCCGACAACCGTCGAGACGATCCGGGCGACCATCGACGTCACAAAGTTGCGGGCCGCCGACCAGCCCGCCTTAAGTCCGGTGATGATCGCTCGGGCGACCGCTGCGATCGCGTTCCATCGGGTCTTGAAGTAGTTGCCGACGGCCGCGATCGCGCCGACGATGAAGCTCTTCACGGCACCGAACCCGGCCTTGATTTTGGACCAGTGCGCGGTGATGAGCCGGACCGCGATACCGATCGGGCCGGTGAGGATCGCGAGCAGGGTCTTCCAGTTGCTGGAGATGAACCCGACCACCGATTTCACCACGTTCCCGATGAACCTGAATGCGGTGTCGACGATTGCGCGGAACCAGCCGACCTTGTTGTACGCGAGCACCAGGGCGGCGACAATCCCGACGATCGCGGCGATCACCAGGCCGATCGGGTTAGCCGTCAACGCAGCGTTCCACAACCATTGCGCGGCGGTGGCCACCCCGGTGGCGACCTTCCCGGCGATCATGGCGACCTTCTGGCCGACGATCGCCGCAGCGGACGCGATGGCTGAGGCGGCCGACTTGGCCGAGGCGAGCGCCCACGTGCCCAGCGACTTCGCCCCGGACAGCGCCGCAGCGCCCGCCGTCTTGGCGGCGTTGCCAATCCCAACGATCGCCGACTTGGCGCCGGACGCCGCGGTGCGGCCGAGGTTGGTGGCCAGCGTGGTGGCCTTCGACGCGGCCGAACCCATCTTCGTCCCGACGCTCACCATGCTTGAGCCGAGACTCTTGGCGTGGGTGGCCAGGTTCTTCACGCCGTCGACCGTGTTGGAGATCGGACCGGCCGCAACAGCCAGCCCACCCAACCCGGCGATGGCGGCCTGAGCAGGACCGGGCAGCCCGGCGAACCCGCGGCCCAGCTTCTCCAGGTGGGGGATCGCCTTGGCGGCCAGGTTGCTGGCCATCTCCGACGCCTTGCGCTTGAACCCCTCGACGCTCGACGCCGTGTTGTCGTTGAGGGTGTCCCCCGCCTTCTTGGCTGCGCCCTCGTAGTCGGTCAGGCCCGCCGTGGCGGGGTCCAGGGCGGCGATCGCCTTCGGGCCCAACTCCTCGTAGCGGGTGCCGAACAGGGCGACGCCTGCGGCCTCCTGGGCGATCGGGTCGGACATGGCGGCCAACGCCTGTATGACTTCGCTCGTGGCCTTCTTGGCCTCGGGTCCACCCTTGCCGAGCTTCGCGGCGAACTCGTCGGCATCGAGGCCGAGCGCCTTGAACCCTTCAGACGACGCCTTCGACCCGTCGACGCCACGGATGGAGAACTCGCGGAGGGCGTCGGCGGCCAGGTCGGTGTTTCGTGCGCCGGCCTTCACCGACGCACTGAGGGCGCCCATGGCTTCCGGGCCGGTGAGGCCGAGAGATGAGAGGTCGGCCGAATATTCCTCGATGGTGTCGAGCAGCTCGCCGCGCATCTCCTTCGGGAGCTTCTGGGATGCGGCCGTGATGAGGTCGAACGCCTCAGTACCGTCCTTGGCCAGCCCGTTACGCATCAGCTGGCCGGCACCGCGGGTCACGCGGCCGACGTCCTCGTCCATGATCTTGGACAGGTCGAGCGCCTTGGCGCCCATGTCGGTCAGTTCCTTATCGGAGAAACTGCCGAGGTCGCCCATGTTGACCTTGATGCCGTCGATGGCATCGTTCACCTGGCCGAGGTCCTCCCCGTAGGCGTTGCCGTACAGGCCGCCGGCGATCTTGCCGATGCGGGCCGACTCCTCAGGGCTCAGTCCGATGCGGGCGGCGAGCAAGTCGGAGCCAGCCTCCTTGCTGGTCGCATCCAGGAAGCCCTTAGCGGCGATGGCGCCACCCACGGCACCGACAACGGCCATCGACTTCTTGAGCCCGCCCTTGAACCGTTCAGCGAAACCCTCGGAGGCTTCGTCGCCGGCCTCCGAGGCGGCCGGTTGGAGCGGCCCGAACTCCTTGGTGATCTGCTTACCGAGTCCACGGGTGGACGACTGGAGGTGGACGAAAGCGGTTGCCAGCTCAACGGACACGGTTGACACCTCCCTTCGGTCGGACGATCTCTGACCAGTTGTCGAGTACCTTGCGGATCTCGGCTATCGGACGGGCCTTGCCGATCTTCGACGCGCGGTCGTCGGTCGGGTCACCGGGCAGGCGGATCGGCTGAGGTTTGCGCCCCTTGCCGCCACCGCGCTGCCAGTTGGCGGCCATCAGCTGGTTGATCGCCAGCGCCAACAGGCGGTGCTCCAGGTGCGGGAGCGGGTCGCCGCCATTGAGGGCGCGGACGGTCGCCGCATCCGACGGCAGGTGCTCGACAAGGTTGCCGAACCGTCTCCAGCTGAGCGCCCTCGTGCCAACGAGCCCGATGTGGAGGTGGTAGTAGCGCTGGAGGTCGGCCTCCAGCGCTCCACCATGATCCTCGACGAGGGCTAGTTGGCCTCGGATTTTCCCGGGTCAAACCCGGCGTGCTTGCCGTACGCTTCGAACAGTGCGGACATCTGCCGCCCCTTGAACGTCGACGAGCTGGCCAGCATCCGCTCCCACTGCTCATCACCGAGCAGCAGCGCCAACGCACGCTCCAGGTGCTCGCCGTCGAGCAAGGCAAACACCCGGATGTCCGGCTCGGCAGCGAGCGTGTAGCTCTCCCCGCCGAACGTGAACTCGAAAGGCTCCAGGGGCTCCGTTTCGGCGCCAGCGGCGTCAAGATCGAACGACATCAGGCGGCCGTCCCGTTGTACAGGTACGCCTTGACGCCGCTGGCGTCCGGGTAGCAGGTGATGGTGATCTCGTGGCCGACCTCTTCACCGGCCGCATAGACCACATCACCGATCTCGTGGACCTGGCCGTCGGGGATCACCAGGCGGATCAGGTTCTCGCCGTCCACGACGTTGAACACCCACGCGGAGGCGGGCAAGGTCGCCCCGGTGATGAGGGTCGTTCCGGCAGCGTGGTTGCCGTACACCGTCTTCAGCGTCTCCGGGTTCACCTCGATCAGCTTCAACTGGTAGGTCAGCTTGTGACTGGTCTGCACCTCGCGCACGATGTCGGAGTTCTGCCACGCGGTGATGTCGGTGGTGTCCTGGTCGATGGACTGCGTGATGCCGTCCTCGCCGACGTAGCCCTGATCCTTCAGGGCGGCGTCGAGTGCGCCGTCGACGGTGGTGGGGACGGTCGTGCCGGAGACGCCACGGTAGACGCCTCCGGTGACTGCCACGCGTACGTTTGCTCTGGTCAATGCCATGGTGTGCTCCTATTCGATGCGGGTCACGACGGATGCCGTGAGGGTGTGTCGGGGGTTGGTGGTGGATGGATCGGGGAGATCTGCGGGGCCGGCGAACTCGTCGTAGCGGCGGAGCCCGGCGCGGCCCTGCTCGGCCGCTTCGATGACGACCATGCGGGCCGACTGGAGGAGTTGGAACGATTCGGTGGTGGTCGGCGCCCACGCTTCGATTGTCACGGTCGGGTTGTCGGAGGCGACACCCTTGGACGGCCCACCGGTGCGCCGCACGACCACGGACGGGTCGGAGTCTTTGGTGGCTGTGGGGCTGCGTCGTGACGACACAGGCACACCGAGCTCGGAAGTGAGCAGGGCGACCAGGTTGGCGATCACGTCGGGGCCGTAGGTGGGCTCGACGACCGGCACGTACTCGAAGCTCAGCGGGTCGGTGGTGGTTGCCCCGTCGGTGGCGGTGACGTCCACGGTCCCGGCGGCGTGGTCGGGGGTGCTGACCAGTAGCGCCGTGGCGGTGGTCGTGATGATCGTCGCCGGGCTGCCGCCGAAGTCGACGCCGGTTGTCCCGGTCAGGTTGGTACCGGTGAGCAGTGCGGTGGTGCCGCCTGTCTCCGGGCCTTCGGTCGGGTCGATCCCGGTCAGCGTGGGGGCGCCGGGCGGAGTGAACAGGAACGTCGCGGCGTTGCTGGTGCCTGCGGGGGTGGTGATCGTCACCGGGTAGGGGCCTGCGGTGTGTGCCGGGCTGGTGACCGTGGCGAGCCCACCGGATGGGTCCACGGTCAGCCCGATACCGGCCGTGCCGCCAAAGTCCACGGCGGTAGCGCCGGTCAGGTCGGTGCCGATGATATCGACGAGCGTCCCGCCCGTGTCGGGGCTAGACGCCGGGATCAGCTTGGTGATCGTCGGCGGGGTCGGGGGTAGCGGGATTGTGCCCGGCTGCCCTTCGATGATCGCTGGCAGTTCGGTGGCGGGGCCAATCGTGACCGTCCCGCCACCAACCGGCGCATAAATCAGAGCGAATATGGTGCCGCGAACATGAACCCATGTGATGGTCTGCGGAATCCCGGCCGGAGGAAACACGTAAGGCTGACCGTCGAAACCGGCACCCATTGAGCTGGCATCGTCATCGAGCACCCAGTTGTTGGAGGCGCTGGTACCGGCCGACATGAACCCGACATAGGTTCCGCTGAACGCCACGGTAATCGTCGACGAGTACGCACCACGCGGCCGGATCGGGGCGCCCGCACGGAGATACGCGAACCTGTTAGCGCCCGGCGCGAACGACACGACACCTGGGGACACGAGCGTGGCCCCACTGCTACCCGCGAGCGAATCGAACGCGTACGCCGCCATTAGCGGCACCCCGGAGCGTTCAGCCGTGCCGACTCGGCCCGCAACCACCGCGCCTGTCCGGCCTGTACCGGATGGATCGTGGGACCAGCGCTGTTCATCAGGTTGCCAGCCACGGGCGGGTCAGGATGCAACCATCCCATCGTGTGCCCCCACTCATGACGGATCGCGCCCACGTCCTCCAGGTCGATCACCCACGTCGTCCACAGACGGCCACCGGACCGGCGGTAGGTCGGATTCGCCTTCCCGCCATTCTTCGGCGCCGTCCCCCCACGCCACACCACAACGATGCCGTGAGCCGCCGCATCCGCATGGGACGAATCAGCGAAACGGTAGCCCGACAGGCGGCCGAACTCGTCGGCCGTAGCCTTCACCCGCGGCCGCTCCGGCACATTCGGCGCCACGTAGACCGGGACGGTGCAGGACGGGAACGCCCGACCCTCCTGATACACCGGGAACGACGGCGCCGGAGCGGCACACCCGCACCCGGCAGCCAGCAGGACCATCGCCACCAGCAGAACCCGGCGCCGCATCATCGGCCTGCGTCGATCGCTCGGGTCAGGCTGCGGTTGGTCGCCTCGTTACGGCGGGCCTCGTGAGTGTCGGTCCAGACCATCCCGAGCGCACGAGTGCGGCCCTTCGTGACCTCGACCTCGTGGCCGGGGCCAGCAGCGTCAGCGATACGGCGGGCACGCTTCTCCAGATCGGCCATCACCTCAGGTGAGCGGCGGAGCGTGCGGAACCCGGCAAGGTTCAACTTGATACGCGTGGCCATCAGCCCTCCGACCTCGATAGGGACACGACCACGCCAACCTCACGGCGGCGATACTTCGACCGCCACACCCCCGGCTCACCGATCACGTCGTAGCGGTGACCGCCCCGAACGAACACGTCACGACGGCCCACAACCGCACCAGGCGGCAAGTAGGCGGTCGCGTCGACCGTCGCACCATCACGGCCGTTCTCGGTCACGTCGGAGCCAGCAGCGGGCGCCCACGCACAACCGTCAATCGTCACCGTGTCGCCGTCGACCATCTGCACATTGCCGTGCGAGTCAGCGGCACCCTCGACGCGGCGCACGATCGTCAGCGGTTCGCCCCTCATGCGCCGAACGGGAACAGCGGCCCGTTCTCTGTCGGCGTCCAATCGGCCCCGACAGCACCCGGGCCTAGCCGGGTCGTGCCCAGCGACCAGACACCGGTCGACTGGAGCCGGTGGCGGGCGCAGATTGCCCGCTCGGTGTCGGTCAGGTACAGCCCGTCGGCGATCCGCTCCGAGAAGCGGGCCGAGAACGGGCCGGTGACATCCTGGATGGCCCCGTCGGGGTTATTCCAAACCCGAGCGGCGACCTGAACCACCACCGTGCCCAGCTCGTCAGGGATCGCCGCCAGGGCGCCCATATCGTCGAGCCAGGTGCGGCGCGTCTCCGACCGCACCAAAGCCGACGCGGCAGCCAGCACCGCCAGCGCCCGCGGATCATCGTCGGGGATCGTGTCCCCGGTCCACGCCTCCAGGGCGTCAATGTCCGCGAGCGCCGGCAAGGCCGCCACGGTCAGCTGGTCGCCTTGGTGATACCCACGGCGCGGGTCGCGTCGAGGGTCTTCGCACCGTAGAACGTGTCGACCACGCTCTGGTCCTCCAGCTGGATGGGGTTGTAGTGCTGGATCCACCGGAGCGAGAACCCGCCCTCGGACACCACGGCCGACTTCGCCGCACCCTCAGGGGCACGAGACGGGCGGGTCACATGCGCGAACGCGTCGCGGTGGTACGCCACGCCCTGATCGGCGGGCAGGTCGTTCGACTCCACGATGGTGAAACCGAACAGCATGCCGATGGTGGCCTCACGCAAGGCGCCGTCGCTGCCGGACTGGTCAACGGCCCGCACCGCGGGAAGGTTGAGGAAGTCGGCGGCGAGGGACGAGCCCAACGCCAGGGTCCGATCCGCCAGCGGCACGTTGCGGCTGTTCAGGATACGGCGGGCCTCGACGACCACAGCCAGGGCGTTCGACCCGGTCAGGTTGATCTCGGTACCGGCGGTGCCCGCGATGGCGGCCATCTCCGTCACGAGCGGTGTCACCAGACCGTCCACGACGGACTCGGCCTGCGGCTTCAACACCTGCGTCTGAAGGTTCGCCAGCGAGAACGTCGCGAAGTCGTCCGGGAGACGCACCGCGTTGTAGATCTGGTTCGCCAGCGTGACCGGAACCCACGTCTCGGTCAGGTCGTTGAACGCGATCGGGTCACGAGCGGTCCGGTTCGCCGCGGTGTAGACCCGCGCGGTGCCGGCGCTGACCGGCTTGCGGACGTTGACCGTCGCGCCGATGCCCGGCACGAAGTCGGCGGAGAAGTCCTGTCGGACGGTACGCGGGAGCGTGGACTGCCAGCGGAGAGCCGCCAGGACAGACCGCGCGGCCTGGGTCGGGGTGTACAGGGTGTGCGCCACGGTGACCTCCTATGGGGGGGGTAGTTGGAACTCGACGGCCCCGTGGCGGGTCCGCGAGCAGAATTAGTTGGCGAACATCGAGGCGCCCATGTCCTTCAGGGACTCGGCGCCGCCGGAGTTGTCATCCGGGTCGTTGCCCGACGAGAGTTCGCGGGGCTTGCGGCGGGGCATGCCCTGGCCGTCGTCGGCGGGCTTGAAATCGGCGAGCAGCTCGTCGGCGTCCGCTTCCAGCTCTTCGACCGTCGAGCCCTGGAGCCGCTTCGCCTGGGATGGGGTGAGGCCCTTGGCGGCCGCAACTTCGAGCCGGTCGGCCCGAGCCTCAGCCTCGGTCGCCCTCTTCTCAGCGTCGGCGAGCCGGTCGGCGGCCTTCTCGGCGTCCGTCTTGTTCGCGGCGTCGATCTCGGCCAGACGGTCCTCGGCGGCCTTCGCCCGCTTCCGCAGGGCCTGGGCCTCCTTGTTGACCTTCTGGATCTTCGACTTGGCGCTGTCGTCGAGCCCTTCGGTTTCGGCCTCGTCGGTGTCCTGCTCGTCGCCTTCGGGCTCCTGGCCTTCGGGGTCGGTGCTGGTGTCTTCTGTTGGCATGTGCCCTCCAGGGGCGTCGGTGCCGCCTCCAGGGCGGCTATTGGTAGAGCGGTTCAGCGCCACACCCGCAGTGGTCGTGGGCCTGAAAGAAGTCACCACCGTCGGCGTCGGTCGCCCACACCTGGCCCGCCTTCGAGGCGCACCAGTCGCAAGGATTGGATGAGGTCGTGCGACGCCAGCCGGTGGCGGCCGGGTCGGTACGGACGGCCTGCGTGATCGTCTGACGGCCACCAGTCAGAGCACGGCGGGCACCGGCCTGAGCCTGCGCCGCCTTCGCAGATTTCGTTGCCGCTTCGAGCGGTAGGCGGGTCATCTGGGAGCGGAGCAGGATCGGACCCCGGACCAGCAGCGCCTTCGCGGTCGCCTCACTGTCGGGGATCACAAGCGGAGGGGTCGGGCCGACGGCACCAACCTGGGCGTATCGGGTCCGGCCGATATGGAGCGCAGCGAGACGTGCCGACTCGTCGTGGCGCCGGAGCACTACAGCCATCGCCGCATCGAGCCACACGGGGGTCGTGGCGTCTAGGTCGGTCGGATCGATCAGGGCATCCCAGAGCACCAACAAGCTGCGCACCGTGGCGGCACGGATGGCCACCTGGGCTAGGCGGTGCCGGTCCGCCAGTCGGTCAGGCTGCGACGCCATCGGCGGCGCCCGTCTGGCTAGCAAACTCGTCCATCATCCGGGACAGTGCGTCGCCATCGTCGAGCAGCTGCTTGGCCTTCGTGGTGTCCTGCGCGGTCCAGCCCGGTATCCGGTCCCAGAGCACCTGGGCGGGTACGCCGAGCATCGTCGAGAGCTTCCCGAGCGCGTCGGCAACCTGCGACAGCGACCGGCTTTCCATATCAGCCCAGCGCACCTCAGCGGTGAAGTCGTTCGCCGTCTCGACGTCGCCCGCCATCGTCGCCGCCAGCCGTAGGAATTGCTCGTGGGACTCGCCCAACGTGTGCTTGCGTTCGGTCACCTTGCGCTGGTGGCCAGACTCGGCGGCCGCCAGCGCCTCAGCGGACAGGTTCACCAGCGACCCGAGCAGGTGGTGGGCGGGCACCTGACCAGCGGCGGCCAGGTCGCGGATATCGGAGTCACGGGTTTCGGTGTGACCGCTCATCGAAGCGGCGGGGAGCACCGAGGCGGACGAGTCCGGCGACTCCAACACCAACAGGTCCTCGTGCTTGAGCCGGAGCTTCTCGGCGGCCGCCTCGTCAGCGTCATCGGGCTTCACCAGGCCGGTTAGCACCCGCACCTGGAAGGCTTGGAAGTGTTGCACGAGCAGCCGGTCGAACGTGTCGTGGTCGATGCGGGCGGCGAGCGGGATCAGGTTCTCGATCTCGGAATCACAGCGGCCGTCGAGGTCGATCGTGTTGGCGAAGCGCACCACCGGGCACACCTTCGCCGGGTGCTCGATCGGCTCGCCGAGGATCGTCGCCTTGGCCGTCTCACCCGCTTGAGCCTCGGCCAGCCGCAAATCCCAGATCGCTGCGTCGTCGTAGAACCTGATCCGGTTGCCCCGCCGGCGCATCGCGTACTGCGGGAACTCGTCCTCGGCCGCGTCGTCCCACATTGTCACCATCTGGCGCATCGAATGGCCGCGCATCTTCGGGCCCATGTCGCCCGGGGTGACCGTGCCGTAGCTCTGACCGTGAGCGACCGCTGCACGATGTAGGGCGATCTGGCGGGAGTCCATGCCGTTCGCCTGCCAGATCTGCCACGCCGGAGAGGTCACGCCGTCGGACGACTGGAAATCTTCGACGTACAGGGCCTGCACCAGCATGGTTACGACCAGGCTGAGCCACCTCGACGGGGCCAGCTTTGCCAGCGCCCGGTACTCCGGGTCGGCCTGCCGTGGCATCCACGGCTCCTCGTTCTGACCCCGGTACCACTTGTCGATCTTCTCGACGTCCTGACGCTGCTTGTCGAGGCGCGGGATCATCTCATCGTTGACCAGCTGGGCAACCTCGGATTCATTCAGCATCGAATCACCAGGCCCTCCCTGCTTGCTTGCCCGTCTTGCGGGTCGCTGTCGTGTTCAGAAACTGGCGTCGCAACATGCGGGCCCCGATGAGACAAACCGCCAGGTCGATCTTGCGGCTGGACTCACGATGGCCCTTCCACACGGACACGCCGTAACGGTTCGGGGAGCGGCGGGCGTGCTTCAGGTGAGCGACCAGCGCCGGGTGGTTGTCGTGGGTGACCGTGCGGGCCTCGGGGTCACCCGCTGCCATCACCTCAGCGGAGCTGCGCAGGTCGGCCTCGGCCTGCTCGGCAGCGGCCGTGAACGCCTCCACCCGTTTCGGTGACGCCATATCCCAGAGCGTCGAATGCTTATTCGGGCCACCAGCGACCGCCCACAGCACCAGCTTGCGGCCGTAATCCTGATGCCACCCGTCGATGGTCGCCTGCCAGTAGCTCGTCGAGTCGTCGTCCTTGGCGTGCGACGGGTCCGCCCAAAGGGCCTTCACGTCCCACACGTCGAGCACATGGCGCACCCGCTCGTCCACCTCGGTACGGGGGACGATCCAGCCGACACCACGCGCGCCCTGCGGCTTCGCCCAAATCCCGAGCGTCACCACATGGCCATCGGACAGCCGGCAGCCGACCAGGGCCGTCGAGTCATCCGACTTGCTTCCATCGAAGAACAACACCCAGCCGTCGGCCGGATCGTGCTCCATGTCGGGTGCGGCACACAGGTCGATGTGCTTCGGGTCGCACCAGGCGTCCTCGGCGGCGACGATCTGGTTGAACCAATACCGGCGTGACACCTGCGGCGAACGTTTCGGGTCGAGAATCGTGGCCGTGATCCGGGGTATGTCGAGCCAATGCGAATCGCCCCGCACACCCTCGATCACCTGGGGGATGCCCTCCGGTGTCATCGGCGCATCCGGCGGCGCTTCGAGCGAGTCGTACAAGATTCCGGTGGCAGCCGACTTGCCCGCCTCGATCGCCTCAAACCCCTCACGCTCCCGCAGGAGCATCGAATCCTCAGACGGCTCCGGAGCGTTCCCGAAGGTGACCGCCCTACCCTGACCGTCAGCCGACTTGACCACGTTGCGGTCGATCACGTCGGCCATCTCGTGGCCGTCGTTGCGCTCAAGCCAGTGCTGGCCCTCGTTGCGGATCACGAACGTCGAACGGGCACCCTCAAGGCTCACCGGGGAACGAGTGACACCCTCGATCACACCAGCGCCATGGTTGGAGTAGATGACGATCTTGCCGAGGTCCAACGAGTGCTCAGCCTTGAGTTGCTTGGTGACCATCCCGGGGAAGAGCCGCATCGTCGTCTTGGTCTGGTACTCGCTCGTTGCGGCGATCTGCACCCACGGGTCGGCGTGAGCCACACCCGCAGGATGCTCGTTGCCCCACGGGTCCAACACTGTGCGCCCGGTCAGGTCCGGCCGGGATGGTCCGCAGAGTTCGGTCAGTGACCAGCTGGCGGCCAGCGGGTCTTTGCCCCAACCCTTGAGGCGCTGGACCGTCCCGTCCCGGAAGACGAAACGGAGGTCGGGGGTGAGAGCGAACCACCAGAGCGTCAGGCGGAGCTGCTCGGGGGTGTACCGCCAGGGCTTGCCGCCCATCTGGAGCCGGTCGGCCTGCCAAGCGACGATCGCCCACCCGAGGGTGAGCTCGGGGAGGTCCCAGCCGGACGGGTGGTCAGCGTTTCGGCGCCACGTCGGCCCGATCTTGATCGGCTCGATCATCCACCGAGCGCCTGCCGGTAGTCGTCCATCACCGCCACCGGGGCGGGCCTGGGGTCACTCTCACCGGGCTTCGCCTTGGTCAACTCGACACTCGCCCGGCGTCGGGCGCCCTCGGTCGTCAACAGGTCATTCATTGCCGAGAGCAGCGCCGTGAAACCGGGGGCGGTCAGGCCCTCGTTGATCAGGTGCGTGCCGTGGGTGGCCACAAAGCGTGCGCCCTCCCAGTCGGACGCCTCGAAGAATTGGGCCTGGCCAGACTCGGCGAGCGACTTGTACCACCGGGTCATCGACGGATGCCACCCGGACAGAGCCCGCGGCTGCGAGTACTTCGCGCCAGCTGGTGCCGTCTTCGTTGGCGTCGTCGGCTTGTTGCGCCGCCTGCGTTCAGCGTCCCGCTTGGGGACGGGGCCTCTGGTGCCCATGGCCACCTCCAGGGTGTTCACGGTGGGCACTGCGGCTCCACCAGGGAGGCGTCAGTGCACGAGTTTCTTGTCGGTCGCCAAGGTGAATGGCTCATACCAAACGACCTTGGCCACACCTCCAGTGATCGGGGAATGCGCCTGGCAGAGAAGCCAAGAGCGGCTCCGACCGGTGTACCAATCCGTGAACGTCAACACGTGCTCTTTCAGCCTGCTGCGGACGGTATGGAACTCAAACTCAAACGGGTCTGGGGCAAAAAGTGTGTCGATTTGGAACCCGTCAATGCGAGACACGCGACCCTCCGGGTCCCTGAAGAGGGAGAACGCTGGGGACCATGCCATGGCCGACACCTCTAGCACTGGTTCAGACTTCTTGCGCTGCCAGTCGCCCCAGGCTTCCCATCGATCGGCCGTCTCCTGATCGACCCCGTGAGTGCCGTGGACGAATGTGACGAGCCGCGTCGGCTTGAAATCGGGTTCACTATGGTTCAGCGTCAGCTCCACGAACCCCGATCCTACCTTGGCGGAACCCATTTTTCCCGTACACGATCGGAGTTGCTATGCGGACCGGGCTTCGTGCGGCGGGGGGAGGGGGGGTCCCCCACCCTTCGATCGTTGTCGCGGCGTGGTCGGGTTGACGGTGGCGGCCCGGATGGTGGTGCGAGCCGCTGTGTGTCCGTCTGCCGCGTGCTGTGCGGTTCGGTGAGCGTTGCGCTCAGCGATCGGTGAGCGTTGCGCTCAGCGATCGGTGAGCGTTCCAGGGTGCGACTCGGCGGGCCGCTGGCGTGGCGGTTTGGCTCGGGCTGCGACGCCTTCGGCTGACGTCTTGCGTCGATGGCATGGAACGCAGATCGCTGCGAGGTTGCTGTCGCCGTCGGTGCCGTGTTGGCTGGCCGGTGTGATGTGGTCGACCTCGGGGGCGTGTGCCCCGCAGAGGTAGCACTTGTGCCGGTCTCTGGTGAGGATGCGGCGGCGGGTGGTACCCCAGTCGGGTGGGAGGGGGGTGACCCTCCAGCCGTGGGGGGTGCCGTTCACTCGGGGGTGGGGCTGCCCTCGTTGCTGTCGGGGGTGCCCTTGCCGGCGGGGGGGGTGCCCTTGCCGGCGGGGGGGGTGCCCTTGCCGTCGGGGGGGGTGGGCTTGGCCTTCGGTGCGGCCCGCTTGACTCGCGGGGGCTTGGCCTTGGCGGCGCCGTTGGTGTATTCGGCGGCGCCGTGCTTGACGAGGTGGGCGGCGATGCCTGCGCCCATCGTGGCGGTGTCGCCGGTGGTGTAGCTGCCGGTGTCGCGGGTGAACTTGATCTCAGGCATGGGTGCTCCTTGCGGGTCGGTGCGTGCTCCCGTCCCATCGCTGGAGCGATCCGGCGGGGGATGCCGGTGGGACGGGCGGCCGGTGGCGGGATCCCGGCGTTGGTGGGTGTCTGTCGTCCGTGCGGGCCGACGACTCACCACCTACCGAAAGTGAATCACATGCTGGGGACACGAGTCAAGTGTTGGCGTGACATTCGTTGTCAGGTCAACGAATCGGGGCGGACTGGCCGTTGGGGACACGGGGTGAGCGTGTTGCCTTGGCCTGGTTGCGTTGGTTCTGGTAGTCACGCTCGGCCTGCTTGCAGCGCTCGTCGAGGGGTTCGCCTCGGCGCCGGTGTCGTGCTGCTGCTGCCCGTGTGCCGCACGGGGCCAGGCTGGTGGCTCGTCCCCGCTTGCGGTCCCGGTATGCCCGGGCCCGCTCGGCGTCGCTCTTGGCGGTCACCGGAACTGGTTGGCACCGACGAGGCTGAAGCCTCGGGCCTCGTTCTCGTCGGCGGCCTGGCAGCGGTTGCAGTTGTTGCCGTTGGCGTCCTTGAACTGGGCGGGGTGCTCGCAGGTGGTGTTGGTGTCGGTGTCGGTGTTGTGCGTCGTGTCCATGTACCTATCATACACACATCGTCACGGTAGGTGTCAAGCGATCCGAGGAAGAATCTTCAGGGGATTCATGCGACAGCCGCGCCCTGTGTGCGATCAGTTGCCGGGCGGCGTGCGCCCCAGCTTGCGGGACCAGTCCGTTACCCAACGCGTGGAGCCGCTCGCTGAGCCCGACGGGTCGGACCAGCCGTCCGGTAGTCCCATCAGGCTCTCGACGAAGGAGGGGTTGAGGTCCGCCTCGGGTGGTCCAGTCGGCCCATCCGTCGGGGTCGTCTCGTCGGGGTGGCCAAGCTGCGCGAACGTCTCCAGGCTCGGGCTGTTGCGGTTGGCGTTCTCCGGCCCCTTGGCGTCCCGTGCCTTCGGTGTCGGCCATCCCGCTACCGCTTGCATGAGTGAGTCGCCGCCGGTCCTGCCGGGGCGCGCCGGGTCGGTGCGCCGGAACCCTTCGGACGCTTTCGGGGTCGGCCACATCTTCGCCTGTCCCCGTAGCGTTATGTCGCTTCGGTTGCCCCTCGGTGCTATGTCGGACGGTCCCCCGGATAGCTGGTCGGTCGCTGTCGGGGTCGCCCACATCTTCGACTGCACCGTCAACGACGTCGGTGCCGACCGGCCGCCGTCCAACCGGGCTTTCATCGCCATGTGTGCCTCCGGTGAGCGTTGGTCCTCCCGTGCTGCTGGGGTCGCCCAAGGTTGCCCAAAGCCAGACCCGCTCGCGGCGATGAGGGGCACCAACGGCGGACGCTGCGAGACAACCCCACTCCGCATCGAACCCGAGCTCGGCAAGGTCGGAGAGGACGTGTGGGAGACCGTGCCGAATAAGTCCGGTGACGTTCTCCAAGAACACGTAGCGCGGTCCCACGTCAGCGATGATCCTGGCAATGTCTGGCCAGATCCATCGCTCGTCATCGATACCTCGTTGCTCGCCGGCTGCGCTGAACGGCTGGCAGGGGAAGCCGGCAGTGATGAGATCCACGCGTCCACGCCACGCTGCGCCCTTGAAGGTTGTGAGGTCGTCCCAGATAGGCGCCGGGTCCAGGGTCGCCTCGCCCATCCGCGCCATGAGGATGGCCGCTGCGTGGCTGTCCCGTTCAATGTGAGCCACAGTGCGGGCGGGGATTCCGGCGAGTCGGGTGATGAGTTCGAACCCTCCATAGCCGGAGCACAGGTGGAGGGCGGCAAGTTCGGGACGTGGAGCCACGTCATGCCACGCCGGCCACGTCGCGCGCCTGGTACTTCTGCCCGGTGGTGCGGGCCTCGACGTACTGGCGCCACGTTGCGGGGTCGTCGGTGTCGGTGTTGTGCGTCGTGTCCATGTACCTATCATACACACATCGTCACGGTAGGTGTCAAGCGATCCGAGGAAGAATCTTCAGGGGATTCATGCGGCGATCACAGCACCCACCGGTAGGCGCTCACGAGTGCCCACACGATCGGGAGCGCGACCGCTGCGACGATCACGGCCACGACGAGTGCCGTCACGACGTCGACGATCACAGCCTCGGTGCGGCTGGTGGTCCGGTGCGTGTCGACCGGCAAGGCTCGGCGGCAGTTGCGGGTCTTCATGCGGCATCTCTCGCAGCCTGCCGCTCGGCGGCTTCCCTTGCCATCGACCACAGCCACCCCAGCGAGTCCCAGTCAACCGCATGGGACTCGTCCGTCGTCCCGATGGAGCAATCCCACGCCATGGCGGCAAGCCAGATTGCCAAGTCTTCGGCGAGTGGTCGGGTGTCAGCCACGACCCGCGCCACGAACCCCCTATCGCTGGCCTCGTAGAGCGGGAGCGGTGCAGCGTTGAATGGCTGCTCGGGTGCCCATGCCAGCAACTCGATGACTGCGGCCGCCTCGTCTTCGGTGTCGGCTGCCAGCACCAGCGGCACGGCTTGGCGCCTGACCCATTCAGCCAGGGCGGTCTCCATGGTTCGGGTCATCTCGTGGGAGATCATGCCACGCCCGATTCGAGCCGGCTCACGTACTTGGCGCCGTTGGTGCGGGCCTCGACGTACTGGCGCCACGTTGCGGGGTCGTCGGTGTCGGTGGCCGGGTCGGCGACGAGCCGGGCCCAGCACTTGCGGCACGCGTCGCACGCTCCGACCGGGCGGAGCGTAACGTCCGCTGTGGGCGCCTGGAGTGTCCTGAGGCGGTCGCTGGCCGAGCCCGTGGTGTGCCTGCCACACACGCCGCAGTCGTTCCCTGGTGCGTCGATCGAGCGCTCCTTGCGTGGCATCTCGGCGGGCCAGCGGCGGGCGATGGTGGCGATGTCGTGGAGGTTGGCGAGCGTCGAGGCCAGGAGTCGTTTTAGTGCCACCAGGTCGGCCAAGGCTCGGTCGGCACGCTTGCGCCCGTGCTCGTCGGGCAGCGCCCGGAGGGCGAGCCGTTCGGTGGTTGAGGATCCACTACCACTGCCGGTGACGTGATCGGAGTCGGTGGCCACGGCGCCCATCCCGTCGTCCACGGCGTCACCGATGCGCACGATGGTGGCGGGGAGGTCGAGCGCTTTCAGCGCGCGGAGCGCTGGGCCGATGGCGTGGATGAGTTGACGGTGGCTGCGATGGTTGGTCACTTGGCGGCTCCTGTGGTGCGGGTGGCTGGGATGGCCTGGCGGGCTTCGTCGACCTTGGCGATGCCGTGGGCGTCGGCGAGCGCTTGGCGGACCTGTTGGATGGTCGGCGGTGTCTCGTCGGGGTGCCTGCCGGTGAGCAGTTCGAGCGCCTTCTCGCACTCACCGCGGGGCTTGTCGCAGATCTGGAGCCAGATGTGCGGGTCGTGGCCGTGGGTGATGTCGGCCCAGATGGTGCGCAGTGCGTCGAGCATGATCTGGGCGCGTGACTTGGTGGCGCAGATGTTGCGGGTGTTCATCGCTTGATTGTCTCCTTGGCTTGACGAATGCGTTCTCGGGATTGCTCGCGGGTCAAGTGCGGCTCGTCGTTGTCGAGGTCTGGGACGGCCTGGAGGCGTCGTCGTTCGGCGACTACGGCGGGGTTGGTGGATTCCGCCCAGGGCACCGTGGCGGGCCGGGTGGTGCCGTTGACGGCCTGAGCGGGTGCCGTGTTGGCGAGGATCGCTGCGACGAGTTCGGCGGGTGCGGTGACTCCGCAGGCGATCGCTGCGCCGATCTCGATTCGGTGAGCGTCGGCGCGTCGTGCCGCTGTGGCTTTGAGCCAGCGGTCTGGGGTGGCTACGGGGTCGAGGTGGTCGGGTCGCTCGTCGAGGTCATGCTGGGCGAGCCGTGATGCCACTTCGCTGACGATGACCTCGTGCTCGTCCTGCTCCGACTCCGATACCGGGTCGTCGTCGTCCGATCGCCGGGGCTCGGGCTCGTTAGTTACTGACGACGATGACCTACTTGGATAGTTACTTGGATAGTTACTTGGATTGTCGGAACCTCCTTCTAAAGTACTTTGGAACCTCCTTCTGATGTACTTTGGAACCTCCTTCTGATGTGGGGGCTCGACATTGGAACCTCCTTCTAGAGTGACATTGGAACCTCCTTCTAAAGTCCAGGTGGCTGGGATGGCCAGTTTCACGCACTTCTTGCGAGCCCTGAACCCCTCATCTGAGAGCAAACCCTTCTCGATGAGGGCCGCGATTGCGTCGCTGCATGACTTGGTTGAGAAGCCCGTCTCGTTGGCGTAGTGCTGAGCCGATCGCCACGATTCGAGGGTGGTCATGTTGGATGCAGCGGCGACCCTTGCCAGTACGAAACGCTGCGTGGGGCTGAGCTTGCGCGACTGGCCCGCATCGGTCGCCCATTGGTCACGCTGCAGGGGGCCGAATGCGGTCATGCTGCCGCCTGGCCCCCGCCGCGTGGGGCGTGCATGGCGAGGGCGTGGAGAAGCCGCCATTCGCCTTCCTCGGTCCCCTGAGGGCACTGAGCGGCCTCTGAGGACACAGCAATCACCAGCGCGTGAGAGGCGAGCATGGGTGAGCCGTCCACTTCGAGCACGCTGGCACCGGCCTCGTCAGCGATGAGGGTCACCTGCGCGGGCCCGATGGTGGTGGCCCATCGCTGGCCGACATGGTAGGGCACTTCCCACCATTGAACGCGGCCCGGTGTGTCTGGGGCGGCTCGTGTGGCTTCGACGAGCTGTTCGAGCGCGTTCATCTCCCCCCTTGAATGGGTTGACTAGCGAGCCAGCCCTCGATGCCGTGCGCGGCATCTGCAGCGTGCTTGACGAGCGTGGCGGGCATCCCATCGGGCAGGCCGTGGGCGGTCTCCTCGCAGCGCCAGGCGACCTCCTCGGCCACCTCGGCGGCGAACTCTCGGACGGTCAGGATCAGACCGACCATCAGAACGGCTCCTCGTCGTAGTTGTACCCGGCGGGCGGGGCCGCTGGTGGCGGGGCCGTGGCCGGGCCGCTGGCGGCGCTCGTGTAGCCCGCGCCGCGCTCGTTCTTGACCACGGTGGCGGTTGCCCAGCGCAGGCTAGGTGCCACCTCGTCGGCGACGATCTCAACCTTGGACCGCCGGTCGCCGCCGTCGGTGTCCCATGAGCGCTGGTCGAGCCGCCCGGTGACGACCACCCGGGTTCCCTTCGGGCACGACTCGGAGACGTTCTCGCCGAGCTTCGCCCATGCGACGACGTCGAAGAACGACGTCGCCTCCTCCCACTCGTTGGTGGTCCGGTTCTGCCACTTGCGGTTGACGGCGACACCGAAGTTGGCGACCGCCTGACCGCTGGGCGTGAACCGGAGCTCAGGGTCGCGGGTGACGTTCCCGATGATGGTGACGTGGTTGCCGGCGCTCATGCGAACGCCTCGCCGTTGCCTGCGGGCAGGGCTTCAAGGAGTCGGGCGCACGACGCGCCTTCGAGCTTGCCGAGGAGCGAGTAGTTGACGCTCTGGAGGCCGAGGATGTCTTTGGCGGCCGGTGCGACGTCGCCGAGGGTGAGGCCGCGCTCTCGGAGCAGTTGCTTCCATTCGTCGGCGCTGAGCGGGTCGCTGTTGTCGTCGGCCGTGTCGAGGGTGGCCTGTGTGGGCTGCTCGGCCGTCTCGGGCTCGTCGGGCACCAGTTCGGCGTCTTCGGGCTCAGCGGCCGCCTGGGGGGCCTTGGCGGGCTTGCTGGCCTGCTTGGCGGGTTCGGGTGCGGGCTCGGGCGCCTCGATGGCGGCGACGGCCTCGGTGGTGGCCTGCAACGCCTCGACGGGCGACCCCCCGCCAATCTCGATCATCGGCTCATCGATCACGTCCTCAGCGAACGTGATCCCGCTCACCAGGTCGGCCGCGTGCGCCTTGAGCACCCGCGAGCTGGCCCGTGCGATGCACATCGGCTCGGGGTCCAGCGTCCACTTCGACGGCACGCCGGTCTTGCTCGGCTTGTCGAGGCCGGCCCGGTGCGCCATCTCGGTGGTGTAGGTCTTACTGCCGCCCGGGTGACCGTCCGTCCGTTCCAGGGTCACCGTGGCGGAGGTGACCGACGACTCGATGGTGAGCTTGTGTCCCATCGCCTGTACTCGTGCCCGCATCGCCTCAGCGGAGAGCGACGGGCGGCCCTTGATGACGTGGATGGCGTAGAGGGAGTCCTCGGGGCTCAGGCCGAGGGCGGCGCCCTTGGAGCATGCGATCAGGATGTTTGCCGGCCGCTTGCGGTAGTCGTCGGGGATGATGGTCGAGTCGGCCAGGATGGTCGCGTAGTGCAGCTTCTGGTCGAGCATGAGGCCCTGCCATGACTCGGCCGGGCTGAGCGCGCGCTGCGGCGGGGCGGGCTCGGGCACGGCGAGCGCCTGGGTGGGCTTGGTTTGGGTGTTGGTCAACATGATGCTTTCGCTTCCTTGGTTGTGAGGAGCGCACGGGCTCCTCGGGTGTTGGCTTTGCGGGTGAACCACGGGACGCCGTGAACGTTGGCTGTCTCGTGCTCGCCGATGGCGTCGGTGAGGATGGCCGCCAGGCGCTTCTCCTCGGCGGCGGCCGCTTTAAGGGCGGCCTTGGTGCGGACGTAACCGGTGGCGACGTCGTCGAGGTGGCTCAGGTCGACAGCGTTCGGGTCGGTGGCGTCGGGATTCTCGGCCTTGATGGCGTCGTAGTCGTCGGCTTCGATCTCGGGGAGCGTCCCGGCTTGGACGTGCGCCCACAACTCCCGGCCGAACTCGTAGAGCCGTGCCTGGAGCTGGCGGTCGGCGCGGTGCTCCCAAAGCGACAGGCGACCGACGCGCTCGACGGCCACCAGGTCGTCGCCGACGTCGTGGGTCTGCGCCTCGTCGCTGAGGTCGAGGATGACGACCACGCAGCGGTCCATCCCGGCCACCAACATCTGCCATTGCACCTGTGCGGCGTAGTAGGCCCAGTTGGCCCGCTCGGTCGTCTTGATCTCCAGCAGCCCCACGGCGTCGGCCAGCTCGTCGTCGGGGTGGCCGAGGAGGAACCCGTCGACGGTGGCCCGCATCCATGGGTGTTCGGTGTTGGCGAGCCAGGTCTGTTCGCCGGCGACGGTGAACCCGGTGAGCGCTTCGACGGCCTTGGCGATGCGTGCCTCCCAGTCGTGGCCGGCTTGCATGGCTGCGGTGGGCTCGAACTCGGGGCCGATGCCGAGCTTCTTGGCGACGATCGAGCGGGGCGTGTTGCCGTAGGAGCGGGTGAAGGCTGCGGCGATGTCGCTGGCGCCGATGCCTTGTTGGCGCCATGCGAGCCATTCGGCGTCCTGGGTGGGTGCGGTCATCGGTCGTCTTCCTTGGTTGGGTCTACGGGGCAAACGATCACGTCGACGCCGGTGCGGCCGTTGCGTCCGGTCGAGGCGACCTTGGCGACGTTGAGCCACACGACCCGCGAGTCGTCGGTGAAGATCCCGGCGTCGGTGAGCGAGTCGAGGACGGCACGGGTGAGCTTGTCGATGTCGGGTTTGGTGTCGGCGTACACCTTGGTGACCGGCCACGATTTGGGGCGGGGCATGTGAAACGTGAGCGTGACGGCCACGGGGCAGTCCCACGGCTCGGTGTGCCCAGCGTGTTGTGCGGCGTTGCGTGCCATCACGGTCACGGCGTCGCGCCACGCTCGGTGTTGGGCGCGGCTGGTGTTGTTGCCAGCCTCGATGACGCGCGCTTTGTTGCCGCTGCGCACGGCCGTCTTGGACCCTTGCGGGCGCGGGTTGCCTTCGACGCTGAATTGGAGGTCGCTGGCGTGGCTCATGCGGCAACCTGCGCTTCCCAGTCGATCGGGCCGAGCACTTCTTCGATAGCGGCCTGTCGTTCGGTGGTGGGGGTGTTGATGCCCCGCGCCCACAGGGAGACACTGCTTCTGCTGACGCCGAGCCGCTCGGCGAGTTCCCGCTGTTTGAGGCCGCGCAGTGCGAGTGCTCCGACGAGCCCCGTTTGGTGTGCGCCGCTGCGGGCTTGGAGGATGCTTCGGCGGTCCCGTGCGGTCTTGCCGCCCCAGGTACCGAAGTCTTCCCCCACGGTGAGCGCGTATTCGAGGCACTGTTGGGCGACGGGGCAGGTTGCACACACGGCTTGGGCTGGCCTGGGGTCGGCGGTGCGCTCAGGGAAGAACAGGGCGGTATCGACGCCGACACACGCGGCGCCGTCTTGCCATGTGGTGTCGGGGATCACTGGTTGCCTCCAGTCAACGACTCGGCGAGTTTGGTCAGACATTCAGCGGCGTAGCGGAGAGACGCGAGGTCGAGGCGGCGCACGGCTTCGCTGACCTGCACCAACTCAGCCACCTTGCTCACTGGCGTGTAGTCGGGGATGCCCGCAGCCTCCAGCAGCTCTTTGAGGTAGGCGTTCTCGTCCCGCAGGTGCTCCAGGGCGTAATGCTGGGGCGATGGCCGGTTCCGTTCGGCTTCCAGTGCTGCACGCACTTTGGTGTCCACGTCGCGGCGCATCGCCGTGTGGGCGTCCCGGTAGGTCTGCCCGAGCCAGCCGACCCACCACCAGCCGGGGACCGCTTCGGGTTCGCGTTTGGTGGGTGTCTGTTTCTTGACCAGACGGCCGCCGGGGGTAGCCAGGGTCATCACCCCCCAGTTCGGCGGGATCTCATGTTGGGTTGCCTCCCACACTTTCGGGGTGGTCACTACCCACCAGGAGCGGCAGAACCGGGCGAACCGTTCAGCCTTCTCAGGATTTTTCAGTTCGGCTCGCATGTCCGAGACGGACACCTTGATTTCGTAGCCAATGAGGTGCATTCCGCGGGACTGGTACAGGTTGATGGCCATCATGTCGCATTGCCCACGGTTGCCATCGTGGCCGGGCCCTGAGCGGGCTTCTTCGATCAGTACCCAGTCGGGTCGAGTCACGTTGTCGGCAGGGGTGTGTTTGGCGCGGAGGGCGTCGCGGATGTCCTTGGTGGTCACGTTGGTGGTGCTCACGAGGTCATCTCGTCGTGCCAGCGTGCGGTTGCTTTGTCGATGGGGTCGGCGCCCCACCGGTAGCGGCGTTCGTCGCCGTTCCAGTCGATGGTGCCGATTGGTGCGGGGCGCCGACCGGGGCGCGTGGTGTGTCCCGGTCGGCGGTCGGCCCCCCTGCTTCTGGTCCAGAGAGCTTTGAGGCGCCTCATGCCGACACCATCTCGGCGTATGGCGCGTCGGCTGGGTGGACGGTGATGCCGATGGACCGGAGCGGGCCGGTCAGGGTGTCGTAGAATTGCTCGCCGATCAGGTCGTGGACAACGAGCGCCAGTGCGGCGGCCCCTGCGGCGGCCAGTGCGGCGTCCCATGCGGCGGCCCCTGCGGCGTCCCCTGCGGCGTCCCCTGCGGCGTACCCTGCGGCGGCCCATGCGGCG
>ERZ724508.274-NODE-274-length-37622-cov-5.664652_pt1 | contig 37622 bp, 51 predicted proteins | sample MGYA00376041_ERZ724508 | MGnify/ENA primary metagenome ERZ724508 (study PRJEB28724, sample SAMN07190887) | wastewater metagenome | isolation source: effluent of sewage treatment plant in Hong Hong | place: USA: Christiansburg, Virginia | collected 2016-03-01 ...
TCATCAAACATTCCTTCGAAGATCCTCTGAACTATAATTCACATCACCGATCTCACAGTGTCAGCCGAAACTACGGGATCCTGCGTTTGAAGAGACGCCCTTGCTGCAGAATTGACCTTTCTTTATCGTTCACGCCTTTGCTTATATATTTGGTATTCAGGGTCCTCCTCTAATAGCTTCATCTCCCGCTTGCTGATGTCGTCATTTCCGCGCACGTCATTGCGGCTTTGCATTTGCATCAGAGCCAGTAAACGGCTTCTGTTACCCGACTACGATTGATTTGAATACAGCTTGTTCCTAAGGTCAGCCAATAGGTGTACACGAGCAGGAAAAATAAGCCGAGCCCGATGCTGATGATGAAGATGTAGGCTGAACCCCCATCAGAGAGAACTTTGTTCTTCGTTCGAACTGATTCCAATCCAAATCGCTCTGAAATTGTTTAGTGAAGTACCTGAACTATCCTTCATTTGGCCCTCCTCAACCCTGATCTTCACGTCGTTGATGTCGTGTATCGTTGAGAAGGATGTCCGATACTTATCGTACTACTCGCCTTCAGGAACCTTCTACTTCTCCATTCGATAGTCCCGCTATTCGGTGGAAGTACTTGCAGTCGATGACCAATCCTCTGAGAACTGTTCGGCGTTGGGCCTGCGGGATTTTACTGATGAAGCGCTACTTGATCTCTAAAGATTCTGGGCAATTGCAAGCCCTCTTTGCTGTTTGATTGCTTCGAACGCTTCCTTGATGAGTATGAACTGCCTTGCTGCGTCCTACATATGGGTACTGACAGTACCGTTGAGGTGTTCTTATCGGGGTGGTATTCATTAGCGAGTTGGTAGAATACTCTTTTGATTTCCGAGAACTCTGCTGCCCTTTCGATGCCGAGAATGTAGTAGGGGTCTGATGGTTGTGCTGTAGTGGTGAACCTGCCTGCACCAAGACGTAGCAATCTCCTTCCGAAGGTAAGATTCAACCGACCGAATGAATTAATAAGCATGCAACAACAATCTCATCAAAACGCAGCATTGATCTTTCGGGAGATTATGCACCATCCAATTGTGGTTATTAGAATATTTAATGATTCGCATAAAGCAGATTCACTCTACCACATCCACGGAAGTGAAGGATGTATTAGTAGGCCTGCCGGTAAAGATAGATTATCAGCCAACCAAAAGGGAATAGGCCTATGAAATTGAGCTCAAGGCCTATCAAACTAAGGTAAAGAAGTTGGAGAAAGAGGCTGCAATGGTTCCAGCTTTACAGTTGAGAATACAGGAACTGGAGAAGGAAGTGGCACAGCTGCGGAACGTGGATAGGAACACAAAATTGGCGTAGAATGGAGATGTATCGATTCCCAGCACTGAACATACTGAAAAGAAACCCATTAAAATGAGAATTGGCCAGACTCTTCCGAAGAAGGAAGTGCAGGAACAGCAGAATAACGTCACGTTAAACAATCGTCCTCCCCCAATCACTACAACCAACTTGCTGAGACCAGCATCTCAACACGGTACTACATCTCAAAAGAGCATGACTGGCTGGCTAGATCATCCGAACTATAGACAGCCAGACATGTCAAGATATTCGCCTATCAACAATCAGAACACACTTCAACCAACTACCAATCAAATGTTTCATTACAATACGCGGCATTCGTGATCTTTGAGTGTAGTCGTCTAACTATATCGATAGACTTTGAGTACAGTAAAAGGTAATCGTAAAGGTTGTGCGACTTCGACTCTCCTCCCTGATAAGGAGATAGCTATAGCTGCTCCATGCACTATCTCATTTGCCGCAGCTAATATAATCAGCAATGAATACCATCACAGTGGCTAAGGTGTACCAGCTGAAGCGGAAGCTGGGAGCTGGAGCCTTCGGGGAGATCTTCCTCGCACTGAACCTCAAAACCAACGCGGAGGTAGCCGTTAAATGCTAGTCGTGCACTCTCAAAACACCTCAACTCTATTACGAAGCAAAGATCCTCAACTACCTAAACAACGACGAGATAGTGGATCGTGGCATACCCCATAATTACATGTGCACAACTGAAGGGGAGTACAATTTTATGGTGATGGACCTGTTGGGGCAGTCCCTTTAGGATATCTTTGGCAGCTGCAACCGCAAGTTCGACCTCAAATCGGTCATGATCATGGGCTATCAGATGCTTGAGAGGCTAGAGTACGTACACTCACGGATGTTCATACACCGTGATGTAAAGCCAGACAACTTCTTGGTTGGGGTAGGTAAGAATAGTAGTCGCATCTACCTCATCGACTTCGGGCTTGCCAAGAAGTACACTACGAAGTAGGGGGTCCACATCCCCTACAAAGACAACAAAAATCTTACTGGAACGGCAAGGTATGCCTCATTAAATACGCACTTGGGGATCGAACAAGGACGCCGCGATGATATTGAAGGTCTTGCAAACGTGCTGATTTACTTCCTGAAGGGTGGATTGCCATGGCAAAACCTACGCGCGAACAACAAAAAGTAACGCTACGAAAAGATAATGGAAAAGAAACTGGTGACACCCATCGAAACCCTTTGCAGAGGCCTTCCCGAAGAGATCATGGAATTCTTTACGTACAGCCGTAGCATCGAGTTCGAAGATGAACCCGACTACCAAAAGCTAAAGCAGCTGCTACTGAAGGTTATGCAGCGTGAGGGCGTTCGACCGGACTCCGAAATCGAATGGGGCTGTGACCTGACTATACGTAAGTCACAATCGTGACAGTGGCTTCCCGTCTAACAAATCCAAAGTATGGTCAGCGGTTTGAACGTTGCTAAGTTGTCACTTCATCGTCGTCGCTCATCAGCTCAGGATCTTCGTAATAGATATCCTTCGGTGCTGCAGGCTTCTATTGTGTTGAGACTGTTGGCTTCTATTCGGGTTCCTTTTGTCGATGTTGTTCAAGATTCAGATGAGAAAATGTTGGTGGATGTCGGTTGTTGTTAATCCCCATCATCGCCATTGCCAGCACAGCAGAGTTGCTGGGCTGCCCTTCCGCAGTCTTCGGAGCCACCAACACATTGGAGTTCTCCAGCAACTCCTTGTAGTTTTCAAAGTACTGGTTCATCAGTACGTAGTTGCGAATGGCAGGATTCACTAAAGCCTTATTGAGAGTTTCGTTAGCTTCCTTCTCCTTTTTGGCAATAATTGCAACAGCTTCTGCCTTACCTTCGGCAATGTTAATCACTGACCGTTTTCGACCATCTTCTTCATTGATCTAAGCTGGTAAATGGTCGTACCTTCGCAATTTTCTTTGCTTCGGAGATCAGCACTTTCTGCCGCTTAATTCGTTCGGCTTCGACTTCGAACTCCATTGCCTTTCGGATATCCTCAGGAGGATCGATACCGAGAATCTCATACCTCAAGCAGGTCACTCCCCACTCCAGACTGGCCTTGTTTACTGCTTCGTGGATCTCCTTGTTAATCTTGTCCCTCTCCTGCAGCAGCTAATCTACTTCACTCTACACTCTACCTAGCTTGAGCTTGCCTATCTCGCTTCTCATCACAGTCAGCGCGAGTAGCCGAATACTATCATGAGGATTTTCAATCTTGTAGGAAGCTTTATAAGCATCCTCAATGCGGATGAACAGCACTCCGTCAATCATGAGTGATACGTTGTCCTTCGTGATGACTGTTTGCTTATCAATGTCGATAGCTGTATAGGTTGCTCCTTACATTATTCCTTGAGGCTGTGCCGATAGGCGATTGAGTCAGCAACGGGTACCATCATTCCCAGACCAGCATTCATGATCTTGTGGAACTTGCCGAACCTCTCGATGACGTACACCCACTTCTCTGGCACGATAGCGAAGAATCGTAGGAAGCTCATATCGGAGTAGAAAGTAAAATCCACAATTAAATTAAATAGGCGTAGGCTCAGAGTATAGTGGTTCGGTTGATTGAATGTTGGCTAGTTAGTTGATGATTCGCACTCTCACAAAAGTTATTAGAATGTACAAAAGCAACAAGCCAAGGGTGCCACTTGTTAAGGAACCAGATGAAAGTTCAGGAGGAATGAGTATTGAGGACTACTCCCGACCCACCAAGACAAAGCACAAACGGAGTTCCAATGAGTCGAAGCCAAAGACTACGAATCGGGATCTGAGTTACCACATGGAGACGCTGAGGTTGGTGTGTTAGTACCGCAACATCAACCCAGCACCGGTGGATACGCTTGGGTGTGATCAACTGCACGATAAGGAATAAACCACAACCGTTCAGAAATTTCAGATTCTGATCGCACTCTTACTCTCAGTTCAGACCAAGGACGAAATCACTTCAGCAGTGGTCAAGGAGCTGAACCAGCAGAAGCTACTGACACCGTAAATCATCAGCAAAAAGAACACAGATGACATTGAGCCTTTGATTCGTCGGGTCAACTTTCATAAGAAGAAGGCACAAAACATGGTCAATATTGCAAATATATTTCTCGAGAAGGGTCCACCTAGGAGCTACCAAGAACTCATGGAGTACCCAGGGGTTGGAGTCAAGATTGCTACACTTTATTTCAATCATGCAGAAGGAGCGAACCAAGGTGTTGGAGTCGACACTCATGTGCATCGGATCAGCAATAGGCTGGGTTGGTGCCACACCAACAAGCCAGAAGATACTGAGAAATGTTTGAGCACCTTATTCCCATCCGAAGCTTGGCCTGTTATCAACCATGCATTGGTGGGCTTCGGACAGACCACTTGCAATGCCAAAAAGCCTCTCTGTGGGGGATGCCCAGTTCGAGACCGGTGCGACTTTTATGAGCACGAAACCAAATGATATGCTTACTGTTTATGTCATTCAATAAAGTCAGTAATCCTGCTGAACAGCTGCCAAGGCATTTTGCGTTCAATATTCGTCATGATAGAGTTGATTTGTTGACGTGTGAACGCAACGATGTCTTCTGAGTTCATTAAGTATGGTCGAACGAGACGAACTTTCATGGCAAGTGTCAAAACACCAAGGTTAGTGATGAGATTGTTTGCTGAATAGGCTGCTTTGTACCGATAGCTAACTGGTTCAGAACTGGAAGATGGCGGGCTATTGCTATAGCTCCCTCAAGCCCCAACTCATTGTCTGAAATTGACAGTTCTTTGAGATGCAGACATTTTCGAGAGAGCAATCCTATTCCTGTTGAACTAACTTGGTTTGAATTTAGGCTCAGTTTCTTGATGTTCGGAAGGGATGATGCAATCAGCTGCACCTCGCGATCCCCGATCAAATTATTGCTCAGATCGAGACTTGTTAAATTTGGCGCGTTGTTAATGATAAGCTACAGACGTGGATAGTCAATGCCTATCTTGGCTACATTAAAGCAAATGGTTACGCAGAGAGCAGGTTGTTGTCTACGGAACTGGCAGGATAAGTTGGGAGAGCATAGGCAGCCCCGTAATAACTGCTTCTAATGAACTCCCATCGATTTGCTCACTTGGGTCTACGCTTGCCTTCCGTGAAGTTATCTACAGGTATCGTAGATTGTTCAGTTCCAATAGTGCAAATACTCCGTGGTTGGTCACATTCGTGTCAGTCAGAACGAGGTGTGTTAAGGATACCAAACGGCCAAATGTGTAGAGCAGCACGGTGTCGTCAACCGCACAGTTTCTAACTGCCAGCCGAACCAGCCTTCTTTTTCTCGCGACAGCTTCAAATACAATGCGCCAGTCATCGGCCGTACATCCTTGGAGTTCCAAAGAGGAGCAGTCAGCATCCACCCTGTCGATATCACCAGCATAGACTTCCCTATCCTTTATAGTAACTGCTTCGGCCTGGTTCATAGCTCGCTGCACTTTCATTGAATTACAATCGGCAACATTACGAACTCTAAAGAAGAAGATGGTCAGCATTTATCGTACTCAACTTACAAAACCAAGCAATCGTATAAATGACTATTGCCTTCAAGATATCACACCGACCTCGTGATATTGAAATAGGCCAGCTCGCGCAGATAGTTGCTGTACTTACTAGCAGGGAGAACTGACTCGGCTTCCTTCCAAGCATTATCGATGATGCGTTTCATGGTCTCGCGAGCGTAGTCCAAGCTCTTGGCCTATCTGAGGATGCTGATGGCCTCTGTGATCAGCTACTTGTCTTCAGTTCTCATGTGCAGAATCTCCAGAAGTCGCTTCGATTTCGTGGAGTTCTTGATTGCGTGAATAACCATCAAAGTCATCTTTCCCTGAATAAGTGGTTTGCTACTTCGTGGATATCTTCTCCGGAGTACCCCTTGGTCTTTAAATATTCTTCTCCTTCCAAATTCAGGAGGTCATCCTGAATTTGGAAAGCCACTCCCATGGATTCTGCCAACCGAGCGAGGGCATTGGACTTCTCTTCATCAAGCCCAATAGCGACGCATACAAGCCTGGAAGAAAGCCTGGCAAGTACTCCAGTTTTGTGGGCAGTCATCTGCAGATAATCGTTTTCATTTGGATAATCCTCTAAGTTAGTGAGCCCAATTACCTCCTACCTTGGCCGGGTTGTGCCAAACAATGTCCCAGCCCTGTCCAATATGCAGACTGGTCATTTCTTCTAAGTAAATGGTCGACATCTTCACCAGTTTCTCGGCGGAGTATTTTCCACTTCGGAAGAGACGCATCATCGGAGCGAAATAGATGAAGTTTCCAGCGTTGACACTAATATCAACTCCGAACAGCAAGTGGACGCACTCTTTGTTTCTCCTCACCTTGCTGTCGTCTTCGATGTCGTCCACCACTAGAGTTCCGTTGTGCACCATTTCGCAGAGAGCTGCAATGTCGTAAACATAGCGTCGGTTGTACCCATAGACCTCCGAAATAAGCATGCATAGAATTGGTCGCCATCGCTTTCCTCCACGATCGAGGAGGTCCCAAATTGGTTCCGACAGGGCCTTGGTGAGGCTGTTGAGGTGACTCTGAGTCTTGGTGTAGTAGAGGTTTGATGTAAGATTCTCGAGCTGTTTCTGGTTCTCAAATTTCCTCGGGAGCACCTCCTCCATTGCTTTGGAGTCGTTGAACTCGTTACAATACCTCTTGACAAGTTCGTTAATGTCGAGGGTCTCGTTGGATTCCTCAACTGCAGGAATTGAGGTTGTTTGGGTGGTCTATGGGGCCTAAGAATGCATCACCAATTAATCAATTTCAACTCAATTAAAAGTCAGAGTGGCTCATAGGTGTAACGTCGCTCTACGAACCTTCGTATCAGCTCTTTGGACAGCCCGGAAAGTCGTTCTGATTCGCTGAGAACCATGACTGCAAGTTCACGAATCTCCAGCTTGTTTACGGGAAATCGGGGAATTTCAATTTCCTTGATCTCTTCCAACTCCAATGCTAATACATCTCGGTAGGGTGGTTTCTCAGCTTCGATGAGAGTAGAGTAGAGTTGGATAGTATGCTCTTGTAACCTCCACAGGAATATCTCGAAAGAAGCAGCCTTCAGTGGGTTGAGAAACAGCTCAACGAGTAAGAAATAGCAAAATCGTGGATCCTCGTCTGAACGTTCAGTTTAGAAGTAGGCCAGCATGTTTTTTGGCTTCATTTTAACATCGCCCTTCTGCTGAAAGATTGGGTTACGGCTTCGATTTGGCCCATCTTCTATCTTACTTTGCTATTCTACTCTGGACTACCGAAACTCGCTTGAAGGTACTCGTGAGTTGTCAGTATAGATCTTGCTTGGCGAAGTCTGGGGATTGTACAGCTGTGCCGCTGGATTTGCAAACTGATTGTTGATAATCTTTTCATTTGATTCCTGCTTAACCAGTCTCAACTGTCCAAACTGAATGCCGTTCGATTGTGGTTGTTCCTGATAGAACAAGCTTGGCTTCTCAGTGTTTTAGATCGGCTAACTCGGGCGTTACACGTAATCGAAGATGCGCTACCATCCCCACCTATTCGCCTCCTCTACTTCCAACATGTTCTTGAGGAGCACGCTGCTGAACCGAGCGCAGCTTGGTAGGCTCAGTGGCTTGCTGTTGATGTTCCTGAACAGCTCGTCTTCGGCATTGCCTATCCATGGCGTCCTTGCAAACAGCATTTCATAGAACACGACCCCAAGCGACCAAATATCCGATTTGTTTGTGTAGGGTTTATGCTTAAGCGCTTGAGGTGACATATACATAGGCGTTCCCACACACGTCCTGCTCATCTTGCCAAGCTCCTTGAAATACTTTGCAAAACCAAAATCGCAGATTTTGAAGATCCCTTCATGCACCAACACGTTGGCCGGCTTGAGATCGCGATGGATGATTCCCTGTTTGACGATCTCTTTCATGCCCTGCACCAACTGCGTGAGGATGCGGATACATTCTTCCTCATTCGGCTTCTTTTGACGCAGGTATGTTTTCAAATCGCCATTTTTGCAGAACTATGTCACGATGTAGATGCTGTTAGCAGTCAGCACCACCTCCTCGAGCTTCACGATGTTGGGATGGTTGAACTTCTTCAGAATTTGGATCTCCGATTCGATGGATTCCTTGAGATACTGATCGGAGTAGATCATCTTCTTGTCTACCTTCTTTATGGCAACACGCTTGCCGCTTTTGGAGTTGCCTTCGTACACCCTACCAAAGGAACCCTAACCAAGACAGAAACGTTCACTGTAGGTGTAATTCCCGATTTGTTTGATTTGATCACTCATAATATATGTGTGTACAACGCTCCAATTGACTGCGGAATGGTATTCCCCTCTATACTCTGTTGCTCTTCAGAACAGTTTATTTCAGCAATAAATATATGGACACATTGCTGGAGCAGCTCAAATCGGCAAGGTTAGAACCAAGCCAGCACCCCAGTATCACCAACCTGTCCATGCGGGAGACTCGGAGGCACTACCGGGCATTCACCAACAAGACGAAGTTTGTGCAGCTACGAGAGGTTTCACGCAGTCGCGAAAAGAAAAAGAATCGGGAATGGCGTACCATCAATGACTATGCTGTAGACGAATTCGGTCATACCCGCGAGTCGTTCTCCCAGTTGGACAAAGAGCACATTGATCCGAGCATGAACAACTGGCAGAAGGAGCATATTCACTTTCTCAGTCGCAGCTATAAACATCCGGAGAGTAATGCAACCACTAAACGAAGATTTCAAGGGCATGCCCAGCCAAATGAGCAAGTAAAAGTTTGATGAACCCAACGCTGAGCTGTTAGCCAGTCGGTACCGTCCCATTCTTCGGAAACAACTGGACTATTGCGAGGACTACGAACTCTCCCCAAGCAAGTTCGGCAAGACCTGGGTCGATCTGAAACGATAGCGCATTGTTCCACAGCTCAAGATAACGTAATGGTAACAACTACTCAGTCCCTTCAGCACCCAATGGCGTAATGACGATTTCAAGTACTATAAAGAGACGCGGTCGGCACGTAACTGACCAGCCGCAGTGCTCATCTTCTTTGATTGTTGTTCAGCTTGCGCAGACTGTTTTCCAGGAAGGTTGAAATCTACTTCTATCGAGGGGTTCCGCGGCTTTGAGAAGGTTCGTGGTGGGTTTTTATCTCCATAGATTCCTTGAGGATCTGACGGTCCAACCATTCACTCTCGTTTCGAAGGTCTTCGAGAACGACTGACCCAACCATCTCGCTTTGGCGAGGTCGAATGAATTTGTTAGTTGCAGATTGCTGCTTTCTAAGCTGCTAGGGTGTTGCCGCTCTCAACGCAGGTCTTGAGATTTGGTTTGAGAGGACCTTATGAGTAACTGGTTCTTCCACTACGAATTCACTGATCTTTCGGGTCGGTGGTGGATCCTTCTTTGTATCGGCACGTTGGCCATTCTCTTTGCTGCGATAGCCGTCTGATTACACATGCCTCTGCTTCTTGGTGTTCTCCTGGCTACGTTGACGAGTAAGTTGTTCGATTATTTGAGTCAGCAGCTGCCCATTGTTAGGCAGCTGCAGCGCTTCGCCTCTCTTTGCTTGCCCTGTAAAGAGTTGATTGATGATCTGATCCTTGAGTTTATTGAGCTGGTCGAACACCTCCACGAAGTAGTTAACTATCCGATGCACTTCCTGCTTAAGGTCAACCTGCGTTGTTTTGGGCAACGACGGGGTGCTGCTTCTCATTTGCAATCAATATGTTATAACGGACGGGCGGGAGTAATCAAAACCAACCTCGCCAGTCCTCAATAGCATAATCCAGTGACTACTACGACCGTCCATGTATCTCGCAGCCAATTCGGTAATAAATAGAATGCTCTACGAAGCAACCATCAAGTTTCTCGATAAGAAACCGTTCATCTTCTACAATAAGGCCGATGTGCCGCTCATGGAGAAGGGCAAGCCGTACGATCTACTAGCGAATGTGGTCGATGGCAAGCTTACATTACTTCGCAATGAAAACACACCGCTTTGCGTACTCTACACTGAAAACTACGAATGCAGGAAGATCAATGATACGTAAGTTTTGTTGGTCTATAGCAGAACATTTGTGGGCTACAAACCCAAGAATAAAAGGAAGTAAGGATAGGATGACGTTGATCTTATCGAGCTATCCACGAACAGTAAGACTCTCGCAGCACACCTTACAGAAGTACCGTTGGTTCCATATAGAAAACTAACAAGCGTGTGCTGCCATATCACAGCGTGCTTTCCTATACTCCATCCAAGGAGCCCTTTACATCTCTGCTCAGCTCAGAGTCGCCAGAGCAGAGGTACCGAGGGTTTCTCAACCTGCTTGCTGTCATCTTAGTGGTGACTAACCTCAAGAACATCCTTGACTACGCGTTCCTCTACACTGGCAGGATCTTTTCGGTAAGTAGTTTCTTACTTAGGGGCAACTCGTTCTGTTTGATGCGAGGTTGATCCCATCGCTGGTGATGATGCCAATCTGTGTTGCCTTTGAACTTGGCATTCAACGCCTCTTCTTCAAAGGCAGGATCAGTAAGAAACTTGTAAGCAACGTATTCTATACAGAACAAAGCGCTAACGATGGTAAACATTCTGGGAATGCTGGGAATCCATGCTTACATCTGTCGCGTTTGTCAGAACCTCCCTCCATTATCTGGGATGAGCCTCACAATTTTACTGTTCGTGGTGGCTTTAAAGCTGACCAGCTACTACCAACACAACAGCGAGGTATTCTAAATCGTAGCACGGATCAACAACATCAAGACCAACTCGAACTACAGAAATCTCTTCGCTGAGCATGAAATAGACAACATCAACCTCGACATTCTGCTGAATAACCGGCATGATCTCCTCAAGCTGCTTGACGCCCGCAGGCTGATCTACTTCATGATGGCACCCACACTCTGCTACCAGCTCAGTTACCCACGCAATTCCAGCATCCGCTTTGTGTGGATAGCCAAACGGCTAGTTGAATATGTGCTCATTCTTGGTCTCGAATTCGTCATCTGGCTGCAGTACTATCAGCCGCAGCTCGATGTGCTGGTTGCTAACATCCAGGCCGGCAACTACACCTATCTCGGGCTCATATCGAGCATGCTGGAGCTGAGTGTACCCACCATTCTCATGTGGATCGGCGGGTTCTACATGCTCTTCCAAGTTCATCTTAACATCCTGGCAGAGCTGTTGAGGTTTGCAGATCGCCGTTTCTACGAGGATTGGTGGAATTGTCGCACCATCAACGAGTACTGGCGACTGTGGAATTTGCCAGTGCATCGATGGTGTGTAAGACATGTTTACAACCCACTCTTGAAGAAAGGTTACAGCAAAGAAATCGCCAATATCTCAGTGTTCTTCGTTTCAGCCATCGGCCACGAATACGTTGTTTCGATTCCTCTTGGATTCTTAAGTTTCTTTGCCTTCCTTGCGATGATGCTGCAGGCCCCCATGCAGATCATCGAGATGCGCATCAACAAGATACTCAAGATCGAGAACAGTCAGCTCGGCAATGTCAGCTTTTGGGTCACGGTGTGCGTTGTAGGTGAGCCCATTTGCATTGCTATCTACTACTACCTGTATTCCCTGCATAAGAGCAGCTGATTAGTTGTTTGGGAGGATCCACCAATGATATTACATCAGTCAGAAAGGATTGGTTTGTGTTGTAACTATGGAGTATTCTTGTTTCAGTGACAAGTGACCCTCTGAATAGTCTTCAATTTTTCGCTGGTTGTGCATTTTTGGGATGTTTCGTTAAATGACCAGAAATGTTAATGCAGCCATGCCTATTCTCTGCGAATGCAGTAACTGGCTATCCATTCAAAACCAGTGCTAGTTATAATGATGATCTGGCTCTATCCGTTGCTGCTTGTTACGGCGGTCTGCCAGTGCCCAGCTTCACTCCTCCCACCGGACATTGAATCAAGTACGCCAACAGTAATGCAGCACGCATCCTAGCTACAACTGTCAGTGGCGACATAGTGTTCAACGCTACATCAATTTTTTTCTTCTACAACTACACCCTTCAAAACATCTACAATACGACGCCGAGTATTGCTGTTGGTACTTATCAAGGTTATATCAGGCTTCTATCATTTGGAGGGTACAGGCTCCAACGAACTGTCGATGTCTATGCGTCCACTAAAAAACTCATCGGCGGGAACGGTTGTACAATTCCTGTTGGCCCTCGGAGGCAAGACCATCTGGACAGCACTGCGGTTCAGCTGTCTGTTCTCGTCCAGACAAGATTTCGAGTTAGGGGAGTTCCTGGCAGGTACATAGGAATTAAGAGAGACACTGCCAACCTGCTGTACAGCAACTTGACATCCTTCTCAATCACAACACCCGTGCAAGCCACATCGATGCTAACTACGGTTCGAGTCCTGATATCGGGAATGAGAATGTTCGCAAATAAGACAAGCACTTCGACCTCAAATTTCGAACTTTCTGCAGCTTCCGTAGCCTCCAACCAGACACACCTGTTCGTAACCCTCGTGAAATCGACAGGGTGTGTTGTGGATATGGTTTGGCTGAGTTACGTGAGAATTGTGATGCAGTTATCTCAATACGACATCAAAATCGTTAGTAGCGATTACGTAGCTATGACCGACAAGGCGGTGATCAATGTCAACCCAAGCAACACAATCTTCTCATTGGGTGCCTACCTGCTTGGAGCTGTGTCACTCAACATCAGCTCAACGCCAACCCAGTTCAAAACTAGCATCGATCTTCGAAACAATTTCACCTTGGCTACCTCCAAAACACCCACAGCAAGCATAGGTGTATGGTACATACTCGTGGAAAGGCACCCTAAATATTTCTGTGCCAACTGCCCTACTGCGTCCATCTTCTAAACGGGGTCGTGTGTGACTGCTTGTACCTACAACAGCATCGTCAATAATCAAAGTCCTGATTATAAATTCTGTACTCCTTGTGACCTCAACGCCATGAAACTCGCTGACAAGAATCAAACGAAATGTGTATGTCAAGACCAGTATTATCTTACTTCAAGGGGCAACTGTTAACCGTGTGACTATAGGTGTGTAACTTGCTCGGATGCCACTACTTGCCTGACCTGTGACACAGTGCCATCAGTCGGCACCAATAGAAGCCTTCAAAAGGGTAAGTGCGTTTGTAACGCTCAGAGATTCTTCGACAATGTGGCCACTCAAGACACGGTATGCTCACCATGTAACTATTCCTGTCTTGCTTGTCAAAGTGTCGAAGTCTGCACAAGTTGCTCTCAAAACTCTAATAGAGTTTTAGTGAACAGCCGCTGTGTTTGCGTGTCGGGATACTTCGACGATGGATATTCCGAACAGTGCAGGAGGGGAAACTCGGCTGGGATTAACCCTTCGATTCGCATCGTCGCAACCTAGCCAACACCGTCACCTACTCCGTCCCCAGCTGCATTACCAAGTCAACCGATCAACCAACCCAATAACTCTCCGCAATCTACAACGACTTTCGTTGCTTCAAATTGCAAGGTAAATTAACAGTTCGTGGCGAATTTTTGTCAGTGCAAGCCTACTTACCACAATATTTCTGGTATGTGCCAAAGATGCCAAGCACCGAGGTTTTTCAATGGTTCTGAGTGTACTATGTGCTACAATGGTATTGTACCAGATGACGGGAGTGCTTGTCTATGCAACGACGGCTATTACTTTTTCCAGGGTAATTGCCAGCCACCTCCTCCGAATCAGACATACAACGGTCGAAATTTTGTCTGTATCCCCGGCACATTCAATATATCAGGTGCTTGCGGTATCTGTGCCACAAATGAAGTGTACAATCCAACAAGAGTTGGCTGTGTATGCCAACCTGGCACCTAACGAGTCAACGGGAACTGCCTTAAACCAGGACTTAACCAAATCTTCAATGGCACAGACTTGTCATGTGCTTCAGGATACTTTCTGATCAACGGAGTCTGTAGTCAGTGTCCTAATAACTCTCAGTATAACGGTTCGGTGTGTCTATGTAAGACTGGATTTGCAGTTAACGACAATGGGGAATGCGTGGTTCCTTAAATTTGTCCAAACGACTCAAACCTCAAAGGATCTGTGTGCGTTTGCAACCCAGGCTTCCTGGCATTTAAACTACCCACGGGACTGTACTGTCAAAGCTGTCCACCAAACTCCCAACCTAACCCCACTCTGGATGGCTGTATATGCAATCCCTCTTACTTCATCGATATGAGTCCTCCAGGCCCTCATTGTTCCCCATGCCACTCTTCTTGTGCAGACTGTACAGGCATAGGTGCTGATCAATGCATTTCATGTGCAAGTTCGGCTGCTAACCTTGTCAATGGTTCATGCAAGCCAAACCCATGTCCTGCAGGTTACTACATCAACATGACCGATTACATGTGTTATCCTTGCCTCCAAAGCTGCAAACTTTGCTCCGGTAATACATAATGTGCGACATGCAATGACGGATTCCTGCTAAACGCCCTAAAGAGCTGTATCGAAATCTGTGGAGATGGTAAACGCTTCGGCAATGTTGGTTGTGATGATGATAACACAATCTCGGGAGATGGGTGCTCGAGCAGCTGTATAGTTGAAACTGACTTCAAATGTACAGGCGGCAGTGCAACTACCAAGGATACTTGCGTCAAGATAGTTGTTGCTCCCAAACAGGTTGTGCTGACTCAACTCCAAACTCGGCAGATCCCAGGTATTATTGTAGTCGCTGTTGAAACCAGTACCTTCCCACAATCCCTACTAGCCGGCGGCTGCACGCAATGCAAAAATGTGATAGTAGTGAAGCTTACCCAATCAAACTCCATACCGACGATCGGAATAAACTTCAGCGGAAGGTCGCCATACATCTACGCCATCACCTTCAACTTTGGCAATGAGGATTCGATAGGAAAATTCGCATTCACTGTTTCTATCAACCGTCAGTTTGAGGCAGCCTTCGGCGGGATGGATATTAGCCAGGTACTAAGCGTGTATGTTGACCCAAAGATAGTGCCGATTGGTTGATTATGCTTCCGTATTTCATGGTTGCGGTACAACCAAAGTCTTTAGAATTTATAAAGTACAATGACAGAAGTGGTCAGGGCCTACCTCTCGCGATACTTCGAGTACCATAGTCATTCACTGCAGACCCTCCTTCACAGAATCGTTGATCCGTAGGAGATCGTTGGAGGAATCAAAACAGAACCAGGCCTTCTACTAATACCTTGACTTGGATCAGGCAAGGCTACTCAGACAGAAGGACGATTCAAGTGGCTTGCGCAACATCGGCAACAGTAAACCCACCAATGATTCAGCTTGTTACTTCAACGTATTCCTGCAGCTCCTCTACCATGTCAATACTGTGCGAGACATGTTTCTCCAAGGAGCCTTCAGAACCGAAAAGGGAACTCTTCCATCATCGTTTCAAACACTGTTCGCGCAAATGATGTTCAGTAAGTTCAGCTATTGTGATCCCTCTGAGGTCTTCGCGACACTCAACCGGTCCAATCCCGACAAGATCCAGCTTGGCGATGAATACGACTTCAACGAATATTTTGCGATTACGCTGGACACCATTGAGAAGTGCCTGAAGAAGGAGCCTAGTATGGAGAACAAGTAGAAGGTCCTTGAGCGTGTATTCTACGGCAAGATGAATCAATACTTGGACGATGGGAAGGTACTGATGTAGGCTATACAGAACGTTTCACCCTCTACAGTGAAGTTCGGAATGATCAACCTCGATGTGAAGGAGGGAAGCCTAGAGCGTGCCTTCGAATCATTCAAAAACTACTCAGTCGATGGGTATAAGACGAGTGTCGGCACCGCAACGAATGCTAAAGTCAGATCTGAAATCACTGCTTTCCCCGAACTGATGACGTTCTATGTGAACCGCGTGGAACTAAAGGACGGGAGGCTGAGCAAGAACAACTCCAAGTTTGAATATCCGCAGGTGCTTCAGTTTAATCGACAAAAGGACCGATTCGAGTACAAATTGGACAAGGACTGTGAGGAGGTGTAAAAGAAGATCACCCGCCTCCAGGAGATCATCGAGAAAAAGGAACACGTAAGGCTGCTGGAGGCACTACGCAGTACCGAATCGTTCCTTTAGCGTCAGGAGTATGATGACATCGGCGATCTCTCTCTAAACATGAAGGAGCTCAACTACAACTATGGAGTATTCGGAACCGAGACTAGTCATGAAGAAACTAAGAAGAGGCTGCGTAGTTACATCTAGAAGTTGGAGAAGCAAGAAGAGATGTTGGAAAAGGCTCTGGAAAAACTAAAGGAAGAGCGACGCGCAATTACTGAAAAAGCTAAAACCACACAGTACCAGCTGTTTGCATTGATGATTCATCAGGGAAGTGCAGTCTCGGGCCACTACTTCCTCTTCGTCTACAATGAAACTCAGCGAAAATGGCGCAAGTACAATGACAGGTTTGTGACTGAGGTCTCTGCTGAGGAGGTGCAGAAAATTGCTTTGGGATAGGCCAGCAAGGAAACCAATATGAGCTGCCTCATTTATAAAGCAAGCGAATTCCGCTGTGACCCTTTCGTCAAGCCTGCCGTATCGGCCAGTCTGAAGAATTCAGTGGCTAAGTACGATGATTATGTTGCTAGTAACATCAACAGAGTCAGGTTAGAGCGAATGCTCCGCAATTGCTCTGATGTGGCGAAGGAAGAAATCTAGTATCTCGTCGATGCCTTCCGCCAGGATCCACTTACATGCATCAACTACTTCAGTGATCCGATGTACTTCTATATCGGAGAGGGACAGCTCAAGCTGGCTGAGTTCCTCAGGGTCAAGAATATGGCCAGCGAGCCTTCATTCCTAGCTGAAGCCAATTCCAACCAGCTTGGTCAGCCACAGTTAGTGGAAATGCCAGCTCTCTCTTCAGAGCTGCTGAAGGAATATGTCGGTCTGTGCAGAACCATTCGTCAAGCTATCGATGCGGAGAGCCGTGATGCGATCGCCACAAGCCTTCTTTTCTTACTGACCCACAAACATCTCACCAATAAACTTAGCAAGCTCCGCGACTTCTACGATCAGATTATAATTATTTTCCTGTTCAAGGCTTGTTTCTATGTGGATCTCATGCTGCAGACCAATCAGGACTATACATCACTGTTTGAAACTATCAAGGTCGTCAAGAGCAACATTTCGAGCTCTCCTCACACCATGCAGGTGGAGGAGAACTTGCGGAGTTCGCTTGGAAACCGGTATTCCGACAAACTCATTAAAATTCCATTGTCCGAATCTGTCTTCAATGGAATTTCCTCAGCAGACCACATCAATATCGAAAAGGCAATGCACACTCGCTTCAAAGTAATTTGTCTAGCTAACACAGCTCTGGGTGGAGTTCTTCAGGAAGGTATACAATACCCGGAAGCTCGTCTCCCAGGAGGAGCGCAGTCGTTAAGAAGTTCCTTTGTTACCACAGTACATCAAGTGATCCGTAAAGCAATGTCAAACAGGCGTCACTTCATCAAAGAGGAGGAACCCAACAGGGCTAAGTTCCCCAGTCGAAGGTGTCCGTCTCCAACTGCCTCCCGTTTAGCCTGCTCGAATTCTCGCACGATATAGGGGTTTGTGTAGCCGAATTTGAAGTCAATTGGGTTGGTTATTGGATTGTGGATCTTTTGATTTGCACCTAGTTGGGACTCTGATGCCCTGCGGTTGTGATAAGCTGCCACCAATGTCCTCTACTCATGGTGAGGTGGAAACTTCGTATCGTCCTTCGCATTCTGCAGTCTATTTCGTTCGTGATTGGCAATATGCTGCAAAGCCTCGAGCTGTTTAATACCTTAGATGTGGACCTGCTCCTTTTACTGGCTCCTCCTTAGATCCTTCTCGTCTATTTGCCTCTTCAGGAATTACCTGAGGTCTTTTTTAGCCTGCGTTACACAACGATGTACATGGACGGACTGGTTGACACTGTCGACGTATGCCTGCTGGCTCTTAATTGAAACATCGTAGACCCCCCTATTGACGAGCTGCTCCTTCGAAATTTCCTTCTCAACGTTTTTGGGCATAACTGTAGCCTTATAGTTCATTTCAGCTTTCTTTTGCTTTTCAGTAAAGTGATCAAAGAACTACTTGTACGATGTTGACTTCGGATTTACTTGAAGCATACTGTCTTCGTACCGGCGCCTATACAGTGCCTTTTCCTTTTCGGCCTCTTACTTCTTCAGCTACTTCAGCCTTTACTTGTACTACACGTCCGATATCGCTCGTCGTCGGTACAGCTAGTGAAAGTACTTTTATTTTATGGCATCCTGCTCCATCTGCTCGTGTGCCAGCCGGGTGATGTCACGTTCGTCTTCAATCCGCTTTCTATCCTAAATAAAGAGTGGACGGTACCTGCTAGGCAATTGTTGCGTGTTTCCTCTCCAACTCTGTACGATAATCTTCGTTCATGTTACGCTTGAATTGCCGGTCCTGGTCCAACCGAGTGGCTGCCATCCTCTCTAACTGTTCTTGCCCTCGTAGGTATTACTAGTGTTATCGTTGCTTTTCCAAAAGTATGCGTTGCTTTTCCCGCAGCTTCTCCATCTGCTTCTGCTCGTAGTCGCTACGGATGATTTTGTTGGCCAGCAGCTTGATCTCCTTGTCATTTTCGAAGATCTACAGATCATACTGGCTGGCGAGCCTGCTTCGGCTGGTTAGCTCTGGGTTCTCGCTCATAAAATTAAGTGGGCTGTTATATTAAATAGTCGGAAATAGTGGACGATGAGGTAGTAAGTGGGGTGTCACTTCGAGGAGGTTGGGGATGTCATACGACGTGTGGTGTTCTGGCGTGGTGCGAACTCGTAGGCAAACTCTTCATAGGTAATCATATCGTCGGGGGAACGCTTGGATAGGCGCCTCATCAACAGCTGCACGTCAAACTTGGATAGTTCAAGCTCGAGGTATCTCTGGATGAGTACCCTGAGGTCGAGGATGCTGACCAGTCCATCCTCATCAGCATCCATACAGTTGAATATGTTGCGGATGTCAAAGAAAGGGCGTTTGAAGAGATGTTGGCGAATGCGTTAGATCATGGATTCATTGCGGAGAGTGACCCTGAGTACATCAACATAGGCTATCTTCGTCCCGTTGGAAGTGTCCTGCAGTGCACACGGTTTATTGGTTTTCTTGATATCGCGGTACTCCTGCTGGGCTGGCTAAAAAATGCTTGCAAACTACTCGCAGCTGAGCTTTCCGTCGGGAGAGCAGGCGAACCGTTTGAAGAGTAGGTAGACGTCACTAATCTTAACACCATCAACTCCAACTTTCCTGAGGTACTCCTACATTGACGAGGCGATGAGCTTGCCATTCCGCTCCAAGCAGAAGCTATTAAAGAAAACCCGAGGATGAAAGTCGATGCACAGAGCAAGCTCCACCCTCGCGTATTCAACTTCCTTCTCCAGCCAGATGATGTCTTTGAGTGAGATGCACAGTTCCTTAACCTCCCTCTCAATCTTCCTCCGATATTCATCTATCTTCTCGCTAATCTCTAGCCTTCTTGTGGAGTTGATACGTTTGAGGTGAGTCCAAATCGACTGTACTTACCTATAGGACATCTTGTCGATGCGTTGAGGCTCTCTCAGAAGCTTGTGAAACTCATCATGAACGTAGGGGCTCCGTAGCTTTGAGTTAGACTTGGCATGCTTCTGTTTCACTTTTTTGGTTAAGTAGCTGCTGATCTCCTCACAGTTTGGGGTTATAAGCGTGTTCCTGAAGGTTGCGACCACGAATTTAGGCTCCTTTCTTGGAGACACCTCAAAGTACTCCACGACATTCTCTGCCGAGCACTGAGGTTATCTTTACTTCAGAAACTGCTTTAGCTTCTACTGGTCCAGCAACTGTCCGTCTGTGAGCCCACCGATGATGAACTATACCTCTTACTTTCTCGAGAGATGGCTTCGCTTGAACTCGACAACCTTCTCATGCAACTACAACTCCTTCTCGATGATCTTATGGATGTAACTCAGCAATGCTTCTTGTTTGTGAAGCTGGCCGTGGGATGCCCTCGATGATACCAGCTTTGCAAGCAGCCGATTTTGCCTGGTAAGGAATATTCTACCGAACCGCTCCTTTGTAAACCTGTGTCTCTCTATGCGTACCCCGTAAGTTGATTGTCGTTGTAGTGCCGAATCATACTCTACACGGCCGCTATGCTCGTGGTACTCTTGAGCTGAACATGCAAGTCAGGGGCAGTCAGGCTATCCTATCGAGTAAATAGCCTCATAACGTCTTCTAAGTTGAACATCAGTTCTTGACAGAGAGTCTATCGCATAGCTTCGAACTCCTCCTCGCAGTGGTTTACCTCTAAGAGCAGCTTCAGTAGCTACTCGCGAACTGGGTCGTTGGCAATCATAAAGGAATTTAAATGAAGGTACATTCACTGCTGTGATGCTGGCCATCCCCTTATCCCGGAAGTCACAGATGGGCGTGTTTCCGGCTTCTTGAGTTATAGCTGTGCAGGTTCCTATTTGGACGCCTTAATTGGATGCACATTATAGGGCGTGAAGCATACACACCCATCTTCGGCACTGCTGATGAGAAGCTTGGCCTGTGGATCATACTTGACCATCAGAACGAGCTGGCTATGCCCTTCAATGATTCTTTCAGGCGTCGAGTCGGTATTAATCGCTACAAGATTATTCCGGTAACTGACGTACAGTAATTTGTATTCCTTACAGAATGCAAGTGTGCCAATATTCTGTGGTCCCAAAATAGTGGAGATATGCTGCGACAGCTTTTCTTTCCCCTTCTTGAACACTTCAAAAACCAATACTTGAGCTTCGTTGGTTCCTGCTAACAGGTATTGCCGATCCTCTGAAAGCACCAACTTCGTAATCTCGTAACTCTCTTTCGGGCCGAAGGTACAGGCCAAATCGGGAAATCCCCTTTCGTTGAGGGAGTACACACTCATCAACCCTTGCAATCCAGCCACGAATATCCTTTCGTTAGTATCGTCAAGGACCATGCTGGCATTCTTCAGATGGCTGGTGTAGCTATGAAGTTTAACTGCCTCAGTGACCGCGTATATTGTGAAGTCGTTGCTGCCTAATGCATAGCACATGGCTGAGGCAGTCGGCATGATGATGTGATGATGCAGCCTGTACGCCTTGATGGTGGAGAATTCTTGATATTCCTTGTAGCCAAGCTCCACAGCTACTCGATAAATCTGAATTTCTTGGTTGTCAAGGCAAACTGCCAACATTGTCGATTTCTTGTTCCAGCTGAAACATAGCGGCTGACTACTACTACTTTGTACCTTCGAGCGGAACTGTAAGCACCATAACCGTTAACGTCCGAGATAGAGACTCAACTGACCTGGGTAGTGCTCGCTTTCTGAGCCCTTGAACATATTGCTGAGGAAGGATTTAACTGGGCTACAAGCATACCGATACTTTTGTCCTTGACTGCTGAGAGTGTTTCCAAGGTGAACAGTGCATCGTCACGTGCGTCGTAGTGGAAGTCCATGACGGCTACACGGCCGCAGTCGACTTTCCATAATGGACCTACAGGTTGGTCCTAGACAGCGAGGTATGAGTCCAACTAGATCACCACCAGCTTACATGCAAAAACTCCCGAAACACGAGTGATCGGAGCACATCTTTTCTGTTTGCCAGTGTCTGCATCAGATCGTTTAGCTGAGCTCTGGAGGTCTACGGGTCATGCCTCTTCAGCAAACTCTTGCCGATCTGGTCAATATCGAAGGTCTCTTGCAACAGGTGTTTCTGCATCTTCTTGATACTTACCAGCAGCAACTCGATCTGCTCGTAGAGCTTATCGATGCTCCACTCTTTCTTACCTCGGAACTTCACATTGATTTCGTAGAACTCTCCGCTGGGTCGGTACTGCACCGTCGGCACCGTCACCTGCGTCAGTTTGCTTATACCTTGAGGTCACATGCCAGCTACTAAATTGCGACTGTCTGCATAACAATATCACGGGTCAGTATGTGCAGAAGTAGCTCGCATTGGCTACATTGCGGCATTTCACATCGAATTTCACCTCAGTCTTCAGCTGCTGCTCGCCCTTAAGGTCTACGTCCCCATACTTGACTTATGCATCATGTCCAAACCTTGACATGGCTCCCTCGATAATGCCTGCTGCAGCCTCCATATTAAGTGTGGCGAACTCTATCTGCTTCTGGGTGTCTGGGTGGCTGATATGCTTCAACAGTCGGAAGTCGAAGTCAGTAAAGGTGAACGTATTGTTACCATTGCTGTAGTGGAGCTTGTCCATCTTCTTTCCGTAGATCTCTGGCCACAGATTTTCGCAGATAAACTTGATCTATTGCTGGGTCTTCACAGACTTGCCATCGCGATTATACAACAGCTTCTCGACCATGCCCTCAGTGAGTATTTCGATGTAGCCACTTCCCAGCTTCCGACCGAGTTAACGGCAAGACAGCTTCTTCTCAATCAACGATTTGGACTCATCCTTGAACAGGTAGTGCAGGTATGAGTGGATAAGGTATGTGTTAGTACTCTTCTAGAGCTTGGGGTTACTAGAACCGGAGAGTGGAGGTGCGATCATAGAGGTCCGCACCGAACTTGTCACGTCAAACTGATCTACCTCAAGAGAGATTGCACTGCGTGTGAATATGCCCGAGTTTATCATACTACTTATACTTTTCAATATTTAGAGATCAAATGAAGGAGGCTCTTGAAAGTAAGCGGGAGAGGTTTCAAGTGGAACTTCGTCGGAAGAGGATCAGTAGCATTGTGAGGGAGCGGCGCTGCAACATCCTCGCCATTTTGGATCAGCAAAGATAATTGGGGAAGGCGACCATCGAGGATGCAGTCGATCACCTGCACCAGTCGATCTATTCGTGCCACACAGAGGGAGTTCTGGAGGCAGTACAGTCAATAGCGCAGTTCCTACACAGATTCGATTACAAGAAAGCAGCCTACCTGCTGAACAATAATGTGTTAGAGACACTGCTAACCATACATTGCTCACCACTGAGCAGTCAGCTGAAGATTGAGTACCAAGTAAAGCTAGTTCAGCCGTGAAGTTCTCGCCCGAAACAGAACACTCTACGTGATTTCTAGGATATCCCATCTTGACCTACTCACGGAATCCACCATCTTGAAGCTTGGGCTCGTACAGTTTGTGCTGGGGGAACTTGAGATGTCAAACCCGCTCAAATTCAAATACGTAGCAGACTCCTCTGATGTAGATTCTCAACTTCTTCTCTAATGTGCTATGCCTACCCGGGGTCTACGCTGAAGCTGTGAGTCGCGATCTACTGCCCACCATGATCGCCTCAGTGAATGATCATCTGGAGTGGTACCAGCAGCTCAGGGAACTCGTAATTTGGTTTGGGTTCAACTACCTGCAATCTACTAAACAGTTCCAAGGTGACATAAAGCCTGTGCAGGTATATAGACCCTAATTCAGGTCGCTGAGTTAGAGGAATTCGCTAAGGACGTTATTAATTCTTCAACGAACTGCGAAGAGTAAATCAGTGAATTGACCACATTACTTGATGCTTTGAGGCTATCCTTGCTGGCGAGGGAACTGCACCTTGGAAACCCACACATATACTCAATGGGAGCTCTCACTAACATTACAATATCTACAAATCTGACGGGAGAACATCGAAGGAATGCTTTGTGCCTCATTGAAAGCCTTGTCCAACAGTCTGATGTCTTAGCTGCAGAGCTACAACAGGACAGTAGCTTCTTCAATAGGGCGCTCGGTGGGAATGTTAACCAGCCTGAACAGATAGCACATTTGAAAATCATTGAGACAATGGTATGGCACTTCCGCATCCGATATCGCCTTCAGGACTTCACGACAGAACTGTCAAAGATTCTGTACATGATATAAGAACCTAAGGTGAGAGACGCCACCCTGGACTACTTATTCTCCTATTTCGAGGCCAACGAGTACAAGATCGACAGTTTGCAAGACTCAAACGGACTGGACAGGATGGCAGAATCCAGCGTGGGGCACACAGACCAGCCAAGAGAAATTGAGTTCTGGTTCCAAATACTTCTAACCAATGGGGAACTCGCAGTTCCGGCATACGTATCCAACAGCCACTTCAAGTGTTAACGCTTAGACTATATTGTGCAGCACTGCATCAATATCTGACACCATCCTCCTTGTATATCCTTCCCAGACCATTAACCAGTAATGTTTGAGCACTGCAACCAATCACAATAGTTTAACACGATGCAACGAACCATCAAACAAAGCAAGGAGCTCTTCTGGTGTTGTTCGCATGCTCGGATCTCAACTGTCAAGGAACGATGCCCCAATCGGATATATTGGCTTAGTCCATGCTGTATGCACTCGGCGGCAGCCATTTGCGAGACTTGCACCTTTATCTGGACCTGTAATTGGACGGAAATGCAGACCGGGCGATGCTCGCTTATGGATTCATGTCTCTGTTTCTCATTCGACAGATCAACAGCAAGTTCACTACCATCAAGGGAGTCGATGCCAGTACATTTGTTCCTTATGCAGTATTGGCCATCCCTATCGCTCTGTTTATGGGTATCGGGTGGGTCGGTCAGAGTCTTTCAGCTTACCTTCCAAACGACTTTATCATGTATGCAATTACCCTGTTGGGAATTTGGTACTACTGCTTCATGAAGGTTTCCTTTAAGAATCCGCGAAGGAAGGTAGAGGTGGTGAGCATATGGTTGTGCTATCTCTTTCTCATCGGGAAAGCTGCTCTGCCCAAGAACGTTAAATCGGGACTGTCGCCAATCGTGGGACTCATCTGTGTGGTATTCATGTCCTTCTGCCTGTGGTACAGAAACTATACCCTTGATGGGCGGTTGGTCACTGAACCAAATAGTCGGCCGCCGCTGAACGCATCTGATATCTGCTGCGTTTGCTAGTACAAGCTAGCCGGTTACACCCTGTTCCCATGCCTACATTCCTGCTACTGCTCGGAATGTTCCAAGAAGGCAAAGGAATGTATAAAATGCAACACGCCTGTTCTCATGACTCAGGCTATTCTGGCTGTGGATTGACACAATAACATCTTCGTTCTATCCGTTGTCGTCATTAATTATTGAATTTTGAATGGAAAAGGAGGATATCAAAACAGCCATGCAGAGGTACTTCGAATCGCCTGAGATCAGCGGAAGAATCCGCGGGTATCTAAAAGATCGCAACCTATCCTACGAGGATATTAACAACGAACAGCTGCTGAAGATGCTTGAAGAGCTGTCCCTGGTGGATACTCTCATGGCTAAGCTCGGAGATGCTCATCCTGATGCCGTCGACATATCCCCAAATAAGAAGTCTCTTACGCTGAAGATCATTCGAGGAAGAGCCTTCGTGGATATGATCCACTACAGCAAGGACACAATCTTTACAATATCGGTTTGCTTCCAAAACAAACGCTACAGGACAGCTCCAATATCGGTTGGATTAGAACCCTTCATCGGCGAGGCCTTCGACATGAGGCTTGACAAGACCAGCCTCAACGTTGAGAACAACCAGCCAATAGAACTTGCAGTAACAGTGTGGAATGCCAACAGCACGCGTACTATCTATGCTGCCAAACAGATTGAATGGCGGTTTGTACTTGCCTATGGGTCCATCAACTTCGATGTGGAGCTTGCTGCCTTCAAGCCTTCAGGTACCGGTGAGGCCCGTGCTGTTGGCATCTTATCAATGACTTTGTAGCTGTTCCCCAAGATCAAACGGGAGTACATCTCAGAACGGTTGCTGAACTCGCAACTGGCCCTCTAAAAGAAAACGAGAGAGTCTGTGGTGGATACTTTCTACGAACTAGCCACTGCATTCTGGAACGACTACAAAAGCATCCATTTTACCTTTGGTAAGAGACTAATCAAACTCTACGGTGAAAGCGAAGACAAACTATTCATACCGATGAGCAAGTTTGTCTGTCCGCTTTACAATGTTCGTGGGATTGATTCTCCATTTCACGCGCTCAGGTTTGTTTCTCTGATACCATTTGAGCAGGAACAGCTCAACCATAAACCTCTCTATAAACGGTTCCATACCTTCTTAGCAAGTGGCAGCGGCAACCTCGAAGATCATTGCCACCTACTGTGCTCATTACTGTTAGGGTTTGGGATGCAGGCTTTCGTATGTTGGGGTTACACGCAAAAAGGATAGCATCAATGGGTCATGACACAGGACAACCACGGAGCGAGTTGGTTCTGGGATTGTGAGGCAGGATTACGCCTAGTCAGCAGTTCAGAGAAGGCGCTAAAGCAGTACAGGATCATAAGTATGGTTTACAACCACGAAGCCTTCTACGCTAACATTCAGCTTGACGAGACCTTACCGAGTAGCTCATTGAAACTTTCCGACTAAACGAAATGGAAACGAATTTCAGGCAAGGAACTAGCAGCCATCCCCTCTTACAACCAGCAAATCAGCCTGCTTCATCCAAACTTACACTGTTATGAACTCGAAGAACAACTGGAAGAGGCTCTATTCTCCAAAGTGGAATCCCACCGAAAGGAATACGGCCTGCCAACCCGCTTGGACAATAAACTGTCCAGTCTGCTCTCATTGGCTCTCTCTAACTACTAGTCATAACGAATAACCGAAAGAACATACGGTGAAAAAGAGTTTCAGTAGAGCATTCGGGGCTACTTACCAGAAAAACATACCTTCAAAGCTTTCCCTATCCAACTCTTCGAGCGCGACGCCGATAAAGTGTTCGACATCCTGCGAGCTAATAAGACCGCAAATGAGCTAATGCTAACCCGCGGCGACTCAGTATTCTTCGGTCTCAAGGCCAAGTTAGTGAGCTACCCAGACAATTACTTCGTTCTGTGGCTGTCCTTGGCGGTTCGCTACTTTAAAATTTTATGAGAGGCAGTCAGTGATCCCCAGTGCCTGCTATATATTAATTCCATATTAGTTCCAGCAGTATGGAAGCGGATATTGGTCAGGATGTCATTGATTTCTACCGCAAGTACGAACGTAGCGACACGGGGCCGTGGACGACCACTCGCATCGAGAACATGGCGGTGGAGCTACCCCAACAATACGAGCTCATCGACATTAGTAATAGACAACCTAGCGTAGTTGGTAAGGGTGCTGAAGGCACCGTTTACATGGCGGTGGATCGCACCACCGGCTTGAAAGTAGCTATCAAGCGAATGGACAAGGCTTTCGAACACAAAATATTGGCGAAGCGAACCCTTCGTGAACTTAAACTGCTGAAGCTGCTGAAGCACGAACACGTACTCAACGGGCAACGAAGATCCTCAACGTGCAATCAATAGTACTGCCGAAGTCACGCCGAGAGTTCAACGAGATGTACCACAGGCGTTAATGCAGCTACATTGTGTCCGACTATATGGATGCCGACCTAGCTACCATCATCAAGATCAACGAGAAGTTCGATGAGGAGAGTCTCAAGTTCATCATGTACCAGCTCATGCAGGGGTTGAGGTACATCCACGCTGCCGAAGTGGTGCACCGCGATATTGTAATTCTAGTGATTTAGTCAGAAACCACGCAATCTTCTCATAGACTAGGAAGGGTTTGTGAAGATATGCGACTTCGGATTAGCCAGACCGTTGCTTCGAGATATCAAGACCAAGACCTGCATGGTTATGACCGATTACGTCACAACTCGCTGGTATCGAGCGCCATAAGTCCTGCTGGGAATGCTTGATTACCATGCCAGTGTCGATATTTGGAGTGCTGGCTGTGTGTTTGCTGAGATGCTCAGAAAGAAACCTCTCCTGCCAGGCCTGGACACCTTTGAAGAGATAAAGCTCATAGTTGAATGTTTGGGTTCACCAGACATTTCTCACATGGAGATCCCAGAAGCAACAAAAATACAGATCAGTGGGTTGCCGCTTCGAACAGGTGAAGTCTTCGACTCACTCTTCGCTGGAATGGAGATTTCTCCACTTGCTATCGATCTGATGAAGAAGATGCTGACATTCGATCCCAATAAACGGATCACTGCTATGTAGGCGCTGCGTCATCCCTTCTTCGCTGATGTACACTCCTAGGACTAGGATGAAGACGTTAGCTAAAATCCCAATCCAGTAAACCCAATCGAATTCGAGTTCGAGTACACTCCGCTGACTATTCAACAACTGAAAGGTACTGAATGCAACTATTTCAGATCTCATCTACGAGGAGATTCTGCTGTACCACTTCAAGGACTTCTACAGCGAGTATGAGAAGAAACTGAAGCTAGGTCAAAGCCTTATTGACCACGTCGTGACAAACTCGAATTCCCTGCTCAAGGATGATGAGTGACTGCTGGCTGTGTATATACGGATTGACTGCAATTGGTCAATTAGAGGGCAAATTTATGGTAAGGAAGGAGATATGGCCATAGTCGTATCATCACGACTTGCGCCCAAGGGTTGGTTTGGCGAAGGGATTGTTCTTTGATTCTACGGGCTCTTCCGGATGCTTATTGGACTCCTTCTTCTCTGCGCTAACGATGTCCTAGTCTGCTTGGAAATCTTCTGCGTACTCGTCGTAGCTAAATTAGTTGGATAAGTACTCATCGAGGTTATCGCCGACGCCCACCTCATGCTTTTCCTTGTAGTCAATCTTATCTACAAGGTGTTCGTCCTTCTTGGGAGGTTCATCATCTTTGGCAACTGCATCCATCTTGGGCGGTAGTCTCCCCTTCTTATCAACCACCCGCTTGCCGGATGTTTTGGAGTCTGTTTCCTCCTTATTTTCTTCTACGTTCCTACCGAATATTACTCTATTTTTTGCTTTCTACGTTGCAGCTGTTGATGAGCCGCACGATATCGCGGTACTTAATCTGGTTCAGTCTCAAATCCTTCTCCTTTTCTTCGAGAATTATTTTCTTCTTTTCGACTTCTAGCTTCAGCTCCTTCTTTTCTTTTTCCATCTGCCGAATCTTTTCGTTGCCTTCTTTTTCAACCTGCTGTCGTTATCGCTCGAGTTCCTTAATGCTCTCCTCTAACTGGCTGATCGTGTATTCGTTGATGTCGTCATTGCTAGCACCTCCTTTCTTGTCCTTCTCCTTCAGTTTTGCTTCGATCTCTTTGATCTTTTCCTCTTTTACAATGTAGTTTTCGTGCAGCTTCCTCAACTGTTTTTCCTTCTCATTGATGGACTACACATACTTCCTATTTTTCTGGGTGAGCTCGGCCAAATCACTTTTCATCCTTTCATACTTCTTCTTTGTCTACTCGTCTTCACTTGTACGGATGGCCTTGTCCTGCAATCCACGGATCCTCTCCAACGAAGCTTTCTACTTCTACAGAGCCTCTAATTGCTTCTTGAGCAGCTTCAACTCATCCTCTTTCTCCACAATCTTGTTTATGTCGTACTTATTGTCCAGGTTCTTTCGCAGTTGCTGAATAATCGCTTTGTTCTTCTGAATTTCCGCCTCCTGTTCCTTCAGTTCGCTGCGAATCTCTACACTAACAAACTGGCTACCTTTGACTCGCTCGTCTTCCTACGCTGCACTTGGGTTCAGCTTCTTTTTCCTTCTTTCCCGTTCCTTCACAAGAATCTAGTCCATCTTGACTGCCAGTTCCTTCAGCTGGCTCTTGAGTTTGATATGCTGATCGATGAGTTTGGCTTTGCTGAATAACGCACACCGTTGTACTTGTTCTCCGGTGGCGCTAGCGGAGGTTTCTTTGGTTCATCCTTCTTTGGTTCCTTCTTGAGCTACTTCTTTGGCGGTTCCACTTTCACATTTTTATCATCGATCGGCTGCTCTTGTTCCTTCATGAGCAGCTTGTAATTGTCCTCAAACTACTTATTCTTCTTGGCGCGTCGTTCCTTCTGCCGCTCCTCCTCCGAATCGTCGTCGTAGTCCTCGTTGAGATCTTCCTGGTGAGGTTCATCCCCATCATCTTCATACTTGAAGTCCGTCATTGGAGTTTTATATTCGATTGTTCAAAGTACTCGTTATAAGTTACAAACAGTAGACACAACTATCAGCCCTCAACGACCTTCACGAGGAGCTCGGGGAAGTACATAATTTTACCCTTTGAGGTTTTACGCCGGCCGTAGAAATATTTGCCAGTCATTTTCTGGAAATCTATGAACACTATTTCGGTGCGCTATGGAGCACACCCATCGGTGACGTTGAAGAGCAACTACTTCTCCTCGGTGCCGTCCATGTCATTGTACCGGGCTAAATAGCCCGCGTTGAGCTTGATCTTACACATCCTGAGATCACATCCGAACCGCTTTCGTAGTTCTTCTGTTTGGCTCAAAGGTAGGTACTCTCCTTCTTCGTAGAAGGTAGTGATCGGTCGACGCTGAACCTGCTGCCCTTTCTCTTGTTATTGTTTCTTAAGCGACTTCAAGTCAAATTCGTAGTCTTCGTTACTTTTCATGAGCATTTCAAGTACCCTCGAGATGAAGTTTGACTAGCGCTTTTCAGGCTCGACTTCTGTCCCGCGTATTATGCTCGGAGTGAAGAAACAATTTGCTCCTGTTTCGACAGTCAGCCGATAGCCCTCATCATTGCAGACACCCCTCACCATTTCTACACGGTTGTCCAGATCGGCCTGGTGCTTTGTGAGGAGTGTCATCCCTATGACTGTGTCTTTGCCAATTCCAAGCAACTCCTGGAACTTTGACTTGACTATGAGCTTATTGAATATGGAGTCTTTTGTGATGACCACATACAGCTTGTTCTGAAGCTCGCCGACCACCCACGGATACTTGACCACATCGGTCATATACTTCTGCAGCGACTGCAGAAGCGGTTTCTGTTTGGTTCGGAACAGTAGTATGGCAGTTTGCTGAATAAACTTTTTGCAAGTGTTTTTGGCTGCTGACCGACTGCTATTCTCGCTGCTGGTAATGTGTATGGCTTCGTTTTCAGTGCTGCACTCCACCTCAACCTTCATGTCTCTGAACATGTCGCTGTTGTGCTCAATCAACTTGCGAAAGTAGAGTCCTATCTCCTTGTAGACTGGCTGCCTCTCCTTGAAGTTGCGGTAGACCACCCGGTAGGTGGTGGTTATCGATATCTTCTTCTTGATCTCTTCCAACTCACTTTGAGTTTTCAAGTCGGAGTCCAAATAGAGAATACTTTGTTGGTAGCTGGTCAGATGACATCTGTTTTACTTGAGCACTACATCAACGAACATGCTTACATTTGAGTCTGGCAGGCGAGTTGGTGTATAAGTACCGATCCCTTGGCATTTTGAGTTCAATGCGTATCAGGCTGATTTGATCGAGCAGTCGCTAGCTGAGCGCGCTATAGCATCTCTCGATATCTTGCGTGGTCCTGCCGTAGATGTTGAACTTCTCGGTACCCAGCACCACTTAGCAGTCAAGCTACTTGCATATGTCCATAATTTGCTGCTGGTAGTGCTTGAAGTAGATCAGCATCTGCTCCACCGACCGATTGTACGACTTCATTTTCATGTCCTCCAGCAGCTGGCTGCGACTATGCAAGCTTGTCTCGAAGGTAATCACTGATTCGTCCTCGCCGTTGGAAAATACTTCATCCTGTAGCTAGCCGTCGGAGATTGGGTCTGCCTCCATAAATTTGTGATGTTTATAATTTGTCTCACACGCTCTAACAGCCTCCCATAATGTCGGTGGAATCTCTCTTGCTGATTAGATGTAAGGAAAGTATAGAGGAACTCAATTCGGTGGTCAGTAGCCAAAAGCAGGAGATCGAACGGTTGGAGAGGCACGGAAGAAAACTCGTTATCGAGGTCGAATAAAAAGAAAGTAGCAGACTGGCAATGCTGGAAGAAGTATCAAGACTGCGGAGGCAGCTCGTTGAGGAAAAGATGAAGCACGATAATCAACTTAACCAGGAGCGGCTGCAGGTTGTAACTCTGAAAAAGTCGTTGGACGATGCTGAAGTAGCCCATCACAACCTACTCGCCCACACTGTCAATCTGTAATAGCAAGTCAAGATGCTTAGCTAGCGTCTGCAGCAGAACTAAAAGATCTCGAGGGAGTGGGAGGAGTCCATTGTGGAGGTCAATTCGAAAATCCGGCTGAATGAGCTGGAACGAAAACAGCTAAACGAAGACCTGAAGAAGGAGCGATAGGCAGCCAACAAGCAGGTGTAGCTGTATAAATTACAAGTCGCTGAACTGAAGAGTTAGTGCGAGCGGTTCAACACACGCAACTTGGAATTGGAGGTCATCCTCCAAGGCAAGAATGGAGAGATAGACAAATACAGTAGGCAGCATATTGATATTGCCAGATTAGGCAATGAAATGAAGCTGCAATAACAGACTCTGCGGGTCCTCGAAAGTTAGAATCACAAGTTTCTGGATATCATCCAACAGCAAAAACTAACTATGATTCGGCAGGAAGAGGAGATTGATTTGCTCAGCAGAAAGCTAATACACCTGCGACCTGACCAAAATCCTCCGAAGCCACTGTCAGTGATCAAGAACAACGGTAACAGCGCATACCAATCCAACCGAAGTGAATTCTAACTCGAAAGATAACCGAAACGGCCGCGTAGAAGCTCGAAGCACACCAACATCGAACAGTATCCCTCTCAGCCAGTCAGCTAACCCCAGTCTGTGGCAACAAACTCAATCAAGAAGAAGCTGGAATTTGAGTAAGAGCCACCGACTAAAAGCCGCAGAAGCACGAGTAAATCGCGCCTCGAGAAGCTTGGGAGGCTGGAGACTCGCATCAAAAACATCATGGAATCATTGCGGAGCTGATTTTACTCTATCTTTTAACGTTACAGTCTATCTATGGCAGACAAGTCATTCGAGTTCCATAATAAGCACATGACCCTCCACAAGAGTGCTTTCCTTACCTCGGACTTCCTTGACGACTGCATCGACTGTTGCTCGCACCGTATGCTCCATCTTCATTGCCTCCAGGATGAACAATGGTGCACCCTTCTTGACCTTATCCCCCTTCTTGGCTAAGACCTTGAGGAGCGTACCAGGCATAGGAGATCTCAGAAGCTTCAGGTTCTATTGTTCCCGTTTCACCAGAGTCAGTTCATTTGACTTGAAGTTGAACTCGATTGTATCGCCGCTATGATCGAATAGGTAAACATTCTCCCCGGAAGTGTAAAACTCACGGATGGAGGTATGCCCATCACACGTTACTGTAATCTTGTTCTGGCTATGCAGCTCAAACTTGACTTCATGCTTCTTCCCGTTCAGGATAAGCTTGGCTCTGTTGTTTCCCAGCACCTCCACCTTAAAGTTGTCAGTAACAATGTCCTTCTCGAAGAAGGTTGCTGATGCTTTGACGGAAGTTGGCATGCTCAGGTGGCGACCATTACAGAAGCTGATCAGCTCTTTTGGTAGTCGAATATTCTTGAAGGAACTGGCGAGCTTGACAGCAACAGCAGATGCCAAATCGTATGTGTCAACTTCCTTGACACGATGGAGCAGCTTGTCAGTGTTCTTTTCGATGAAACCAGTGTCGTAATCGCCCTTATGGAACACCTCGTTATTGAGCACATTCTTCAAAAACTTGAGATTAGTGGGGAGGCCCACCACTCGGTATTCGGTGAGTGCCTTGCTCATCTCCGCAATAGCTTTTTCTCTCGTGTCTGCAAAAGTGATCAACTTTGCAATCATAGGGTCGTAGAAGATGGAGATCGTGTCATTCTCACGAACTCCTGTTTCGATTCTCACTTGCATGTCTACATTAGCTAGAAACTACCTTTGGCGACGGGCTCTTGAAAGTAGCTCAGCTTGCCACTCCCAGGCAGGAAGTTATTGAAAGGGTCTTCGGAATAGACTCTGACTTCAATGGCATGACCTTTCTTGATGATATCCTTCTGTTGCTTTGGCAAGGGGAAACCGCTGGCCACGAGGAACTGCCATTCAACGAGATCCTCTCGAGTGATCATCTCGCTGATTGGATGTTCCACCTGCAGACGAGTGTTCATCTCCATGAAGTAGTGCTTATTGCTATGCAAATCGAAGATGAATTCCACGGTACCCGCATTGTAGTAACCCACAGCTCTGGCGGCATCAACTGCTGACTTGTAGATGTTCTCACGGATACTCTAGGAGACGTTCGAAGGAGCTTCCTCAACCACCTTCTGATGACGCCTTTGAATCGAGCAGTCTCGCTCGAAGAAATGCACATAGTTCTTGAACATGTCTCCGAACACTTGCACTTCGATGTGACGAGGCTTAACGATGTACTTCTCTACCAGAACATTATCGTCCTTGAAGGCTTTCATAGCCTAACGTTTGCAAGATTCTAGTGCCTCACTGAAATCCTCTTCGCGATGTACAATACGCATGCCCTTGCCACCACCGCCTGAAACAGCTTTTATGAGCACTGGGAAACCAATTTTCTTTGATTCTTCCAACAATAGAGCCGGGTCCTGATCTTTTCCGTGATAGCCGGGTACAACAGGGACATTGGCAGCGGTCATTATATTCTTCGAAGCGCTCTTGGAGCCCATCTGTACAATTGCACTAGATGGTGGACCGATGAACTTGACTTGGTTGGAGTTGCATTCCTCAGCAAAGCTAGCGTTCTCCGATAGAAACCCAAAGCCTGGATGTAAAGCTTCGCATCCTGACTCCTTCGCTATCTCAATAATCTTTTTGGAGTTTAGGTAGCTCTGCAGAGAGGGTGCAGGTCCTACCCTGTACGCTTCATCTGCCATCGAAACGAACTTGCTGTGGCGATCGATGTCGCTGTAGATGGCAACAGTGTTTATGCCTAGTCTGAAATTCAGTCAGATCTTACCTCTTGGCAGTGCGCATAATGCGGCATGCGATCTCTCCGCGATTGGCTATCAGAACCTTTCTGATAAGTCTGCTCATGCAAGCTTAACCTTTTTTGTAAAAATAATATCTTAAGAAGCATGTTGAGAGGCTCCCTCAGACGGACCTTCTCAGCAATCAAACCCAACTATCTGCACTTCGACAACAAGCAGCCCAATAACTTGGTGGTGTGTCACGGTCTCATGGGCTCTCATAAAAACTTTCGAAATATATGCAGGAATCCGCTTGTTACCTGTCACGCAAATTGTTATCTTCTGGACGCTCGCAACCATGGCGACTCGCCGCATACCCCTACCCACTCAGTTCAGGAACTGGCTGATGATGTGGCACAGTTCATCATTGATAACAACCTAAACAAAGTCACGCTTATGGGACATTCGATGGGTGGGCTTAGCCTGATGGCCTTCTCTAAATACTTCACTAGCATGCAGCACATCGTCGATAACATAATTATCATCGACATGAGTAATTCTCCGGGAGCTGCGGGCAACGAAACTAAACATATGCTGAGCTTGCTGAACAAAATGTCGCTGAAGGGGAAGCCTATTGAGCAAATTTATCATGAACTAGATACCCTGCCAGTTCATAAGGACATCATTGGACTCCTGAAGACCAATATTGCTCCGAGCAAAGTTGACCCAACCGATCACATATGGAAATCGAACATCCGCGCTTTATACGAGCATTACGATGAGCTTGTGGGCTTCTACTTACCGTAGATGACTGGCTGGACAAACCCAGTCGACATCATTTATGGAGCTCGCTCGGATTACGTTGATGCTGAATCCGTTCAGTCCTTTAAGTAGGTTTACCGCAATCTCCACGAGTCAAACATTCACCAGATCGAAAATGCCGGCCACTGGCTGCACTTCTAGAAGCCAAAGTAGTTCTTGGCGAAACTTGACTTGATCTTCCGCAGGGAGGGCAAGTGACTGCATATCCTCAGCACTATATTCAAATTATAAGTTTCATATTCGATGCACAACTACGTGCCACCGATCAAGTACAGCCACAGGACGAGGATGGGCAATTGGAGCTAGTAGTGGTAGCTCGAGGAAGTCAAGTACCAAAGTCATTGATGTTCAGACGAAAGGACTATCTGCGCAACAAGCAGTTCGAAAAGACCAACGGTAACAAGCGCGAGCGATAGCTGATGAATAGCTACCAAAGTGTACGGAGTGGGTGAGTATACAGGCTTCATTGACGTATTCCAAGGACGGCTTCATTCACTTCGGTGACAAGGTGATGCTATACAATGGAAAGACACTGAGCTTCCTTGCTGCTGACATCTACACGGAGATTTCGAAGACAGAAGAGACCTATGAACTGTCGACTGTGAAGGATATCCATGCCTGCGCTCGTTCGGTGTTTATTCTCGAAAGAGCCAATCCAAAGGATGGTTGGAAGGATACCATTATCCACTACGGTCAGGAGGTCCGCATCAGGATTAATCCACTGCTGTTGAATAAGGATGTGTTTCTGTATTCCGAGCCAGTGAGCCTAACAAAGCACTCCCAAGTGTCTCGTTGCCAAGAAGTGACGTTTGCACTGAAGCAAAACTACAACATTGTGTGGGTCTTCGAGAATCCAGACCCAAACTTCCGCTTTGAATCGGAAGGAGAACCCATCCGCCAAGAGGATAACGTGCTGCTGAAGCACCAGCTGACAAACCAATGGCTTGCAAGTGACACCAAGACGATTAAGAACAGCTATGGTGACAAGGAGTACGAAGTAATGGTAAAGAACTTCCTGGTCAACAGCAAATCGCAGAACCTTGTACAGGAAAAGACGGGAGTCACTACGATTGACATTCCAGCACGAAGCCAAACCAACGAAAATCTGTGGCTGTTGGTGAATGCTGCTGACCCCTCCCAAGAGTTCGACGAGAATGCTGTCAAGCAAACCTATAGCAAGGGACCGCTTCTGCAAAAGATTCGATACAATCTTACCCAGAAAGGGATCTTTGGAGTTCGGTTCCTTTCCAAGGTGTACAAGAACATGGATGTGAACAGGCAACATAAGCTGGAATATGACGATTTCAGATGGGGTTTGCACAGTGCACGAATTTTCCTCAATGATGAAGAGATGAAGGTACTATTCAAAGAGTACGGGACAAAAGGCGAATAGACTGTCAACTACATCCGCTTCTTAGAGGAGATTAAGGTACGGCCAGGTTAACTCAGGGAAAAATATCGCCGAAGAGGCTGGCCATCATTGAATCGGCTTACAACATCATAAAGAAGATCATAGGCAGCAACACGACCCTTGAGGAAATTGCAAAGATCTTCGATGCGGAGAGGCATCCCGAGGTATTTACGAAGGTGAAGAGCTCAAAGGAGGTATTTTCTGAGTTCGTAGCCAGCTGGGACAACATTAAGCCTGACTATCGGGTTTCGTTCGATGAATTCCTCGATTACTTTTCGGTAAGAAGATTGTAATTCAGGACATTTCGGCAATAATTCCGAAGGATGAACACTTCGAGTTCCTGATGGTGAGTGTCTTCCATACCTGATGTTCTTGAAGCGATATGTCATTAGATGCTGAGTTTAAATATAATCAAGGGGTTAATATTGCAGTGATGGGACTCAAGTATCATGTGAGGGAACAAACCATAGAAGTTATGTTTTTGGAAAGAAAAAAAAGAAAAAAGGGAATATACAATCGATTGTGTATCCCACTAGGGGTTGGGGTT
>ERZ724508.276-NODE-276-length-37522-cov-6.158433_pt1 | contig 37522 bp, 49 predicted proteins | sample MGYA00376041_ERZ724508 | MGnify/ENA primary metagenome ERZ724508 (study PRJEB28724, sample SAMN07190887) | wastewater metagenome | isolation source: effluent of sewage treatment plant in Hong Hong | place: USA: Christiansburg, Virginia | collected 2016-03-01 ...
GCTGCCGTCCTTAAGAATAGTAATGATACAAATCAGTCAAGGCCGATTCAGCTTCCTCCACCAGTATACGATGGAGAGTTAGTTCGACCTTCACGACCAACAGTTGAGAGTGGAGCAATTTTCAATCCTGTCTCCAATCCACCAAGCTTCAATCCTCGACAGCCAAATCAGCAGACTGGTGCAAACCAACCTAATCAACAATTCGGGTTCGGAGCACCAACAGGTGGACCTGTGTTCGGATCGCCAACAGGTGGTCCAATGTTCGGAGCGCCAACAGGTGGTCCAATGTTTGGAGCGCCAACAGTTACACCTCCAATCGGATTTCAAACTGGAGCAAACCAGCAACCCTCACAGGGGACTCCAATTGGATTTCCCCCACCAATGCCAAACAACATTCCAACTAACCCCCCCATTCGTGAGACGATATATCAGTCTCCTCCAGTAGGAGGAGGAATGTATGGAGTCAGCGTGAATAGCACAGGTAGTATAGGAGCAGGAAACGCAAACCGGCCAGGACCAACCTTAGGATATCAAGGAGTTCCGCCTCAGCAAGCCCCTGTAAAAATAGAAGTAGAACCAACACAAGAAGGCGACGGAATTGAACTATTCTTGGTCGTAGAAGACCCTAACGGGAAGTTTGATGTGAGAATCAAGGCAAAGAGCGAGGATACCTACAACGATGTTCGCAATCGAGTGGTCAACGCAATTAACGATTCGAAGCGAGGAAGTGAAACTTGGGAAGAAGGAGAAGAAATCAACGTATTTTGGACAGAAAAACTAACTTCAAGGTTTAAGAAAACCGACCGCGCCTTTTCGAGTATCCCAGGCCTTATCAAACATGGCCGAGTAACTTTCAGAGTTGAAAAGGCCTATCCCGGAGGAAGCAGCTGATATGATTGCAGAATCAATTATAGGTGTTTGGCTGACTACACTTTTAGCAGTGATTGTACTTGACAGATCCTGGGTCTCGGGAAAGGTTGGGGAAAGCATCCCCTCTTTGATGGGTTTTATAGATAGAGATAATTAGATTGTATTTGATAATATGACGGTGCGGGTTGAAGTCGAATGCGAAGTGAGCAATGGGTTCGTGGATAGGTTCGAACTGCAAGTATAGCCAGGCACAAAGCCAAAAGACATTAAGGCATACCTTTCGGAACACCTGGGGACGGTTATCAAAGGGAAGATTGAGCCTGAACTTTTTCTGAAGAAAAACGGTGAAGATAACAAAGAAGCAAGTAAAATCGAACTGCAAGAGGATGACTCCTATTATTTGCTGCGGTACCCGATGATGGAGACAATTGTGGCTGATGAGTACCTTGACCCTTCAGACCCACATATCAAGAAATTATTCGACATGAGGATACACACCCATCCACTTGGATTATCACATTCGGAAGGATCTGTCAGATAAGCAGTATCTCCAATTTCAAAGTCCCGCGTCCAAGCTGCAACATGATAGGCACATAGGATTAAATCAAAAGGTCTTTGTGGTGGCATTTGGGTCAGTAATTACCGACATTTCTCCGTCTGAACAGCTGCAGATCAAGTAGCGGAGGTCCTTGGAAACGCAGATGCTTGTGACTGTGGCATCACGGGCTACAACGAACTTTCTCGGCATGTCGAGGAAAGGCAGGTCACGCATCACTATCTCTCCCTTTTAGTTGCCATACACCTACTGTTAAGAGAATACTTACCACAATTTCCAAAGATCGAGCATCTCGGATGAGAGTTGGAACCAATAAACTTCCAGAGTCCTTTTCATGAAGTCTTTGAATGAGTTGCCCATTGATACTGTACGTAAGGATCATTCGGTCGCGAGAGCAGAACATCACCAGACAGGCCAGTGGGCATGTCGTAATCAGAATATTACTAATTGGCTTGCCCTATGGGTGGAAGTAAGCTCTTAACCTCTTTCCGGTGATGAAATTGTAGAGCTGTACCGAACCGTCATCACTACAGCTCGCGAAGGCCCTGAGTTCATGCGAGATAAAGATATTGTTGACCTTGAGGCTATGATCGTTGAATCGGTGGTTCACTTCCAATTTTTATCCCTCGATTCTCCACAGCACAACACTGCCAGATGAGTCGCCGGTTATGACGAAGTTGTCTTTGGCAGACCGTATGATGGTGATAGGTTCAGTATGGCTACGATAGCGTTCTACTAAATCCCCTGATTCAACTCTAAGTTGCACTAACCTGCCTTAGCAAATGCCGCCAACCAGCAGAAACTGCCCGGAGCATATAACCTCCAGTGGGAACTCTTCTAAATCGAGGCTTGTATCGTAGTACTCTCCAGGGTCGTACTTACTCTTTGCGAGTCGTTCTAACTTCAACTCCTTTTCGATAGCACACTGGAATGGTATCCGATTGAGCCCTTGGGAATACCACTTGTAGTTAATAATGTTGCCGTTGCGATGGATACAGATGAGCTTGGAGTCTTTAATCCACTTCATTCGGATAATTGACTCATCCGGCTGGTGCAAAGGGTTGACCTCAAGCCATCTTTCCGACTGTTTCTTGTTGGTGGGGCGATACACCTTTGGTTTAAATTCTATGTCAGTGATGGTCGCACCGAGAGCGGTCCATTCTGAACGTTGCGGGTGAGGTTTTATGAAAATTTGGCTGGGTGTTTGACCGAAGTTGAGGATTTGACTTTCGATAGCCTTGCGTAACTTCGGGTCGGACATTGTTTCAAAGTTGACCGAGTCCTCATAAGTAATCTGCACAAAGACGTTGAGTGCCTTCACCGCTTACTCACCACGTTGTTTCCATCCGTAAATAAGATCGATCCATTCATTCAAGTGGCGGCTTACATTGTCTAGCTCGAAGGCCTTCCTCAGTTTGGCGACATACAAATAAGGGTTCTATCGGGCCCATAGAGGGAGTTCCACATTATTGACTCTGCGTTTGTTCTGCATCATTCCGAAGTCATAGTGCGACTCGTTCAGGAACATATCTGGTAGGAAGTAGAACTCGGGGATGAGCTCACGAACATCGCTGTATTCGCTGGTGCAGTTCTTCCAAGAGTCTTCAATCGAGAAGAACAGCCGGTCAGCAAAATCGAATTTCCCGCCTTGGAGTTCCTTCGCACCTTCAGTGAACGGGCTTATTCTGATCATGTAGTGGTAGATGATGCCTGGACTACTGTAATGCGTTCCATAATGGAACTTCTCACCGCCAAGATGGGGATCATAGTTATTGTAGCGCTCCTGGAAGTTCATTATGCGAGTCTACGAGCCTAAACTACCCATGTTTTTGCTTAAGTCTCTGTAGTTGCCTTCATTAGTCAGATCGATCTTCTAAGCGAAGCTAGTCAGAATCCAAGGGAACACATGATACTGCGTCACATCCTTGTAACTGCGTCCAGCCAAACAGTTGACTTGCATAAGGTACTCAAAGTTGGATAGCTCGAAGCTACCCCACTTTTTCATAAGCGAGCTGCTCTCTAAGATCTTCTTGGGATCTAGGCTTTTGTGGTAAATCATTTGGGGGCATTTCTGCGGTTTCATCCTTTGAAGCCGTTTGGCAACCTCCTCACAATCACCATCCGGAAAATGAAGAAACACAGATTTGCCATCGATGAAGAATATTTCCAAGGCCGAACGTCGGTTAATATACCTTCTTCTGAAGAGTTCTTTGATATGGGCGAGGGACCATTCCTTGAAGATACTGGACTCACTGTTAAGTTTGTTACGGACCATGGCATAGTGAGACTCCTTCTCCTCGTAGTTGCTGTAGATGAACAAAATCTTATCGTTCGTAATGCACATACTACCCGTCCGTACAGTTAGCGTAGTGATGATATTTGCGCGTTTAAGGACCAGTGGATTGTCGGGATCACTCCTCAACGGATAGAACGTTTCGAGTAGTCCTTTTCCGAGACTGAGGTATTTGTTCGATACAATCTCCTTCTTTTCGTCGACTTCAGTGATAGATTTGAGCAACTGTCCCATTGAAGACTCCAGCTTGATGGGTCCTTTCGGTGTTTTTAGGCTCTCTTAGAACTCACGGACAATCTTGGGCTCGATCATACGAGGCTCCAGCAAAAATCTTGCTCTACTCTTTGATTCTTGCTTGTTGATTCGGAGGGTAAATCTAGTATTGTTTCTACCTTTCTCATAGTTCCAGATATTCCTGTTGTAGAGAGTATCGATCTGCATACTGAACTCGGGATGGCTCCACACCGAATTGAAGCAACGAAGTGCCTTCCACATTTTACGGAAGGAGGATCGAGCTTTCCGGTTGTCAGCTTCCTCGAGAATATTTGTACTGAAGTATCGTTCTGACTCTAACTCTATGGTTGCTGGTGTGATCTCGTAGACCTCACTCTCGAACCGTTTACAGATGTCTTCCTTGGCTGGTGATGGTTGGGAATGTTGCTTCTCCTCAATTTTCGGAGGAATATCAACGTCGATTGAGCTCAGCAGTACCGTTAGTTCAGGCTATGGCTGAGGCTGGGGGTTGGTATCAAGCATGCTGCTTCTTCCGCCGAAGTAGTTGTTGACTACCTCGAGTGTAATCAAAGTAAGATAGCAGTTTGAATCAATATTGCCGGGTAGAACGAACCTCACTGTAATGTAATTCTTGACAGCAATCATGAACGCAAGTAGCTCTGTACTCTTGATGAGACAAACCGATGTTCTGAGCAGCATCATAAACATATCAGTGATTTGCTGACGCTTTCCAGATGAGTTCCGAGCAGGGAGCACTTCTCCCAAAACCAACAGTAACTTCCCAAGGCAGATTAGCTCAAGTGACTCCTGCTCACTCTCGATGTTGGATTCACGGCAGAAAGTAACCATTGCGTTCCAGATTCCGGATAACTCCAATAAGATGCCTCGCTGATGCGAGCTGCTCAAGTAGTAGTCGCAGTCACGTAATGCTTCGAGGTTGTTACGGTTGTCCAGCATCGCTTCGATGAACCTTTAATTGGGTCCATTGTTCTTGAGCACCAGATATGATTTTGAGGTGAAGAATTTGTTGAACAGGGTCATGAGTCTGCTGGCAAGGTTAAAGTCGAGCCAGTCGTGTTTGAAGTACTCCCGGATCAAGACAGGCACATCGCTGGAGTTCAGTAAGTATGTCAATCCGTTGTCGCGAACGTCTAAGGAAGGACATACTGGATTGTAGTGGCTGTAGATCATTTGCTAGGTCACCAGGCACAGACTGTTGAAGTTATTTTACCAGATGCTATCGTTGCCGTTGTTTTGGGCATACACTTCTTGAATCTCCTCAATGATTCGAGAGAAACAGTACCTACTTGCGAGTACACAAAGGCAGAGGTTATATGTTGAGTCATTGGACTGCCTTGGCCATTTAGCAATAGTCACGAATTTGGGGAGAGCATCCTCGTTGAACAGGAAGATATGTTGAAACAGCACTTTAAGCAGCCCCACAGCAACTCTCAATAGTTCTTCGTTGGAGGATGCAAATGCGCAGTAGACCGAACTAAGTATAAACTTCAGTATTTCCTTGTTGCTTGTAAGCATCTCCATGTTGGCTTTCTGCTCGACCATGATCGTCAGGTCAGTAAGAATGACTGTCTTGATCTCATTGGAGAAGAAGCAACCCCATCCCAGCATCATGTCTAGACAAGCAACCGATACAATCTTGGGGCATGGAGCAATTATCTTTGCAATGGGTCGGTGGAAAATTCCCTCAAGCAGTGCTGAATAGAGGGTCAGCATGTTTTCGTGCTCCTGCTTCTTCTGAGAAGGAGATATTTTTGGCGTTCTTCGAGTATCCTCTTCTGACACTTCACTTCGAGGCTTTGACCGTTGTTCACTTGCACTTCTTTCGCTTTCTTCAATAATACGCAAGTTCGCTGGTGGTCCAAATCCGCGAGGCTTACGATCGGCTAGGTCTTGATTTCTTGTGGAGTTAAGAGGAGCAACAGGAAAGGTTATCCGTCGGTTTTCGCGAACTGAGTGAACTTCTGGTCGGCGTCCCAATTCAACAGGTTAGTTTGGTTTCATTGCCTTCAGGCATTTGAAGGTAAGCTCACGGATATTGTCGATCTCCTCCTGAACTTCTTCAGTGCTAATTTGGATCTGTTTGCCTTTTTCACCTCCAAACGAATAAATCTCATTGATTTTATCTGTGTCGATGTTGAGGTCGAAGTTCTTTTTCTTCTTCGAAGGCCTGATAGTGGTTTCAGGATCAACAGTTTTTTCCTCCTCCATAACAACTGCCTCTTGTGGCTAGGCAAACAGGAATCGAGTATTCGGGTTGCGACGATTGGACATTGAAGGTGCTTGTGGACCTTCCGGTTCACTGAGAGGTTTTGACTCGGCTCTTCTCAAAGGGGCCTACCTTACAGGGCTACTTGGATCTTTCTTGGCTTCATTGACATTCCAAAGAACAGAGGAAATGTAGTGGGTGAGATCCACTTCTGATAGGCTTGACGATCCTTTTTGGTTAGCGAGCAAAAAGAAGATCATTTTGAGGCTCTATGCCTTAACATCGACAAAGGGACTGCTGGAAATGAGATGCAGAAAGATAAGGTATACTTTCTTCTCGGCTAAGGCTTTCAAGGTTTTTCTTCCCTGCTCTTCTCCTAACTTGTCCCCAAGCTTATCCATCAGTACCTTCCTGAGCATGCATAGCAAGGAAAGTTGGAAGCACGGTGAGAATTTCAAGCATAACATCCGAGCCAGTTTGGGAAGCTCGAGGGTGAGGTCGATTTTGGTGTTGGAGAATAGCAACTCGATCAGCTGAAGCATCCCGGCCAACAGTTCCTCTTGCTTATTCTCGACGAATCCCTGCTGGGGATGCATGGCTCTCTGATGCTTTTCGCAGCAATCAACGCTCCTCACTTCAAAGGTTGCAACGTAGTTCAGCAGCTCATCGAAGCCGAGGTGCGAGCTGAAGTGGATCAGGTTCTGAGTAAAGCAGCTCTTGAGCACTTGGAATATCTCGATTCTGCGCTCTGTACTGGCCTTGGATTTCAGCAGTTTCCACAACAGGTGACACACGAACTGATCGAGCAGCCGCTGCTCAGTGATGTTGTGTTTGATCTGTAGGAGCACATTGATAGTATCCGGCCCGAAGACCTCGCTGGGCACCAGGAGAAGAAGGTTCGCGAGGAGTTTGAAGAAGTTCAAACGCTCTGCCTCCTGCTGGTTTTATCTATCGGCGCGGAGGTAGTGGATGATAATATGAGCGAGCTCCTTGAACAACGGTTCATTAGTAGCCTCGACAAACCTGAGCAGGTAAAAGAAGGGCAGAATGTGCGTACAGTTCATTCGACGGCTGCGAACTGGAACTGGACAGTCCGACCATCCGAACCCGCTTCTCTCGTATACCTTACCTGCTCTGGCTTCGAATACCAGTGCCTTTGCATCTTTTAAGTACTCTATAGAGTTCATGTTTTTGCTGAGCTCTTCCACACGATTCCCGATCGGAGAAAGGAACAGAGCCACAGATGAGGTTCGACAGTACATGCCGTTGAAGAAGCGGATCGTCGTTCGAGCTGAACTGGGTGGCCTCGGTGGGTCGATGCTCGCATTGTTCACGAGCCTCTTTTCGAGGTAAACGTTGAGTTTGGAACGCGACAGTGTTTTGGGTTATTAGTGTTCGATTGCGAGAAAATGCCACTTCCTCGGTTCGATGGAGCACAGATACATCCCATTGGAGCCAACGTGCGGCTCTGTGTAGGTCGCCCCAAGGACTCGGTAGTACAGCTTATCCTCAATGATGTAAGTCTCCAGCCCACCGGACCCCTCCGCATGAAACGTAAACAGTTTGCCGAGTGGTGCATCTGCGTCGTGCTTGACCTTCTCAAGGTACACCCAGACTGCGAAAGTGTAGCCCTTGTAGAATGGCCATGTGAGGTTGCTCTTGCGAGTTTGAACAAAGAGTTCTTGCTGTCCGTGGAAGTACATTTCACCTTTCGGCTAGCTAGTACCGATGTTCTTGCTTTGGTAGAGTCTCTGCATAGCTTTGAACATCTACCGAGAAGATCCTAGCCGTGGTGAGCAGGGTAGCCGCTTCCACACGGTTGTTATGAAAGTCAACCACTACTTTTTCCAGCGCGCTCTTGACCAAACTATCGGGTAAGGCACTGCACCTGAACACATACGATAGAATGGTAAGCATTTCGTCTTGAATTTTGCCTGCTTCACTATTCAAACACAGTCGAATCGCGGCACGCAAGATATCCGGTTGGGCAAGCACCCTTCCGTTAGTTGGTAGTTCTTCAAGGGCCTTGCGCAGCGCCGTCAACAGCGTAACCTAGCTACCACCTGTTGTTACCTGTGATGAAGCCGTATAATTTTCAAATTCGGTCAGCAAGCGATGCACTGCCTGCCCGTTGCGAAAGATGTGATTCTCCTGGTAGTAAGTAGCTAGTGCACGGCCTTGCCTTTCGTCCTGAAAGAGATCTGCAACTGTGAGCTCCCGAAAGTCGTCAGTAGCATCCTCCGGCTCCATTTGTAAAAATCAATAATAGTAGTGTAAATTTGCAACTGTGGCTAACTGCGGGAGGAATCCACCTGGCCATATGATTCACTTCCCAATAATTTATATATATGCGTCAACAACGGCACAGCCCGGATCGACGCGGAGGCCGAAAATTTAAGTACAGCTTCGAAGCCATCATCGACGAGGTGCGGATTAACGTAAAGTTCCCCTGTCGCATAGCTGTGAGCTGGAACTACGGTAAAGCTCGTAGCTTATTTAGGTGATGGTGAAGCTCGCACGAGCTCCAGCAAGCAACTCACAAACGGTGTGGCTCGCTTCGACGAACAACTAGGCTTCAATGCCGTGGTTGGCTTCGACGAAGATACCCAAAAGTACCACGAGCTGAAGGTATCCGGCGAGTTATTCAGACCACTGTCGAGATCTCCATAATCACTGATAATGGCACTAGCCTCGCCGGCTTCGTGCCGATTGACTTGGGAAATCTCATCAACCGCAAGGACCGTAAAGAGCTCTTTGAGATCGAAAGATGTCCCGACAAAGCTGCCTCGATCAGGATGAGGGTCAGCTACAGATTCTTGTCGGATACGAAGCCCAAGAACAGAGTGAAGCTACTTGGCAACCAGTCCGATGGAGAGAGTGACTTCGACGAGAACAAGTCAATGACTCCACGTTCAGAGTATATGCCTAAGACTGAGTATGTGATGAAGAAGACGGCTGCTAAGATATAGGAGCGCCCACAGTTTAACCGCAACAAAGACTTAATCTAGAAGGAGTTGCTGGTACTCAAAGGACGTGTAACTGAATTCGAATCCAAATTTAAGAATGAGCGGACAGAGAAGGAAAAGTTAGCCGAGTTACTCAAGGGGAAATAGGAGGTGTTTTTTACTATGAAGACATAAATTAAACGTAAGGAAATAGAGTTGGAGGATGTCTATCGGTCATTAGAAGAGTACCGATCTGAGTACGAGAGGATAAAGGCTTCTGAGGAGTCCACACGCAAATAGTCCGATAAGGTTGTAAAGGCACTTGAGACCAATGAGCGGCTCTTGCATGAAAAAATCACGAAACTCGAAACTGAGGCAATTTCAGCAGAGAGGAAAATCTAAAAGGCCAACCTTTAAGTGGAACGACTGAAAAAATAGAAGGACAATCTCTTGAACATGCAAAAGGATAAGATCGAGGAGCACCATAAGGAGAGAGAGAATTTGAATGAGTCCATGAGAGTGGTGAAGAGGGAGCGTGAAGAAAATAACAAACAATGGAGAATCTAAAAGGAGTCACTTTAGAGAAACCTACGAGATATGACCAAGAACCACAAAGAGGTCAGCGACGAACTTGAGCTGGTAAAGAGCAAGCTCTCCGCCACAGAGAAGAAGCTTGTGAAATTTGAGGAGTCGAGGCAGGAGGAATTCCACAAGTTCAACGCCCGTATCAATGAACTCGATAAGGCAAGGGAGGCTCTCGTCTTGGAAAATGATGCTAACAAACTCAGCATGGCCAAGAAGGAGAGCTCTTGGTTGGAGATGGCGAAAAACTTTGAGAGTCGCATCAACGAGGAGAAGACAATCAGCAGCACTGTAAAAAGTCAGCTGACCGAGGTACAGATGGATAGAGCAACCCTCCAAAAAGACCTTGCCTTGAACAAGGAAGGATTGAGGAGTTCAGAGGAAGATTGTCGTAGACTCGAAAAAGAAATATCTATTCTGAAGGGCCAAATCAGTGCACTGACCGAACAGCTGCAAGCTCGTAATGTTGATATCAAGAGTTTGAATTCCAAGAACAAAGATCTACAATAGTAACTCCAGAGGCAGCAGAATCAGCTTCAGGAAGCCCACGAAGACAGTGTAAACGATTTGAGCAACAAGCTGAAGGAGGTCAAGAAGTCTGAGGAAAGCAAAAATGCAGCAACTCTCAAGATACTATCAAGAAAAGAGAAGGAACTCGAAGAAACACTACTTCGCGAGCAGAAGCTTTTGGGACAGGTTGATACTTTGAAGGACGAAGCAAAGAAGATGGAGAGTCAACACAAGGAACGGGCTGACGCTGCCAAGAAGCTCGAAAGCAACCTCAGGATAGAGTTGCAGGAAGTCACCAAGAAGGGAGAGAAGGTTGAAGAGGAGCTTACACTTCGACTTGAAAGCCAAGGCCGCGAACTCGCTGCTTTGGAGGAAAATTTCTCAGAGCAAAAGGACATGCTTGCTCGCACTGTTGAGCGGGAGATGAGATTCAAGCAAGAGGTTCAGACTCTCACTCAGCAGATGATTTACTTCGAGGAAAACAAGCAACTGCTGGCTGAATACGAAGAAAAGCTAAAGGACTACGATAAGCGAATTGATGAACTTTCAGACGAGTTACGCACTCGTGAACTTAAAGAAACACATCTCAGCAAGCAAATCGCTGATTTGAAGGACAAGCTTGTTGAGGCAGAGAACGATCGTATAAAGAAAGACACATCCATAAAAGAGAAAGACAAACTGCTTTCAACTACCAGTAAGCAGGCCGCTTTGGAGCTTGACTAGAAAAAAAGGGAGCTGACCAGGCGTGAAGCTGAAATCAAGATACTGCAGGAAGAGATGAGGGATAATCAAAAGCGAGAGCGTGCTAAACAGGATGAACTGTCCGTTGAAAACGAGAGATTGACCAACGAACTGGCTGTTTCCCAATCAAGCCTGGACACCTACTCCAAGAATGTGGAGCACCTGCAAATGGAAGTAAAGAACTTTAGGGACAATGAAAGATCGTTGCTCCAGGAGAAGGAGGAACTCCTGAGAAGCAGAGAAGAGGGCGAGCAGTACCGCAGAGATGTATAATAATTGCGGCTTGTGATGGATGAGAGCTTAGCAGCTAAAGACAAGGAAATCAGAAACCTGCGTGGGCAAAATGCTGAACTCGACCGTTCCTACAACGAACTCAACAAGATGTATTCACGCAACAACTTGATGGTGGAAGAGCTCGTGGAGCTAGCAGCCAAGCTTGGTAGTATTTCTCTTACCGCCTCCACGATGTCAATTCGTGCTGATATGACTTCTTCCATAGTCAAGAGTGTCAACATCAACGACTACGACAGATTGTTAGAACTTAGGAAGATGCTAGTGGTTGCTGAGGGCAAGTGGAAGAAGGAGCTCTAGATTATCACCGACCGCGAGCACACCCGACAAAAGGAGAAGGAGAGAGATACTGGAGACATCGAAAAGCTTAACGCCGATCTTCAGAAATTCCGAGGAGAAGTTATTCGGATGAAGAAGGATAATGAAGAGCTGATGTACAACTGCGATTTCATGAAAATCGAGAACCAGGAACTCCTCTTTAAGCTGGAAAGCACTGAGGGCGAACTTGGATCTGCAAAAAGCGCAATTAATCAATACGAGACCAAGGTGAAGGAACTACATGGAGATTTGGAGAGGTCGGAAGCTGATAGTAAGCAGTTACAGTCCCGCTACGAGACTCTGCTGGAGGAGGCAAGGACCACCCTCACTGAAAAGGCTGAAAAGCAAAAGAAGGAATTAACTGCTACTATCCGAAAGTTCGAAGGACGAGTGGAGGAATTGGAGGAAAAGACCTTCCAGTTAGAGCTTGAAAATCAAAAGGTCGGCGAATTGACCAAACGCGAAGAGGAAAATAAGAAGATACTCGCTCGCATCTACGAACTCGAACGTGAGAACATGCAGCTGATGCAGACTAGCACCCAGAAGGTCGATAAGGTTGAGAATGATTACGAGAAGCTGCTCTGGGAAAAGAAGACCTTAGAGGATAACTTAAAGAATACCGTGATCAAGTTTGAGAGGACTTTGTCGGGAAGTCAACAGGAAGTGGAGCGAGCCAACGCGAAGACCAAAGAAACTGCTCAACAGCTAAGGGATAAAGAGCTTCAGTTGGCCAAGACAGAAGAGTCTCTGCAGCGACTTCAATTCGAAATGAACACTCTAAAGATTGCCAACCAAGATGACAAAGAGAAGCTGACAGTGCTGGATGGTAAGTACAAGACAGAAACCACGAAATTAAAAGCTGATGTGGCCTCTATGCGCAGACAAATTGAAGAGCAGAGGGAGCAGCTCTCCAGCATGGAGAGTCTCAAGCTCGTTAAGCAGACCTTGGAGGAGGAGCTATCATCTAAGGAGAAAGCGCTGGCAGTATTGCAGGACAAGGCTGACAGCCTGTCTGAAGAGGTATTCAAGCTGACTCAACGCGTTGATGAAATGAGATGGTAACACGAACAGAAGCTCGAGTCTCGTGATAACGAGATCATCAGCATGCAAGAACATCTCTATGCCATGAATTCCAAAGAGAATGTAAGACTACTGCGGGAAAGTGAGAACGCCGAGAGGCTGCGCCATCTGGAATCAGAAAAGAAGGCACTCAGCCGCGAGCTGTACGAATATAAAGTTCGCTGGCAAGACGCTGAAGAAAAGAATAGGCAGTTGATGTCGGAGAAGAGGGAGCTAGATGATTTCGTTAGAAACCCCAAGAGAGCCAGCGGGGATATCGGTGAAAAGTACGAAGAGGTGTTGAGAACCTTCGAGAAGGAGATCGTATAACTACGCAGCGAAAACGAGGAGTTGCGTGTGAGAAACCACAGCCAATCTCCCCCGTGATAGCCAAACAGACCGTTTATTATAGGTTCTTATTTTGGGTCAGCAGGGTTTGATCAACCCAGGTTTTCAACATCCTCGAGGAACTCGCTGATCAACTGTTTATGTTGTTTGCTCGTATTAGCATTCGATAAAATCTGCGTCAATTTGCTAATAAGCCAAATCATTTAGGGTTCTTTTTTCTCTCTAAATGAGGCGATATAGTTTACCTGTTTATGAAGAGTACACGTTTTCGCGAGCGTGTTGGGTTTCTTCGAATGATCTTCCTCACTTTTCCCGGCTTATCCACAGAGTCGGGTTTTTCTTCTAATATTTTCTCGGTGGAAGAACGTAACTTTCGAGCCTTAGAAACCCGCCATAACAGGATCGAATCCAAATCGAATTTCCAGAAACGAGATCTTCGGAGAGTCGGTTTAATTAAGCCATCTTTAATTAGTCTCAGGTAGAGCTGCTAGAGAGCTCTGGTTCGTCGGTACTCCACTTTGTTCTTCACCTCATCAACAAAGTCTTTGCCGACAGCCTTTAGTGTTGCAGCGACCTTTTTGCGCAGATGTTAAGGTCCTTGGAATAATCTTGTAATAATCCACTCCGCTTATCGTTGTTTGATTATGCTTCCCGTTGCATTGATTATGGCTTCAAGGGATCCGTCATCAAAGCTGAAGGCATTGAGAAAAGCAGCCCGCTAAGTTATTCATATTGGCTGGTACGTGTCTCTGAAGCAGTTTTGTCAAGAGCGAAACGAAAGCCTTGACCTTTCTGGCGTAATCATTACTCTGTTCAGACAGTTCTCGGAAGTGTTACTTGATCACCAAGATCATCTCATCCGTTAGTCCGACTTGTCGAAGGCGCCGGATAATGGTTTTAGTGCGCTGAATCGTGGAAGTTGGTACCACTTCGAAACAACACTAAGTTTCAAGCAGCGTGTAAGCCCGAGCCAGTGCATTGGCTTATCCATGGATGTATTCCTCCATTTAAATATTATGCATTTTTGCGCGGATAATGTAAAGCTATCAGAGAATAGAGAAAGGCCTTCCTCTATCATCACTATGGACTTCCGGGACCTACTGATTACCTTCATCCCTTGGTGCTCAAGGACTTCATACGAAACAGCAATCTCTTACAAATTAGGTGCATGTCCATGTACAAGATCAAGCAGCTTCTTTAAAACAATCCTAGCACGATTCAAGAATTCTGCTACAAGTACTCGACAAGGACGTCCCGAACACTCCATCAAATCCTTGACAATATGCACAGTCTGTTACCAGCACAAAGGCATGTTGAACAGGACGGAACTAAAACGAAATGGAATAGAGTTCAATCTATGAGAGGGACGAGACTGCTTCATTTTGTTCAATAATTTTCTTCCATATCAAATCACGTTGCCGCTTACCACCTTCCTTGGCAGTCGATCACTGCAATCGGTATAGATACCTTCCCACATTTTATCGTTCAGGAACGACCCTTGGAAGATGCTACGATCTGCCCAGGTATACACACAGTTAGGACCGTGTTTTCTTCCCTCTTCGAAATCCCCTTCGAAGATGTCGCCATTCGAAAACTTGTATGTCCCTGCATCATTGAACTTCATGTACCTTTCCCGTGCTTTTTGTCGTTCATGAAATCTCCCTCGTAAATCGCGGAACCTGCTACCTCTCTTCCTCTTCCCTGACGGAGATCATCCTTGTAGCCTCCTTAGTAGCGACCTCCATCTGAGTACGTATACGTGCCGCGGCCATTTCGAAGCCCTCGGCTAAGTTCTCCTCGATACTCATCTGAAGCTCCTGAACCCTTTGGGTAAACAATAACTGCATCCTCAAGCTGATCGTTCTTCCATCTGCCACTATATCTGTTGCCATCTTTCGTCACATACTCTCCTTGGCCATTTCGTTTGTTTGCCTGCCATTCACCGTGGTATTCATTGCCATCTTTGAAGTATTTACCCTGACCAGACTTCTGGCCGAGGTCCCAACCCCCTTCGAAATACTCTAGCGGTTCATAGCTGTACACATAGACCCCGCGTCCATGTTTCAGTCCATCGAGCCATTGACCGTCGTATATTACAATTGGGGGGACTTGCTACACTGTCAACGTCCCAAATCCATGATTCTTGCTGTTCAAAAACTATCCATAGTACGCTCGCTGGCTGGTGGAATAGCGATAGTATCCAAGACCTGACATAGCATCTGCAACCCACAATCCCTTGTAGTAATCTCCATTGGGGAAATAGTACTCACCCAATCCCTCGCGTTTGCCATTAATCATCGTGCCAATATACTTTCCCTTATCTTCGTAGGTGAATTCTGTGGGCGGCACTGAAGGCACATGCATCATTTGCTGATGTCTCTATTGAAGTGCTCTCTCGAACTTGGCAACGTCGAGGTTTCGATTGGCGAGAACCGATGATCCCTGTTGGAGACCTTGCTGTCCGATGGTGGTTGGTTGGTTGTTGGACGAAGTAACTGACGCTGAGGACAGCACGGTAGAAGTAGGCCTGTACTACCCAGCGCTTATGATCTCTCCCGGTCTGATGAGCCTTGCTGTCATTTAAATTATTTTTGTGCGCTGACGGATATGCAACCTGTTAAGAGAGTATGCAGCGTGACACCCACCCTCAAAGAGATTTGGAACTCGGATAATAATTTCTTCGTTTGGAATTCAAAACGAAATCCTGCATGGGTAACTTCTACAAGAAAGGCGTTTCGCACGATGAGCTCAATCGACAGTTCGATGAAGGAATGAAGCTCCCCAAGCTGCTTTAGGAAAAGGACAAAATTGTGGAGGATATGCGACGGCATCTCGCCGACAAGTCTTGCGCGAAGAGAAAGACTTAATACCTGTACGAACTGTCTCAGCGGGACTTTGCAGAGTGGATAGCAGCCATGAAGGATCCCTGCGAACGGTATACTGAACTCTATGCAGAGCCAACGAACTTAACCGGAGATTCCTAGATGTTTATAGCCGCATCAAGAAACTGTCACGTGAGGACTATGATATTATGCTTATAGCAATCTGAAGAAATGTACTTGAACTTGTGAGAATACGCACATCACTGTTCGGCTTGTATAGGCAACGATGGGGTGCTTGCTGGTTTCCGGAGTCGGAATACTTTTACACCTCGAGCGGGAATGACAGTGTAGTACTCATAGTCGTACGGACCAATCTCCTGTTGCAAGTATAGATCTCGGATCTCAGCTGCTCGGAAAGGCCAACCTACCTTGCGGTAGATGAACCCACCAACGATTGGTTTATTGCTGCGATTGTAAAGCAGAACTGCGAGATCTGTGTTGTCGAGCGGCATATATACAACTCGCAACTTGTCGTTTTCGTATGGAAGTAGCAGCTTTCCTGGAACGCCTAGCCTGTCCTGATTCAAGGCGATGATCTCACGATTGAGCAGAATTTTCCTGGAGGATTCCCGCAGGTTATTGATATCGCAGCCGATAATAAGAGGAGATTTGGTGATAGCCCAAATGGCAAAGTGAGTTTTTTCTTCTTCCTCGCTAAGGTTGCCTATCCCCACTTCGAGCATATCGGGATCATTCCACCCTCCTGGTCTTCCTAAGTGGCTTATTCTTAGCAGCTGTTCGATGATGGTTTCAATCCAAGACCAGTCAACCTTAATGTCAGGAAGTATTCGCCAGCTGTTGGCATAGGCATTAGCCCATTTCCAAGGCTCCCGAATCCCCCATTCGCACATTGAAAAGTATATGGGTCTGCCGGTTGCGTTGAGTGCATCGCGCATCCTCTGGTACCTTGCTTTAGTCATGATGACTTCGTCAGAGAAGCAGTTATCATACTTGAGATAGTCCACCTTCCACTCTGCATAACTCTGTGCATCCTCCTTCTCATGAAAAAGACTACCAGGTCTGCCAGCGCAGGTCTTGAGTCCTGCATCACTGTATATGCCAAATTTGAGTCCTTTCGAATGAATGTAGTTGCTGAGCTGTCCGATCCCAGACGGGAATGTCTTTGGATCTGGTTGAATGAATCCAGAGGAGTTGCGCTTTGACGCCCAACAATCGTCGATGTTGAGATAGCTATAGCCTGCTTGAAGAAATCCCTTTTCTACGATTGCGTCGGCTGTCTCTCGAATCAAGGATTCATTGATCTTACAGGCAAATTTATTCCAGCTGTTCCAGGCCATCGGTGGCACGAGCCCCAGCCCATTGTCAAGTGACTGAACCATGAGCATGAGTGCAAGTGTTAGAATGAACCGCATTCTCTGAGCAGGAGATTTTTATTAAATTCAATGTAAGTACGGACAAATAACCAGTCAATCGAAGTCTCCAGGAGTAGCACCACCGTTGATCTTGGACATCAATCTATGCTGCTCATACTTAATCTGGCTTTTGAGGTGTTCAAAGCCAGTTCTTCTGGCTTCGATGTCAATGCCACTTCTCAATTACTTGGCGTTGTTGCAACTCGCGTTTCTTTTGAGTTGCTTTTCCAATGACTTGGGTGAATTCAACGGCGAAGAGATCTGACCGAGAATTTCTCGCTTTATTGACCTCTTTTCCTCCCTGCGGATTATCTCCTCTTCATCTCTTCGCGCCAATTAGCTTCTGAGTAGCAGCACTTCACGAAGCAGTTCCTCGATTTTGATGTTAGCTTCAGCAGTGGTAATCTAACGGTATCGCGCAAACTCCCTTTGGAACCTTGACAGCTCCTCCTTGAACTGCTTGTCCAACGCAGTACGGCTAATCTTTAGCTGGGATTTGACGTAGTCTCTGAGTGCCTTGTTCTAATCGTGCAGTCTTGCGACTGAAGATTTGATCCGCGATAGGATCAGTTCCAGCTTTCTCCTGAATTTCTTCTTGAGAGTCTCTGCCAATACTGAAAACCGTTGGATTTCACCTTCCAGTTGCTTTACTCTTGCTGTTGAGTCCAAAATCACTTGTTGATACTTGCTTCCGGACTCGTCAAGTAACTTAACCTTTTCTTCGAGCTTCACGATAGTCTGGTGCTGATCTTTTGTCTTCTGTTCCAACTCTTTGTGCTTCTCCGAAAGCTATCTGAATTGAAGGTCAAGTTCCCTGTGCTTGTTCTCAGTCTATTTTACTTTGGCTCTTTCGAGTTCCACATCCTTTCTGTACCGTTATTCAGTCTTCGCGAAATGACTAATCAGTCCTTTATTCTCCGTCTTAAGCTCGTTGAGCTGCTGCTGTGCCAGTTCTGCGTCTCTCCCCCACTTGGCGAAATCACACTCGTTATCTTTCCGGAGCTTTTCAATGTCAGAATCCTTGACTTTGATATCCTTCTCCAATGCGTCTTTAGTCCTATAAACCTCTTCGAGTTATTCCTCATACTTTTTGATAGTCTGGCTCAGGAACATGATCTTGTCTTCAGCTTCCAGCAGCGACTCGTTGTAATCCCTGACAACCTCTTTGAGTTCAACTACCAATGTAGTGTTGTCCTGCTCCAACTTTCCGATGTGTTAAATAAGCTGAGCACTTTCACCATTAAGATTTTCCATTAGCTTGATGTTGAGGCTCTGCAGCTCTGCGACCCGGCTTTCATTGGCGGTTTTGTTTGTTGTCAATTGGTTGTTAAGTTAAGCGATCATAGTGTCCTTTTCACGGAGGGTTTGCTTCAAACAAACTATCTATCGTTCGTGGTATTGGTTGATCTTCAATTGAGGTACCTCATACTCTGCTTCGGTTTCGCAACGACTTCGTTTCGCACTTGAATGTTGCTTGCTTGATGCTTATCTTTGGATTGTTTCCAGTTCGCAATTAAGCTCTTTCAGTTCAAGTTCTTTGCGTTGGAGCTTTGTGTTGAGCAGATCGAAGTTCGATCTAACCTCGATGAGCTCTGCCTTGAGTCTTTCGCATTCTGCAGACTTGCTTTATGATTGCTCTATCTTTGCCTATAAATCTTTCAGTTTGAGTTCATAACTTCCCTTTTTGAGTCCCTCAACTGTCTTGATATCCTTTTCGGAGCCGAGCTGAGCCTTGAGCTTCCTGACTTCTTCCATAGCATCAGTGGATCTTTTAATGTGGTCGGTATTCTCAGCCTCAAATCTCCGAATAAGTTCGTTCAGGCTCTTAACTTCGCCGTTGAGGTGCACCTTCTCTCGCTTGCTCGCGTTGAGCAGCTCCTCCATCTCCTTCAGCTTTTTGATGTGCTTCTTCTGCTCGGATTCGCATCTTGACTGCATCAGCTCTAGCTCTCGCTTCAAATCCTTTTAACCTTGAACTTTCGCATCCAACTGTTTCTGCTGACTCTATATCTGCCTTTGAAACTGAGTGGTAAGCTCCTCGATTTTCTCGTAAGTACGCAATCGGGTGTCATTACTTGGCTGGGTCGGTGGCTGTTGCCGGAGTTCAATAACTTGGCTTCTGAGCTTTCCTACCTCGATCTCAAGATCCTTATTGGCTCGGATGTAACTAGCCAGTCGAGGTTCTTCCTTGGCCGAGTTTTTCGATTAAGAAATGAGGTCAGTCACCATTTCGAAGAACTCATCACGGTCTGTGGCAAGGTTGGTTCTGATGAGCTGCCGAACACGGTGCAAGACACTTTCGCTACGACCTCGATTGATGCGGGAAAGGTCATCGGCAAGCATGGTTCCATCGGTGAGTTGCTGAATTACTTTGAGGGTGTGGCTTTCAAGACTGTACGAATAGAGTTCCTTGACATTGTGCAGCTGGTCGATGGCTTCGAGCGGCTCCTGAAAGCTCCTGAGCTGCATGCGGGATTTAAATGAATGTTATATTCCGCGTTAGGAAATTCGTAAGTGACTCTGAATCTGAGGTGTTCAAATTATGGTTACAAGAACGACCAATGTCGGAGAGCAGATGACAATCCTTCCCCATCACATATTCACGATGGTTCTGCGCTAAAACTGTAATCGAGCGCACCGAGACACCAAAGAAGTTGAAACAAGCCAACAAGCCCATAACTAGCCTTTCCCATCAGCCTCCTCGGGGAAGCAGCAATAAAATTAAGATGCGAATGCCACAAATTTAATTGCCAGCTCATTATATTCAACCATTTCCTCATGTGTTTCCGAAACGGTCCGCCGCAGCTCATCAATTTGATGTGTTTCGACATCAGCAATCAGCAAGGTTGAAGAGGAAAGCCAAGTACCTCCAAACGCTCATCTGGCTGGTTCTTCTGCAGAGACCTGCCATAGTTATTGCTCGCTGCTTTAAATCAGAAATAGTTCGCACACATTAATATTTATGGGAATAACGCAATGTACGTAAATAAGCCTCGCCCAACAACCAGCTGCGCTCTCACAACAGCCTGCCATCCGCAGCTTCGATAGGAAGGCGGGTGGCCACTCGGCCTGATCAGAGTCGGCAAGGAATACGGATACTACGAAGAAGACTTAATTGGCCAGGGCCTAAGCTCAAAGGTGTACCGTGGACAGCACACCGTAACAAGTACCCTCGCAATACATTCAGAAAAGCTAGTGTCGATCAAAGTTATCAAGAAGCAGCAGATGCGCTAGAATAACATCGCAGCCCTGCTGTATAACGAAGTGAAGGTGCTAAAGAAGCTGAACCATGAGAACGTCCTCGCCCTCGAGCACTTCGAAGAAAACGATAGACAGCTCTGCGTAATTACAGAGTACTGCAACGGTGGGGATCTCGAGCAGTTGATTGCAAAGAAGAAGAAGCTGCCTGAATACCTTGCACTGTCAATCCTTGAGGACATCATTAAGGGGTACGGGCATCTAGCAGCCAATAACATCCTTCATCGCGACATCAAGCCAGCGAACATATTTATGTCCAACGGGAGGGCCAAACTGGCTGACTTTGGCTTTGCAATGACCATGAAGTACCAATACAGCTTATTCAGCGATGTTTTCTCCAAGGAACAGGCTGTCGGATCACCACTCTACATGCCACCATAAACTTTAGAGCATTTGGAATACTCCCACAAAGCTGACATCTTCGGGATTGGAGTTGTCTTCTACGAGATGCTGCACGGATACATGCCATGGGAGGCTGTTACTCAGAAATAGCTTTTGTATCGGATGAAGAAGAAGCCTTGCACTATCAGCGAAGAACTTTCGGACAAGAGCAAGGCGTTTCTTGAGGCTGCGCTTGAGCGGAAGGTCGACGCTCGTATGGATGAGAAGGAACTGGTCAGCTTCTTTCGGAAGTAGCGTTCGAAGATGCTAGCCTACCAAAAGCAATAAAGGCAGGCAATTAACGACAGCCTTATCACACCCCGACCTGACAAGCCATTAGAGAAGCATTCCGAATCCAATACGAACACCCCTCGTAAGGAGCCCGTCGTCAAGCCCGCTGTAGAAACTGCTAGCAAGTTCACGCGCCGCCGTGTGGATTCCTACTGTTAGGTTGATAAAAAGGTCGACATAAAGCGAAATTTTGTCATCTAACAGATGCTATAGCCCCCTAAGACAAGCAAGTACCGTCCAGTGGTGACTGGATGGCTCAAATGACAGCCAGAGCTACTTGATACTTCCACTGAGCAAAGAGTTATCATTATACACTTCTACTGTTTTACTTATGGAGGTCAGCATACAAACTGATAGGCCAGCCGTTCGGCGCTCTCAGGAACAACCACCGATCATGACTCCAAGAGCCCCAACAATGCCTGTGATTCCCCCACCACCCGCAGCCGACACTGAAGAAGAACAGGAGAAGTAACCCCATCAATGACATAGGTAGCGATACATCAAAAAGCTAACAGTCAAGAACCGTGAACTGTTGGAAGAACTGAAGCAGCAGAACGAATAACTGTCGAAGCGGATTAGCAGGCAAAAGGCCAAGACCACCCGCACGTATCAGAAGGAGCAGTCTATCACAAAGACCCGCGGCTTCTGTAATTAAGTTGCTTAGTGTAGAGGGAGTTAAGCGATAGCTGGGTAACGCCTACAAACAAATCGACATGTATAAGATGGTGTTGCTTAACCTGCGTGCCAAAGGGATCAGCTCCGAAGCGCAAGAAAAATTGTCCAACTTGGAGAATAGAATTCGCGTTGAGGATACGCAGATCGAGGAGTATCAGCGGTAGCTCAAGATACTTACTAGCATCAAAGCGCAGCAGGAGAAGGATATCAAAATCTACGAAAACGATGACGTAAAGCGTAGACTCAAGGAGCTTTAGGGAGAAGCAGCTGCATTTCGAGAACAGCTCAAGACGTACAAACGTACAGATCAGAAGCGTTAGGAGATGTACAGAAGGCAACACACTTATCAGCTGGAGCTTGAGCGGTTGCTTCGAGAACAGACCGAGCAGTATTACCCAGGCAAGAAGACTCCGAAAGAGGAGAAGATAGATCGCCACGACATCGACATGTCGACTATCACATAGACCGAGTGGAGTATTCTGAAGACTGAACTGAAATAGGCACGCGATGTCCACACAGAGTACATGAGGAAGATCGAGAATCTAAATCGGCAAAAGATAAAAGAAGCCAAGTCACACGAATAGAATGAATTGAAGCTCAAGGAGAAGCAAAAGGTGCAGGCAAGTTTACAGACAAAGGTAAAGGAGCTGAAGAAGCTGATACTAATCCGCAACAAGGATGTTAACCAAAATAAGTCCATGGAGCTCGCTCAAGGTTAGAACTCGATAGACATGAGCAAGATTGACTCACTTTTGGGTGATGTTAAGGGGATTGGAAAGCAGGATTAGGGAGTTGGCGGCACTCCCAAGAAAAATAGAAGTAACTTTCCTTACGATGTAGGTGGTGACAGGGAATACAAGAAGTGGGTCATTCCTGATGCAAAGATAGTAGAGCGAGGTAAGATATTCCCGAACTCAATATTCTTCACAGACAAGCCTGTCTTGGAGAGCTCCAAGAAGTCACGTGTTTCAGGTATGATCCAGAGTAACTTAGAGATCAAGGTTTGGACAAACTCCGAGGATGAGGTGTGTCTGCTTCGGGCTTAGTATGTTAACGAAAATGGAGAACTGATAGAAGGTGAGCTTCCCGAGCTCGATATGACAGGCCTTACATAACACATCTTTGACACCACTGGCGGCGACTACCTCTTAAAGATTGAAGGATACTCAAATGCTGACAACCACATCGTGTCGCTCTCCTTCACGAGCCGCTATGGGAAGAAATTGACAGTGGGCATCAAACCGACTGGAGGCAGCGACTTCACATTCGCTGGTTCTCCCGACGAAATACCAACGTGCCTGTACGGAGGGTACCAGCCCCGTCCGAAGGGAATGGGCTTTTCAATGTGCCACTTGGGGTGTGAGCTTGTGCCCACATGGTGATTATGTTTCGGCAACGCTAAAAATTAATGTAAGTATTAGTAACCCCTGTTCAAATTGGGAATGGAATTGACGTACCCATATTTACGGATAAATTAAGCATCGTCAATTCCTTCGGGAATATGAATGATCCGTTAGGGTACCGGGCGCCCATGTTCCTCCACCCGTGAAAGATAGCGCCATCATTTAGGGTGTGCAACCGGATGGCTTTCGCAAGCCTTACTTTAGAACAGGACGGAAGAAAGGGAGGGTTACCTCCCTCCGTGAGATTCCACATAAATTAGGGTCGAGATCCCAGCAAGACAGCTATCAAAGCATAGAAGATAACGAATAGATCCCGCCAATAGCTGATTTGTGTCCATTATAAAGGTTTAACCCTGGAAAAATCATAAACCTATGTTGCATTTATTAAAGAGAGAGAGGTGTGTAGTTTATATTCATTGTTTTGATATCAGATCTTCAGTTTTTGTCGGAGCTTGTTGCTGAAGCGCTCGTACTTTCGAATTCCACCTTTCTTTAGGTTCACTCCCAGTACAGTATTCTCAGTCTTCTGGCTAGCTATCTGAGCATTACTATCGTCCAGCTCAATAACTTCCAGATTCCTATCCTGGGATTACTCGTCCTGTTCAGAGCGCTTTCGTTCGCTGGCATCTGCCGAATCCATCGGGTAGACCTGATTATCAGTCGATTTTGTGCAACATCGCTGCAAGCACCAAAATCCGAGAAAAATAACAGCTAAAACCACCAAACCCATGGCAGCCCCACTTAGGAACCATGGTAGATAATCCTGAACAACTCCAAGACTAAATTTGTCGCTCAGCTGGCTGTAGTACAGTGGAACAAACATCGCCACCAACAGCAAGAGTTCGTTGAAGACTGCACGCACAGTCATGTAGCCTTTTTGGTAGGGTCTCTTGACAATGACGTAGATTAGATAGGAGACTTGCAGCCCAGCTATGGCGTAAGTTGTTTGTGAAAAGATTGTTGGGAGGGTGACCAGTGCTGTCATGACCATTCTTTGAACCATCAATATGACGGGATGCAGTTGCGACATCCTGTCCTTCTTGAGCAGAGTTTCTGCATCCTTGAACATGTCGGTGGCAGCACAGTAGTACACAATCACATAAATGATTGGGATGTAAGCAACTCCGGCAATGATGATGTTGGTGACGAAGTTGGAATCGTCTTTGCCATAGAGAATGTTGATGGCAGTACAGAACACTACGCACGAGCTTCCAAACATGACCATACTCAATGCCAGCTACCTTGCGAAGAAGCCGGCTACTTTCTCAGCACAGCTTGTACGATGCCCACTCTTGAATAGGCTAACCAGAAGAAGCAAAAGCACGACAACAAGAATACCACCCTCTGCCAATAGCACCACGTTGACATTGTACAGGAACTCGGCTTCATACTCGATGGCATATACTGAATTCGGTACCTAGGGATGGTTAAAACTCATGAGGTTGTTGAGATAGAAGAACATAGTGTTGTAGCCGTTCGACATACGCACCCAAGTAGCCAATGGAGCCAGGTAGGGGCTCAGATCGTTGATCAGAGTGAGTAAGAACAGAATCACTTGCATGGCTGTTATCATTTCCAGGACCACTATCTTGCCGATAAAGACACCGATGAAAGTGACGGCAAGTGCTGTCAAGACGGTGTACTGCGCAACTTGGTCTACGAGCTTGGCTTGGTTGTAGACGGTGGGTTCGTAGTAGATGGCTGGCTGATTGTTGTCAGGCTGCACTACAAATATTGTCGAGGAAAGGCGCATAGCATACGCTTCCACAATATCGTTGGGAGGTGCCAACCGAATACTAGCCTCGTTCTTCTGGATGGAGACAGTGTAGTTGATTTCGATGATAAGTGTCCCGTCCTCGTAGCCTGAAAGCATGGAAGAAGTCGGTAGGTTAGTTGTCACTACCTTTGAAGTATCGAACTTATCGAGAACTTTCAACGCAGGGAAAACTCCGAGTTCGAATCGGATCGAATTTGCAAAGGAGTTTTTGATAGCTTTTTTGAGTGTGAGGATGAGAGATTTATTGTAGCTGCAGATCGAAGGTGTAGTTTGGGAACCATTGCAACAGACAAAGTCAGCTTCGATGTGGCAACTAGAATCGCAACCATCACCGTTGTTGGTATTGCCATCGTCGCATTCTAGCTCAAATAGCAAGCCGTCCCCACAGATCTCTTGACAAATACCGTTGGCCAGTGAGTAGCCAGTTTGGCATGTTGTTGGTGGGCCTGTCGAATAACATGTATCACTCGTGATGTTCAGAGTATATCCACTGGCACAACTGCACAACCCAGAGGTGGCATTTAACTGTCGGTTGAGGGTTGAGTTGCAACTGGCACAAGCTGAGCTGCTGGAGCAAGTTAGGCACGAGGCGAGACAAGATTGGCAGTCGAGTATTAATATGTCAAAGAATTTGCCGATTGAGCAGCTGCAAACTCCATTTGCAAGAGTCATCTGAAGGTTGACACAGCTTGTGCAAGTTGAAGCGGCTGTACACGACGAACAGCTGTCTGGGCAAGTCTTGCAGGTGCTCGTAGAAGTATTGAAGTAGTTCGAGCTTGGGCAAGTACACAGACCACCTACGACAGTCATATGTAAGTCCGCACAAGCTGTGCAGAAACTTGAGCTACTACACATTGTGCAACCTGTTGGACAGGCAATGCATCCTCCTGTCGAAGTGTTAAAATATTGGCTGTTGGCGATGCAAGAGCAATTCTTGGCTGCTGTAAGCTGCAAGGAGGCTGATTTACAGCTGGTACAGTTTGTGGAGTTCAGGCAGGTGGCACATCCCAATGGGCACTGCACACATGCGTTGCTGGAACTGTCAAAGTAAGAGTCTGAAGCAAAGCAGGAGCAGCTGCCTCCGTTAACGACCATACCGTTTGAAACACAAGTGGTACAGCTTGTGGCTGAAGTGCAGCTTGTGCAGGCAGTGCCACAGGTTATGCAGCTACCACTCACACACGTGCATGTTCCGCCAGTAATGCTCAAACTGGCACTTGTGCAACTTGTGCAGCTTGTCGAACTTGTGCATGTGGCGCAGTTGCTGCCACATGCAATACAGCTCTTCGAGGTACTGTCGTAATAGCTTGAAGTTGATGTGCAGGTGCATGCCGTGCCACTAATTGTCATGCCAACTGCTATGCATGTAGTGCAGTTGGTGGAGTTGCAGATCGAACAGGTCGGGTCACAGGCTACACACTGAAGGTTGCTTGCGTTCAGGTAGTAATTTGAATCGCAGGTACACCCACCGCTTAGCTGCGGAGACATGTTATGGGAGGCACAGGTAACGCAAGCAGTCCCGTTTGTGCAGGTGGCACATGTTGGCAAACAGGCAGAGCATGTGGATGCTCCAGTGTCATAGTAGCCATCATCACATGGGCATGTTCCATGCGCCAAAGTCCGATAGGCTCCTGATGGGCAGGTCAGACAGCTTGAACTGGATGCACTTGTACAAGTTGTGCAGGAATAGTGACAAATGGTGCATTTCGCAACATTAGCGTCGTAATATCCAGCATTGCATGGGCAAGCACCACTGTTCAGAGTTCTGAAGTTGGTTGACAGGCATGTTAAGCAGTTGCTCGCTGAGGTTGTGCAGGTTGCACAGGTGTAGTTACAGGCTGAACAAGTGCTGGAACCACTATCGTAGTAGCCTGAGTTGCACAGACAGCTCGTGCTGCTGAGGGTTCTGAATGTTGATGGGGGGCAGCTGGTACAGTTGGTGGAGGAACTGCCAGTGCAAGTCGCACAGGAATATTGGCAGGTGGCACAGGCAGCGACTCCACTATCGTAGTATCCAGCAGTGCATGGACAGGTAGTGCCACTAATGGCTCTGAAGTTGGTCGATAAACAACTACCGCAACCCGATATAGTTGCTGAAGTGCATGTGTAACAAGAATAATGACAGGCAGCGCATGTGACTACTCCATTGTCGAAATATCCTGTATTGCATGGGCAGGACGACCCGGCCAGGGATCTAAATGAGGAAGTCGGGCAGGTCGCGCAAGTTGTATTGGTATTTGATGTACAGGTTGCGCAACTGTAGTGACAGATAGCGCAAGTAGTCGCTGAACTGCTGTAATAGCCGGCATTGCACAGGCATCCTCCGCTGGCTTGGACGGTTGCGTTGCTAGAAACGCATGTGAGGCATTTGGTGCCTGTGTCACAGGTAGCGCAGGACACCAAGCACGCAGTACACAATGCCACACCATTGTCGTAGTATGTGGCACTACAAGGGCAACTTGTACTGGATAAAGAGCGTAAATTGGCAGCCGTACAGCTGGTGCAGGTGGAGTTGGTTCCACCTGTGCATGTAGTGCATGAATAGTGGCATGCCGAACAGGTTACGGCTCCACTATCGTAATATCCGGCATTGCAAATACACGAGTTGGTAGAGAGGGTCCGTAAAGAACTCGAAGGGCATGATAAACAAGCATTGCTTGTCCCAGCACTGCAGGTTGCACAGCTATAGTGGCAGATAACACAGGTACCGGATGCTCCGTTGTCGTAGTAGCCTGCATTGCATGGGCATGAACTACTACTCAAGGTACGGAATCTAGATGCGTTGCAGGTGGTGCAGCTTGTTGAGGTGCTTGAAGTACAAGTCGTACAAGAGTAGTGACACAGTACGCATGCAGCGACTCCGTTGTCGAAGTAGCCAGCATTGCAAGGGCAGAGGTTACTGGTCAGTGTACGGAAGTTTGACGAACTACATGTGAGGCAGTTGGTCCCACTCGAACACGTGGCACAGCTGTACATACATGGAGTACAGAACTTGTAAGTGGCGTTGGTGTAGTATGCTGCAGGACATGCACTATAGCAGAGATTACCAACTGGCTCGTAGTTGACGTTGGGGGACGCGCATGTTCTGTTTCTGTAGTTCCAGGTGCTGATGTTTACGTAGAGGTAGGCGGAAGCGGTACTTAATGTAAAGGGGGAGGTCGTTAACACCTCGAAACTTAACCCATTTGCATTTGTATAGTTAAACCCATTCAAACCTGCGTGAAAGGTAGTTGCTGAGGAAGCCTTTAGCGTGAGAGTACTCTCGACGTTGTTCGCACCTGTTTTAAATATCGTGTCGAGGTATTGCGACTGGGTTTCCTGCACTGCTGTTTGATCAAAGGTGAGTGAATAGTAAGTGACTGAGTAGACCCGGGTTGATCCTCCTGTTTTATAGCTGCACTTGTAGTGAGTGGTGTTGTACACTTCAGTGAGCAGCTCGAGCTGGGCGTTACTGCTTGATACCTTATTGATGTTGACACCGGTGATGAATGGCAGAACCACATAGTTGTGTGTCAGATCGATGGTGGTCTGACTCGAGAACACAACGATGGCTGTGTCGACTCGATTACCTGACCCCGAGGCTAGATTTGTCACTGTGTTAAATAATATTTTACTCGTGACGCTTTGGTAGTCCACGAACATGTATGTGTAAGTGGAGGTCTTGGCAAAATAGGAGATCTTCATACTGCTGAGCGAGCAGTTACTGTTGAGACCAATTTGTAGAGTGAATCCGGTGAGACTCTGAGCCCCAATATTTACCAAGAAGTAAATTGCTGCGTTGGTAGCTGTCGTCGGTTGCAGCCCGATGAGCCCGACAGATACCTGAGGGTTTGAGCCTGTGAAGCTGGCGGCGTAGTTGATATTCGAAGTAAAAGTGGTGGACCTACTAGACGAAATGACGGTCGTCGTAGCTGCATTAACATTGACATACCGCATTTGAAATTCGAGTCGAAGGTCCAAGTGGGGGCAGCTGCTCCAGATGCTTGCAGGCTGACGACAATGATGGCAAAAAGATAAGTTATCTTCAGCCACATGTTATTAAATTATACAGTGAACCCCAAAGCAATCTCCGCGTGAAGGAGGTACCAACTAGAACTGGGGGACGGCAAGCCATCAAAAATAAAATTCAGTTATAGGCGACTATTTATTATTAATGGTAGTGCTGACTAACGATACAGAAAATAGATTATCAGGGAAACGGGGGCTGACCGAAGCTCGTCTGTAGCCCATTGTACGCTGGAGGGGTCGCTGGTATCGGCGGTTTCTTCAGATTCAGCGAATTGCTGCTGAAAATCATATTTGAGCCGACAGCTGCTTTGGTGTTATTGTTCATAAAGCTGGTTGTATAAGGAACGTCTGCGAAACTCACACGCATGGTGTGGCCTTCGCGAGGGGGTAATGGAACAACTTTGGAACCAGATACCATTTCGTTTACTGTAATAGTTTCGACCACAGCAGGCGATTGGTATTGGTAGGTCTGCACTTCAGTTTTGATCTAGGTGACAACCCGATCGGGTGCCTTCTCAATGGATGTGCGCTAGCCATGAGGCCCGATATGATCTAAATCTACGTGGTCGGGTAAACTTTCGTCCTAGAGGGTTGAGACATACTCTGCGACTGCTTTTTGCGCCATATTGAAATCGAGATACGCGAGGTTATTGAACAGCTTATTGAACTGGTTGGGAAGGCGGCGGTTGATGGTATTTTCCTCCACAATGTCAATGATCTTTTCTGCCATATAGGCTTCGCTTCTCTTGTCCTCTCCCTCCGTTAATATCTTGCGAGCAGGTGTGTTGTCAGCAAAGTTGGGATTGCACCAAACCTTTAACTTCCCCTCGGCTGTGAAGCCAAACAAATCTTCATCTATCTGAATGGGTCCCATACGAATGTAGATCTGCCGGAAGATGCGAAGTGCCTCTGCCAGTACGTAAATAGCTTCGTGCTGTGTCAACGGGGTAACTGAATACAGCCGGTATGGTAGGTGCTATGAGATCACCTTTAACGTTGGCCCAACTCCACAGCCACAAGAGTACTTGGGTGTAAGTAGCACCACTGCATAGATCTTAACGATGCCGATGCTTTGAGTTCTTCTAAAGTTGTACATCTCCATCTCCTTGACGAGTGTGGTATTGCCCGTGAGATGAATGATACGCTCTTCCGCCAATCGTCCATTGGGGTCTGTGAGGATGTTCGTCGAGTGCTGAGTACGAGAGTGCAGCTTCCAATTCATGTCGATTCTGTTCTGTTCGATGAGGGTGCTGCTAACTTCTCCCATTAAGCCGGTACTTTCGTAAGTTTATTACGTCAGTTGAGCTGTTTAAGCAAGTCATCGGTATCATTGTGTTTGAGTCGTGCTAATGAACCCAGGATATTGTTTGCCGACGGTAGTTCATTAAGAGGATGGAACATTTATCCATTGGAGAAGGAAACCAATTCTCCTTGTCTCGATGCTCATAAGGATACCCCATGAACTTGTGTATGAGTCGGCTTATCGTTCAATTCAGCAACCATTTCAAATTTAATCTGATTTTTGACGAATGCGTGCCCTACAGCAACACCTCCGCTATTGGTTCTACATCAATAAAGGCGCCCCGAAAAGAAACAGAAACGACCCATAGAACCTCAAACTTAGCCAGCATCATGAGAGCATACGGCTGAACCAGAAGATCAATAACTCAACCACTGACAAAGACCTGATGAAGCTGCTGACGGAACACGGCCAAACCTTCGACATCGTGAACACGTCCACGTTCATAAAGAATTACTCGTTAGTCAAGATTCGCAGCGAAGAGTCTAAAGCTGAGGTGTCTAAGTTATTGCTCGATCAACTTAAGCATCAGTCGATAGCAACCGAGAAGAACGTTCGGTCACTCTCCAACATCATGTTCTATATCACATCCCAGCACATCAAAGAGGAGTTCAAGGAATGTATCGACGAGTGTCTCAATATGGATCTGGAAAAGTTGTTGGAACTAAGCAACGGCAGGCAAACGATGATGATAACTATCGCACTGTGCAGGTTAGGGGAAATTGAGAGGCTTCGCTAGCTGCTGCCAACTCTCAGAGGAAAGCTCACAAGTTAGTTCGAAATGCTATCGATGTTGAAAATCTGGGCAGCACTATTGAGGGTCAAACTAACGGACAGCGATTTGGACAGACTATTCTCTGATTTGTTAGTGGACGTGCCCATAATGACAATCAAGGACTATTCAACGTTTGTATACTGCTACAGTAAGTGCAGCAAGGAACTGCTCACCCAAGAAACGAGAAGGCGGTTGGCGGATTATCCCAAAAAGGATATCTTTAACATTGAGTATGTCGATCTGTCCACGCTCATGAACTCAATTAGCAACATCGAAGGCTTCTAGGTCGACGATCACTTCTTCGATGTCATGCTCCTCAAGGTCGAGGAATTTCGGCCGGAACGATCAAACCAGCGCAATGCTTCCAACATCCTCATCGGCATTCGTGGGCACCTGCACAAGAGACCAGAACTACAGAAAGCCTTCGAGAAAAGGCTGATACTCTTTGCTAATATGGAGTTGATGAGCGAGCCAATCGACCTGCAGTCGGTAACTTCCATGTTCTACGACCTGATTCGCGTACCCTCCTACTCGGAAGAGCTAGTCGCAGCCATGGAAAAGCTCATGATGAATTGCATCTTGCCTGAGAACAAGCACCGGTTTATCAACATGAAACCGAAGTTTGTGTTCCGGATGCTGCACGTGTTCAAGATTCACAAGGACCGGCATCCAGAATATACCTTGGATCTGAATCTGAAGTCGGCTGTAGGAAGCTATATCTGCCGTGAGGCTCCCTTGCTGCGGCAGGAAGAACTCCTCGAGCTCATCCAGATGAGCATATTCTTCTTCAAAAGCCAGCCTGTTTGTCTGTCTCTCATTGAAGCCATGGACAGCCTCATCAAACGATCTCCAAATAAAGAGCTTATCGAAGTCAGAAATAAATTTTGCTTGCTCAAGAATATCGCTTGCTTTGGCTGTAAAGATCACCTGAAGGCGCCTTCTCTTCAAAGCACCACCAAACCGGCTAATTCGTGATCGGAATATATGATACCTGTATGATTATCAAATCCATGCTGTAAATCGTTTGGGAGCATTGGAAGGTTCATCTGCATCAACTCAGGCCGCCTATTTAATGTAACGGTAAAGTGCGCAGTTCGGTAAAGCGATCCTAGTGGCGAAGGTCTTTATCAGAGAGAAAGGAGATTACCCTGAGGGACACGACTCCCTGGAGTCTGAGAGCCTTAAAAGTGCGTTTCGGCCGAATCACCCTTTATCCTACTTCTTCCATCAGATTAATGAACTGGAAATTTATAAATCTTATTGATATTGCACACAGCTGGCAGCGGCAAACAAAGATGCTCATAGCTCCATAGAAGCTTGCTCCAGCTCTCAATAAAACTCCAATTCACGAATATAACCAGTCACGCAAAGCTTTTTCTTCGTTTGTTGCTTTTGGCTGCTTTTTGGGCGGAGACCCTCACTTGAGCCGTAATCGGCTCCTTGGGGAAGACATACTTATCGATTTCATACCTTTTCCCATTTTTGTTCTAGTCGTAATCGAAAGCCCATTGGACCTTCTTTTTTAAAGAGCTGCTTTACGCTAACTCTGAGTCTTGTTTTTTTAGTATAGACCGTCGCTGCGTGAATTGGAGCTGAGGTTTGTGGTCCTGGGTTACAGAATTTTCGTGGATGGGGTTCGAATCCTTGTGGAAGCCAAACAGCCGAGCGAGACATTGACTACATAAGCCCTGACCTACCACAATTTCTCGGAGATGGAAGAATGCATATTAATATTAGCAGGATAACGCCTACTGAAATTATCCACCAACCACCAGAAGTGTCAGCCATGTTCGACCCAGCAATTCCTGGATGTTTGGCTGTGTATTTTATTATACGAGATGCTCAAAAGCAATCGCTTGCGAGGTGCTCAGAAGCTGAAGCTTTACTGCCAGCTGTGTCGCAAACAGTGCAAGGACGAGCATGGGTGGAAATGCCACCTCAATAGTCAGTCCCATCAGGGCAGGATGCGCGAATTCGCTGCCAATCCATAGTCCAGTATAGAAAAGTACTCGGAGCAGTTCGAGAACAACTTCATCGAAATGCTGAGGGATCGCTACCCCAACATCCGAAAGAAGGCCAACTAACTATACGTGGAATTCATCGATGACAGAAACCATGTGCATATGAACGCAACGAGATGGCCAACTCTCACTGCCTTCTGTTAGCATCTCAAAAGCTTCAAGAATATAGCTGTCGAGGAGAGGGAGCAAATATACCTCACCTATCTCGAAGTCGATGCCAAGGAGTTTAAGAAACAGGCCGACTCAAGCAAATATCAGAAAGACAAAGCAAAAGAAACTGATTCGGAGTGGAGGGCTTTGGAAGAACAGATAATAAAAGCCAGAGCAGCTGAAATTCGATCAGCAGGGATACACCAATCTATCCCCGAGTCAGACTAAGAGGAAGTGCTGTAGCCCGGTAAGATGTCTTTCCAGCTGCAACTTGACGATAACACTAGGAATAAGCGCATAGCAGCGTACTCCACCGAAGCGTTAGAATAGGAAGTCGTTGTTGATGAGGGTCCAATCCAGTATAAAAAGCGTTGTACGAATGCTGACAGACTTCTTGAGATGATCCGACCACAAGAGAAGCATGCTTGGGACACAAGCAAAAAAGAAAAGAAGGAAACTAAAGAGGACATCAAGGAACCCGTGGAATCCGCAGAACAAAGTTGGGTTATCAAGGGCATCATCGTTAAAATTCTTCCGCATGAGATTGAGCAACAGTACCACAACCGGAAGGCAAGCATTGTGGAAGTGCCAGAGGATTTTGTCGCGAGACTTCAATGCAACGACACTACCTTAGAAATCGACCAGACCTATTTGGAGACTGTGATACCAAAGGAGGGATCCCCAGTGATAATCCTGACAGGTGAGTATCGAGGGCAGCGCGCCATTATGGACCGAGTTTACCCCGACGACGGTTATGCAGTATTGGTATTCCTTCGAAACGGTAAGGAATTATCCTTAAGCTTTCCGTGCAGCGACTTCAGCAAGGCCGCTAACTGAAGCAATTGACAGTCCCAACCAACTTTATAATGTATAATGAAGAAGTCAGAATTCTTGAAGGGATGGATTAAACCGGCCACCTTCCGACCGATCCAGCTGGAGGACAAGCAGATCAGTTTTATTGAGATCAACGAGAGGAAGAATACTGTGCGATGCGTCAACAGAAACAACCACGATAGCGAGCCTTTCGTACGAAATTGTTTACTAGTCAGACTGTGCGTACCAACTCACCGCTGCACGAAGGACAGTGTGCTGGCTACTTCGAGGTGCGAATTGTAAACATGACCAGCTAGAAGTATTGTCGATTATCGATGTAGAAACGTTACGGTTGGCTTTTGCCGCAAAGACTGTAGCATGAAGCGGCCACCTGGAACGAGCCGGTGGAGTGTAGGTCTCACACCTAATGGTGTTGTGAGCTACGACAAACAACGTCTGGGTGTTGCCTTCAAATTCGGCAAGGACGATACAGTTGGCTGTGGGATTGTCTACGATACGCTGGAAGTATTCTTCACAAAAAATGGTGTGCATGAACCCAAGACGATGTTTAAGCTCCAGGACGCTTTTGGTGAGTTTTATCCAAACGCCTCTCTGCATTGTGAATCCGAGGAACTCTAGTTTAACTTTGGAGAAAGACCTTTTCGATTCGATTTTGAAGGATTGCTCCAGAGAATTCGCAGCCAACGAATGCAGTCCATAATCGACACTGATAAGGTCGAAATAGGATCAATGTACAAGTTGGTTGAGGAATATCTTTACTTCAGTGGTTACAGCGAGACTCTCAAGAAGTTCAAAAGCATTGTGGGAGGGCGATAACAAAACGGAGACTACTTATTGACAGATACTGGCAAGGATGTTCTTGGGTTGGATACTGAGGAAGATGGGCCAATCGAACTTATCATATAGGAGGAGCATAAATCGGAAAACGAAGACGATAAGGATATCGTCGGAGAGGTTGACGAGATTAAAACACCAGTTGCTCGTCGGCAACGTATTATGTCCTAAGTGTGCCTTCTTGACAATCTGCAACTCTTGTCATCGCGAAAGGATTCTTATGATGAACGAGTGATGAAACTCATTGGAAGGAAGGATTCGGTACTATCAGGAGACATCGACTTTTCGGTGAGGATGGAAGTGGAGGAGGACCAAAACGTAGTAGAGAAAGCCGATAAGCCTCAATTATTGGGATCTCTCACTCGCCACTTCCTGTAGAATCAAAGAATAGGTATGCTAACTCATTAAAATCAGAGATCCTTCGGCTAATCAAGGAAATGAAGATTTAGGATGCACTTCAGCTGATTACTCGGGAGATTCCAAAGCTATTACAGCATTCCCCCTGCATCCTTTACTATATGTACGGTCACATCTACCTCCGCTTGATCAAATAAGGTACTGTCCAACATCACTCAGGTCGGATATACGACGCCATTGACTTCGCCAGATAGAAAAAGCTAGACACTTACAAGCAAGAATCGTTTCCAAAGTACTGCCCTGAGCGTGGCCAAACTAGCCGTATCAAATTCGATGAGATGATCTCTACGATTGCAGTCCGCAAGAACTTTGAGAGGAGCCTCCTTAGTCGTGAACAGTTCCACGCTCTGGCCGAGCTCATCAACTGTTAGATCATTCGAGCTTTGGGCCTCTTTGATAAGAGCAAGTTGGAGCTAATGCTTACTCACATCCGATGCGTCGAGGAACGTTACGACAAGGAACGACTTAACGGCGACCGCATTCAACTCTTTAACTGATCAACCACCTGCAACCCTATACTTGTTATGTAGTCGCTGGAGTTATTTCCCTTGAAGAAACTCCCTCAGCACTTCTCCAACAGCCGCATTAATTCCGGAAAGCATCGCCTTAACGAGTTGCTCGACCGCTACAAGGACAAGCTTCACATTAACTACATGAGTGTGCAAACACCGTTAGAACAACCTCAAGTCAGCTGCTCCTTGAGCCAGGCCAAGTATATCCAAAAGCTGAGCAAGACACTTCCTCGTAGAAGCTTTCATAGGCTCGTATCCACCTATTAAAGTGGGCGGGGTCTTGATCTCAATCAGTTTGCAAGTGAATCTTACATGCCCGACCCTCAAAAGTTAAAGCTGTTCAGATAGGGGGTGAACTATCGCAGCCGAGAGAGAGCTCGGGGAACGGGGGTCACCCCAATCGACAAGCAGTCCCTGCAGGATTATCTCAATTTTCGAGAAAGCGAAGAATAGGAAGCTGAGACGCCAATTAAACTGCCCACTCAAACCATTCTTGGTCATACTCGCTTTAGCAAAACCAGCTTTGGTGGGCGATCAATCAGCCTCCGATCACGTCCTGCTACGAGAATGTGACGTAAATACTTTAACAGTTTCAAATCGAATTTAGTGGGACAAATCAGTTGAACCCCACCACCAACGACGTCCACTTTCCGTACAGTCGCAGGAACTGCAGCAGAAGAGAACGAGTGAATAGTTGGCTGTGACCGGTGAGCCTTTGATCTTCTTGTTGTTTGAGCCGATCAATTGTAGCCGATATGAAAGACTTCCAACTTGATTGAGCCTTTTTGGGATCCATATTATAGAGGTGCTCGTTGTACTGCCTTCTCAGCTCATAGATGAGTAACAACAGATCTCGCCAGGCAGGTGCCTTGCAAACCTTTGCGAGCCATAAAATAAAAATTGAAGCCTCAGGAAACCGCAACTCCAGCCCACGAATTTTGCTCGATTCAAGGATTAATCGAGGCTCCAGCAGTGAAAAAGCCGGTTCCTTCGAGCTCAAGGCTTCGAGGGGATCCATGAAGTCCCTAAGATTATTTAAAGGGTTACCATCTGGTCTTTTATCGACTGAGGTATTGATGGAGCAGTCGAATTTCGGCTGTAAGCTCAACGGAGGGGCCTATGACTGTCTAAGCTCTGAAATTATCAGGAGGAAGTTCGCGTTATAGATCGAATTCGGGATCAAACGGCATTCTGAGCACCGAATTCTCAAGATAATTGTTGTAGACCCCCAAACGACCTTCGCGGGAGACATCAGAGGAAGACCCTTCTTCCTCGTTATTTTCCACTTCCTTGCCACCTCGTATCATGCCAAGTTCCGATAGAAATGAATAAATTTTGTCTTCAACTTGCTGGTACTCAGCGAGGCTTTTGGACTTCAAAGCACGCTGCGATGCAGGTTTCTCAGTAGGTAATCTCATACTTTTTGAGTGGGCGCCGGGTTTTTTTGTAGGGACGGTTGAACTTCGGCTTCTTACTTGATCGAACCGAGATGTTTTAGGCGCTGGTGAACGTGCAGATCCTGAATGTTTGAGTAGGTTTTCTTGCAGCTGTCGCAGCTAAAATGATGGCGATTGTTGCCTGCTTCCGCCTCAACATCGGCCTGCCTCATGATATTTGAAATATTATTATTACTTCCATAGAGAGTGCAGGCACATTT
>ERZ724508.278-NODE-278-length-37323-cov-5.274579_pt1 | contig 37323 bp, 51 predicted proteins | sample MGYA00376041_ERZ724508 | MGnify/ENA primary metagenome ERZ724508 (study PRJEB28724, sample SAMN07190887) | wastewater metagenome | isolation source: effluent of sewage treatment plant in Hong Hong | place: USA: Christiansburg, Virginia | collected 2016-03-01 ...
TCAAAACGCTGCAAGTTTAGAGAGTTGCTACTCTTTTATAACCTAAGCACTGTCTCAACCGTCCTGAAATGTGACTAAAGTTCTCTTCCCTTTACATCAGCCATTTGTTGCAGTTCCTCAGATGTCAGCCGCAACTCACGGTCTATGCTCAGGTTGATCTCTGCGAACTAGTTCTCCAGCACTACTTCCTTACAGCTTTTCAAGTAGCGCGCTCGATCACGACAGATTTCTAGCCTGTGCCTCTCCGATTCTATCTTTGCATCGACCAGTGCATGCTTCTCAACCAGATCGTTCTTCCTCGAGGCCAAGCGCTTCAGCTGCATTGCTGATTGAATTTGACGGGTTAACTGTATGGACTCCATGTGCTTGGATTTTTAGGATTGAAGGTGTTCTCGCACCTGCTGAAGTTTTGAGTTGAATAAGAGCCGATACTCTTCATCGAGCAACCGCGGCAGATACTGCATGAGACTCTCAGCCGAGACAACTTCCTATGGCCCGTCATAGTACTACTCGAATGCTGGCAATCCCACAATAGGTATTAAGCTTCTGGCTAGCGTTCGAGCTTTGTCGATGATCTGCTCCAGTCGATTCCTATCGACAACCAACTTTAGGGAAATTCCAGCCTGCTAAACTGACAACATTTATTATTACCGTGGGTCTTCTTCAAGCAGCCCGTTCCTCTTTCGTTAGCTTTGCCGGAAGGGCAACTAGGTTTTTACCACAGAGTTGGTATATGTTCCTCGAAATATCTCAGGAGATAAGCCAAAGCAGGAATATATTTTGATATACTTGCCCAATGGAACCTAGCTCACAGAGGTCGGGGATCAGCGACATTGAAGCACAGCAACTGCTGGAGAACTGCCATCGGACAGAAGCACACATATGGAATGCACTACAGTCCCGATAAATTGCCAAAGTCTTGGTCTGCACAAAAAAGCATCCACTCGAGATAGTCCTGGACAGCAGCTACGCGCTTTAGTAGAAAGGGAATCGCATCCCAGCGGCATGTGACCTTTGCTAGCAGATCATCAACGGAGCCTGCTGGCGCTGCAAGGCCTGTCAGTACGACGTCTGCTTCGATTGCGAAACATTTCCGCATACTCTTTGCTACCGCCGTCATCCGATGAGCCCAGTTACACAGGAGCACCTCATTAACATCACCCCGGTGTGCAGGGTGTGTATGCGTAAAATCTATCTTGCCTGCTACTCTGTCTGCTGCGAGCTGTGTGAGTATGACATCTGCGGAAACTGTTGTGCCAAACCAGTATCTATCAGCAGTGCTGTTTCAAATATCGTCTCATCGATGCATTCTATTAGGAAGTGATATCTCATCAACCATGATCAGTTGCCCCGAATCTGTGGTGGGTTCTTGTGCCTGCCAACACTGTCCTTCAGCTGCGTCATATTGAGATGCACATCGATGTACTTCACATACACAACCTGCTCGGCAGTAAGGTCCTCTTCCTTCATGAACTTCTAATCCAACTTGCACCAGAAGTGCAGTGCCTCCATAATCATCGTTAGTCGGTACTTGCGCAATTCTGTTCGGCAAAGCACATTGAACAGGAAGGTGGTCGGCGGCTGAGTTACGATACTCTTTACATTGGCGTGGTACTTGCTGTAGAAGTGCTCAGAGGGGAGCACTGACATCATTTTATGCTCCAGTTTGAACATGATCTCCACTTCTCTTTCCACAATCCTGTCCGCTCGTATGCCTACATCCAAGATATCGAGCATATCGAAGGCTGTCATAAAGTATTCCTCGTAGAGCTTGATGGAGATGAAAACGACAGTCAGTACATCCACTTCGGCTTGGTTGGGATCAACCTCCCAAGTGGGGGTCAACAGCAATCTGTCGAAGAGAATGATTGCACTTTCCGTCGTAATCGACTTGAGATGGAGCTGTTGAGTCACCTCTAGCAGCCACTCGAGTGTCTCTTCCCGGAAGACCTCGAGTTTCATCATATCTCCACTTAACTCATCGACTGTCTTGCTGTATGCACTCCTATCCTCCGAGTAAATCTGCTCTTCGCGAGGCCTCACATCCTGCCTTTTCAGCTGCTCCTGTAAGTTGACTCTGTTGTCTTCTCGAAGTTTCTGCCCCTTCCTGTCCTTCTCCATGATCACTCCAAATTAGTATGGCTGCCAAACAGTTGCATGCACTTCTGTCGTTGTAATTTCAGCAATGGCCTTTAAAAAATGCCTTCGCAGGCTCATAGATGTCGTTCAGTAAATGGACTTGTTTGCACCAAACATACCGATTCGCTACAAGCGTGAAAACGACTACAAAACATGCACTGGAGCCGTGGCGTCACTAGCCCTACTCGCATTCTTCGGAGTAGTTTTCGTCAATTCCTTCATCGACATGATAAACAAGACCAGCATTACCACCACTGTTCTCGTCAAGGAGGAGAACGACCCGTCGCGCTACACAACTTCAACTCCACAATTTATGTTCGCAATTGGCCTAAATGGCATCGACATGAATACAGGACCCCGCTACTTCAATTTTCAGGTACTTACCACTCAGATAATCAACGGAACCAAGACCAAGTCAGCGATTAATCTTGTTCCTTGTGTGTCGGAAATGTGGGCTCAACTAGGCAGCGACTACACCGCAATGTTTGATAGGCTCGGACTCCAATCTTGGTTGTGCCCCTCAGCAGGACAGCTCGTCGAACTCCAAGGCAAATACTCATCTGAATTGTTTAAGTACCTCAAGATTTCAGTGACTCAGTGCAACGGGACCATCAATGGACAAGGCTGCCGCAGCGCCACTGAAGTGCAGGATTATCTCACCGCGAACGAGTCGTTTAGCTTCAGCTACTACTTTGTCAACACCCTCATCAACGTCGATCAGCAGCAACCTATAAACATGTTCATGGATGACACCAATAATTTTTAGTTTACAACTACACTCGGGACCAGCTGCAACTTTTATCTTGAAAGCTACGAACTGACAACCGATCAAAGTCTCATGCCGGTGATTGAACCAAAGACTGATAAAGGCACGATGGCGACCCAGACGACGAGAATGTGGAGTTTTTAACCCAACCAGGGCGAGTACCTCCGTTTTTATATCCGCAAGTCAACCCAAACGCGCATCTTCAACAGACACTATTACAAGCTCGATGAATTGCTGTCTTACATCGGCGGGCTATTTGGACTTCTTGCTTCTATTATCCAGCTGCCGCTCACCTACTATAATATCTGCTGTTTCGAGCTCAGCTTGGCAACAGAACTGTTCACCTACCGAAAGCCTGAGGAGCATCGCGGAAGAAGCAACAAAGTGTTGCCTATATCCAATGACGATACAGTTCTAAACACCAACAAGCTCCAACAGCAACCCCAGCACACCATAGAAATGATGGACCCTTCTCCAAGCCAACCTCCCCCGCAGAGCTAAGAACCGCATTCTATCAACAGCTTCAACTTCTTAATTTACATTGTCTACATCCCTTTCTTCTTCCTCAAGAAAGTCGGGTGGAAGTCTCTTGAGAGCAACAAGTTTACTCCATACTACGAAGCCATCGAGCAGGTTCGGAAGCAAATTGATATTGGTAAAATGATAGAAAGGTTCATTTACTTGGATAGGGTATCGAAATCATTGTTGGATTCCGACCAACTAAAGCTGCTTCATTTATTCCCAAAGGAGAACATTTACCAACTGGAGGAGCAACGCAAAGGCTTCAAGCTACGGGAGCGTCTCCGATCGACGATTGTCGCTAAGAACAGTCTGAAGAGGTTGGATCGTATCATTGAGGAGAAGATGGTGGACCTGGATGATGAGCAGTACTAAGCGAGGTAGGTGCGTGACGCTTATCAGAACATCAGAGACCGGACTGATATAGTTAATGGAAGGATACTTGGAAGCCTTGACCAGGACATAATTCGGAAGATATAGGAGATCGAGCAGGACAACCACCGGCAAAGTTACAATGATTCTGCAGGGAAGTTTAAAGCATCCTCATCAGACAAGATTTCAGAACAGGAAATGGAAATGAAATAACGCGTGCTCAATGAGCCATCCGATAACTTGCTTTTTAAGGAAGATGGAGAAGAGGTGACTAACCGAAGAAAAAAGCCTTTGTTGCCTCCGATAAAATGTTAGCGGCCTTCAATAACTCTCCCGGAACCGTTAATCAATACTTGCCCCAATTCAGACTTCGAAGTAGTGAGCCCTCCTCTGCCCCTCAATTTATATCGGAACGCATCGATGTCCCAAAACCTCCCGAAGAATCCTCATTGACCATATTCAATAATTGTACCATAAGAAAAGGAGCCGCTGGAAGATTTCACAGAGCTAGCCACGTTTCCCTGCTTGCGCATTATATTTAAAATGAAGAACCTCCTTTCGAAGGTGCTTCTGCTCACGTTGTTAGGGCTTCTCCTCGCCAAGGAAACTGTGGTTAACGATCAGTACAAGTTGACTGGCTTCGTCAGCCAGGAGAAGTCTATCAACTTCACAAAGTACACTAACCCCTACACAATCTCTGTGAACAGGGTCAAGACGACAACACCAAACCTCGGTCACAACTGCAGAGGGTATGGACGCAGCCTGCAGTTCTCCCAGGACATCCCAATGGTACTCATGTGAAATGATAGTAGTTGCGGCTGGACACGCATCTGAACGAGAATAAGTCCCAAGAATAGAGCTTACTAAAATCACTAACAACCCTCGATGATGAGTAGGAAATCATTGAGTTTGAGTCGGTAAGCAACTACTACTTCGTGGTTACCACCCGCAACGTCGTGTACTTCCTCAAGTAAGTAAATGGCACCGTCAAGAGGGAAAACGAAGCCAAGCTTCCAGATGAAGTCAAGAGTCGTGTTGTTGCAAAAGATTTCTTCGTGCTTGTCAACGACTTTGCTCCGCTTCTGATCTTCCCGAACATGGCAATCCTCTGCACTGATGGAGTCTGCTCACAGCTTAAGGGTTGGCAACCCATTAAGGAACTGACTCACGCAACGTTCCTCAAGACCAAGGACCGTCGGTTCATCCTCCTGGGACTCAATACTGCAGGCTTTTCTATGTACGAATTGACTGCAAACAACGAACTGCAACTAAGGAAGAGTTTTGGGCCTAGGAACTTCAAACGATCGACTGTAGCCATCCACGATATCAATGTCGAGTCCATTGAAAAAGGCGAGATTTACGTGCTCGACTACGAATCAGGACTGTACAGTTTTACCTATCGCGATAACGATCCCTCGAACCTTATCTTCAACAAGAAGATTCTGAACCAGACCAATTGTTTCGCCATGGACGTTGAAGGCTACAAATACTTCATCCTTAACTGCCGTGCAGGCAACAGTGACTATCTGCTCGAGGTGTTCCATGCAACTGCCTTCGACACCTACGAAACAGCAAGGCCCATGTACCGTTACGATGCTATCTATGATGTTAACCTTGCAGACCGGTATTACTCGTCCCGAGGGTTCAGTGGCTTTAAGTTCTACTGGGTGTCCCCTGACACAAAATTCCCGCATGAATACAAATCTGCTGGTGATCTCTTCCTTCACAATTCTGTTCAGGCCAGGTTCAAAGACAACTACCTGTACTACGCAACTTATAACGAAATACGCCGAGTCGAAATCGTCGAGAAGCCGGCATATGCCAGCTGCTCAAGTGATTTCCCCACCCAGGAGACATACGTGATCACCTACAAGACTCCTTGCTCAGAATCCAAAGGTACTTTAATAGTTAATGCCAGACGAAGTGTGCGCATACCAGGACACAATCGAGTATACAGCGTGGCAGCACAAGGAAATCAGTGTTTCGAGAACACTGCTGCCAACTATCGCTGCTTTCGTGCTGCTTGTACTGTTGGCCCTGGTCATCCGATGGCTTTACAAGCGTTATAACAAGCAGGAGGAAGAAATATCCCTCAAGATCGCCAACTCCGCCAACGAGTTTGCTCTGGAAAGCAACAGGTGATGCTACATGTGCATAAGAGCAGACGGATGCATCGTCAGGGGGTGGTGGGAACGGGCACTGCTTCCGCTGTCTCCTGCCCTGGTTATTATGCTGGCAGTTCTACCAACTGTTCGGCTGGTTGCTGTGTTACCTCTGGATGTGGTTGCCATTGTGGAGTGTGTTCTTGAGAAGGGATTGGCTCTATTTACATTTCCGCTGGAGAAGGTTATTGAAGGGCTCCTGATGCAGGTGCTTGTTAGTTTTCAACTAATGGCTCCACTTGAATCTATTCTGGTAAATGTTACGGTACTGCTTCAGGTACCTCAATAACCATGGCGGGCGCTGCAGATTACTGTAAGTGTTGAGCTATTCCATCGGCAGGTTGTTACTGTTGGACTGGTCTCGCCTCCTCATGAATAACCATTTCCTCTTCCATCGGTCCTGGCTATTGGTTGGCCGACTGCCCCATATCGTTATACTTGTCCAGCGGAATGACTGCCCGAACCTTCAATCCTGCATCCTCGATGAGACACCCTTCCAGCTCCTTTTACAGATAATCACACAAATCTTTGTCGAAGTGATTGATCTCAATGACTTGGTCTTCACCAGCAATCATTATTGATGACTTCTGCGAGGAGACGCTCCTCTACTTCTCTTCGTGCACAAATTCGATGTTGAAGGTGCTGGGGAGTGCTTCTTCGAGAGTCCTTGCTTGAATCAATCTTTCCAGTTGCACTGCGTCAACTACGGTGTACCTTGGTAAAACTTCATTAGGGATTGGAAGTGTGCTGATTTTTCCTTATTTCGCTCCTGTTACGTCTTGATCTTGAAGTCCCTAACCCTCAGTTCAAGGTGTTCGGTGCAGTAAATAGGAACGTAATTGGTCGTTTGGTGAATACTAAACATTGACGATGATCGTACCGCATTTTCTCGAGCTACCGAACCACCCCGACCTTCCTTGCACAAGTAACATGGTAGTGTGTGTCACACTTGAAGTACCTACACTAAGTAACATTTGATTGGAACCTTAACGAATTCGCCAACGGGTGAATCGCAGACCTAACAGGTGCGATTGGAAAACTCTCGGTACCAAAATTTGTCGGCGGGTTGTTGCTGTCGTGGTGTCTTCCTGATCGACTCAAATGATAGACTCGAAAAGGTGCGTATCGGATAGTCCCAAATTACGCACTCGGGATGAACCTTCATTGGTGTGTGTTCTTACCCAAAACTTCCTCTTTTCGTACTCGACTTGCTTCATGATGCCGCTACGTAGTGGGCAGTATTCGCAGTTTACATTGTGGCTGGGCGTGTCATCACTGGTGCTGTTCGCTAAGAGAAACCGGCAACGTTGACAGTGCCACTTCTGAGGCGAATAGTTGACCAGCTCGGAACCATAGTGTTGCTGGTGAATGGTGCTGAGACATAACGAACACTGGATAAGCCGGTCACGCTATCCTGTGGTCTCATCCTCAGTATCAGAAAGGCAGACCTGGCATCTTGGATCTGGCTAAGGTTTACTCTTAGATTACCCTCATGATCTCCCGAAATTTCTGCATGGAAAGTGGCAATTGGTAGACCCTATTTTCCTTCATAGCTGGAACAATAGGTTGTAAAAGGATGTTTAATCAAATACCGAGCCAGCTTCGCAGGTATGAGTTCAAAGCGGTGGCGCCATCTCCGCAAAAGCCTCACACTCCTGCACAAACTGTTGTGAACTATGCTGCTGTGAAACATTTCTACCCCCATCCACCAACAGTCATGGAACAATGCAATCTAGATCGGATGGTAGTCCCCTCGGCGGAGCAACCTTACCGATTAGTGAACGAAGGAGAACTTAAGCAGATCGTCTACATGCCGAAACCGCATCGATAAGCTAAACGAGTACTTCAGAGTCCATTAACAGTAAACATCGGAGGCGGGATGTCCACAACACAGAATGTATCAACGCAACCTTCCTACAATCGAATGATAACGATTGTACCACATACGTCCACTTTTGTACCACCTCCGCCTTCGCCAGCTATCGAGGTTGAATTGAGCCCGATTCGGACTATTAATGAACCGGACCAAATGTAGATGTAACCCACAGAGGGTACTAACGTTATTTAAGTGGAGAGCCAAGCAAGATACCCCCAAACCAAACCGATCCTATAAGTTGAGGCAGGAGAAAGTAGAAAGAAAGAGAGAAGTCCTTACCGAATTCCAATCTTCCAGCTTCATAGAAACCCCGTGCGCAAACCACTCTTCGAAATGAATGACATCAAAAGGAGAAGTATAACACAAGGCGAATCGACAGTTCGATATGGAATATTTCGCCAAAACACTGGGCAACCATAAGGAAGAGATAGAGAGGCATAAACTGTCAAGAGGTTCGAATAGGATCAACTGCAGTTAGATCACGAAAGGTAGAACTTGCCTGCTGACAGCAGTACTAAGAAATAAAAGAACATCCGGCCAAAAGCGCAGTAGGCAGTGAATGATAACCGTCCAATGAAAGTACCAGAAAAGCAACGCACTCCCGTCAAAATATTCGAACCCCTCCCTTCGGATGGGTGGTCGACTAAAGCTCTCGATGCTCCGAGAAAACTGAGCACTCCTGCCCCGATAAGTAACAGTTCTCAAGCCAAGCCTCGATCTCCCGTCGAACCTCTATCCCTAAAACCTCTATACAGCGCACCCACTTCAACCTACATCCAACAATCCAAGCCTTCGCTTAAAGAAGGAAAATCAATAAAACCAACTGCAAAATTCGACCCTACGATGATAATCGTGAGTGCTCTAATCCTGACCACTCTTATCTGGGTCTTCTTTGCCGTCGGTTAACTGCTCTCTATTTGACACCTTGCATATACATCTCAAAAGAGTTTCTTCTTCGTGGCTAATTGATGACTTGTTATGGGATAGCTGTCCTCCTCGCTGGACGAATCGTCGTCGGTAAGGGACTCCAGCTTCGGGGAGGTACGAGGTTGCTATCGCTGCAGATTCTTAAACTGCTCCGTCTGGGTGAGCTTATCTAGCTCCTCATCGGTAGTCTTGCGTACATGTTCAGCGAATTCCATCGGAGTGTACTTATGGTTGAGCTGCAGAATATCAGATTGCATTTTGAGTTTCAACAGTTGGTTGCGCATTAGTAGCAGAAACATCAGCTGGCACACTATCACCACGTCCAGCAGCACTTTGAAGCTTTCGTAAAAGTCAAAATGCAAAGGTAAGCCGAGAAGGTACAGTAATTATGCCAGGAACAGGGTAACGAGTACAATGAGTAGTGGAACTTTGCACTGTAGGTTGTCGATGAGATGCTGCATCGGGAGGTCACGTCTCTCCGCTATTATTATAATTTATTGGCAGAATGGAACCGGAAGCCTAACAGATCTCTTATGGGACTGGCAGCAGCGAGACAAAACAGCTCAGGGACTCCGCTTCAAAGCAGTATCGCAAGAATGCTGAACTTTACTAACGACTGCGTGCCTCAGACGTTTTCCTTGACTTTCCATTATACGCTCCGCCGTTGAGTGGAAGGCACCCCTCCATGGATCTCGATCGAGCACAGCTTCTAAGCATTATCGACAGGCTGTTGGCGCAAGAGGAGAGGCTCAACCAGCTCGAACGCAAGCATAAATTTCGGGAGTAATCAAGCACCCAATAGGACCTTCGAAACATCGTTGAGCGTAGCTATGGATTCCTCCGAAAAGCTTGGGCGCAGGAGCCTACCTATGAATAAGACACATAGGAAAAGCTGGACCGCGTGAACAAGATTGTCGGTGGAATTCGAGGTAACCTTTTGAAGCTGCTAAACAGTCATCGCAAAAAGGCAAAGGTTGAACCGATGGATGAGGTCGTCATGCAGTCCCGTAGCTACACCCAACTTAAGGAAGCATACGAAAGGCTGATGATGCAACACGAAGACAACTGCCATTTGAAAAATTAGCAGCTTCTAAAAATGGAGGAAAGGGTCAAACAAAAGGATAGAGAAAACGAGTTGCTGCGTGTTGAAATCAAGGAGCAAAAGGACCGAATTCGTCGGTTGGAGAACCAGTCGATTGCTGCCGAGCTACGCCTTCAGGAGATCACTGGTAAACTCAACTCACTCAAATTCGAGCAGTAAAGGCAGGATCGTCGGACAAAGCTCATCTGTAAAGGTGCTGAATTCGAATTGATGGTGAGATAGCTGCGCCCCTCCGAGCAACCGAAGATCAATATTCACACTGCCCGTCGCCCTGAGGAAATATTGGAGTTCCTTCAAAACGCAAGCCCAATAGGCTCACCTCTGAAATCAACAGAAGCCTTACAGGAAACTACTAACAATACCAACGAGCCTGAAATGAGGTTTCTATCACCAAATAACTTCCCAATCAAGAGGACCTCAATACGGCCGATTCCGCAACAGAATCGCGAACATTTGATTAGTCAAGTCCGTTTCTCTCGCACGCACAGTCTTCTGAACATCTCAAGAAAGACAAGTGATGGGACAGCCCCAAACACATTCGATACCAAGACGGGTGATCGAGGAAACGAAAGCATAAAATGACCGTACATGAGTTATATGAACACTTTATTGACTGAACCATGCCAACCAGCTATTTTCTGTTCCTCAACAATAAAAAGCTGACTCTGCCTGCCGATCATGATCTCTACCAGCGACTCACTCGTAATACCTACAAGCAGGAGGCTTTCCAGTTTGGTTATATGCTACTGCTATGCAAGCTCTACGATATGGCTAATTTGCCTGCACCTGCCACCAAAGCACTATTTTACGGGGGCGTTATTGGTGTGGTATGCACCTACTCCTTCTACCGCGCCTCTCAGAATCATGTCAATGTGCTTAACTAGCTCGACAACAAATACGAGTCGCATTACAAACGCTACCTCAAGGAGGAAAAGGAAGCAGCAGAAATCCGAATTCAGGAACAAACACGGCAAAAGCAGATGCAAGCAGAGAACGAAGAGTTGCTGGCTAAGTTGCAGACCAATAAAGACAAGGATGAATGATCTGCGCTTAATATTAAATATGGAGTCTTCAAATCCGAACGGTCTGCTGCCTCTCTACGAGAAGATTAGGCAGGTCGGGAGGGAAGTGAAGCTACAGGAGGCTTTGCTGACCACCAGCCATCTTCCTGAACAGCTGGCTTCAGCAGCACTGTAACTGCTCGAGGGGATTCGCAGCAAGCTGCAACCGCTGCTGTAGCTGCCTCTCGAGTATGAAAAGCTGGAGACTATAGTGCAAAAGCACTAACACGACATCCGCAAGCATATTGGCGTACCCTGGGGTTAAGGCAGGTGGAGCAGCAGCTCAAGCTCTACGGCGATTCGTTGCAACAGCAATTGGAGGAGTCAGAAAAAAGTCGCAACTCACTGTTGGACTAAACTCGCAAGATGCTGGTGGCCTTGAAGCGCTAAAACCAGAAGCTTTATGCTGAGAATACTTAGCTAAAGCAGCAGCTCAAAAAGTGGGATGGGATTGCTGGGAATATTAAACGGGAAGCCAGTTCTACCAAGAAGGACAATCACCTACGAACGAACTCCATAGAGGACTCATAGAGGCCATTGCAGACTGAATATCACGAGAAGAAGAGTACAATCGAAAAGACCTCGCCGGGGAGTAATCGCAAACACAATCGGTCGGTTCAAAGTCATAAACATCATGATAATAAGAAAGCTGCACCCACTACCAACTCTAAACCCAACAGGTAGCGTTCAACGAGCAAGAAACAGCTCCAGACAAAGCCACCTCGAAAACGTGAAAAGCTAAAAAGCCAGAAACAACTGACCTTCAACGACACATATCTCCGATCGAGCGCCAATCGTTCCCGTGCAGAGAAAAAGCCTCAGCCACCACCCGATCGCCGTTCAATGGGACGCTAGCGACACTTTCAATCGCACTAGAACCAAACCCGCTTCGAGTTGTGACTGTTTGCTACTTATCTTCAGGTTGGATCAATCATAATTGTGTTCAACTTTCTGAGTGATGTTCACAGCTGCAAACGCTTTGATGATATAGTAGGTCCAGAAGATATGCAGCACCTCCAGAGCGTAGACCATGAAGGCCATAAACAGCCCGGGTATCTCGATGATGTTTCTATGTAAGCTGTATTCTTACCGCTCAGTGGGATTCAAAGTTTTTATGAGAATTCCGTATACCTCTGGAACTGGATAGCAGCAGCATGCCACATGGGTCACAATCCTACACAATACCCAAGTTGAAAAAGCGAAGACGTATATGATCTGGATTGCCCATGTTTTCTTGTGCCGGTAATCCTAAGCTAACAAAGGAGGTACAGTATACAATCGGCCGGCTCCCAAGGCAAAATCACTGAGATCATGAATGAAGATGATGAAGATTCCGATGAGCCAGAAGTTTGTGAGGTAACTGAAGAAGATTAGGAATGTGGCCAGACCGTGATGCAGGAGATATTCGTAAAAAGTCCCCTCGGAACGGATGAACGTATGCGTGACCAGCCTATTGAGATTCTTACCGAACGTCAGCATATAGAAGAACTTCATGCCGAGGTTATCCTCATCAAGGCGAGGGGTATTGATGTAGGCATTGATGCATTTACCACTTCCACCTAGCCAAGAAGGCATCATACTGGTATTGCGAATGAGAAGATAGGCCACAGTACTGCTCATCATGTAATAGGCCAGCGAATAGATCATTTTGGCCAGAGTATGACAACGTCGCTTCCTGTCATTTGGATCTTTGTATTTGTCGAACCGAATAAAATGGTCCATGACCCAGGGATTTAACAGACGGTGAAGATAGTGCTAGTAGGTCTACTGTAATCTTCTGGCGTACGTGCACGATGATTGCAAAGAGAACCCCCCAGAGCAGATCAATTGGATGCCCCTTTCTGATATCTTTGAAGTAGTCCAAGGTCTGGAAGAGGTATACTTTGTGTAATAGAACTGCAGAGGCTATGCTTATGAGTATGAAGAGTGCCTGCCAAAGAACCTCAGCATTCTGAGTTCGAATACAACAGAAGTAATGATTGGAGGCGAGTTGGCGCCTCCACAATTCATCTTACTTGCCTTTTTCGAAGAGGTGACACTCGGCTGTCGCTTTTCGCTTGGTCTTTAGGTGGGCGGCGTCACTGACTCGGGAGATAGCGAAACGGTTGAAGGACCATCCTTCGCTAATGCGTTCTGTTACATGGCCAAGATAATATGTTACTATTGCATGATCGTATGGTCCGTTGAGTCTCATTTAATGGCTCGATTTCGAATTAGCACTACACATATCACAGCTCCGAATCAGTGCCGGCTTCTTCTTTAGTTCCTTACTCGTTCTTGTTGTCTTCTGTCTTGTCCGAGGCAGGTTGCTCAGTCTCAGTTTTCTATTCCCCCTTCGGCTTCTTCGTCTTTGGTCTTGGCACAAGCCGAATTGCATAGTACTCGTCCCTCAACTTTTCGGCTTTGTTAATTGGCTCGAAATTCTACATAAGTTAGGTGTTGTACGTAGATGAGTGGGTCGACATTGAGAGCTCGTTCGCTCTGTTGTTTAATCTTGTCAGCGTACCATTCAATAGTGTCGTTGATTTTCTTGAGCAGTTTCTCAATACGCTTGAGTGTCCAAGGATGGCTAGTGTTGAGCTCTAACGTCTTTTCGTAGACTGTGCCGAGGTATTCAAGAGTCTTGTTAACCGTTTGCTGTCTAAGATTAATGCTTAGCCTACCTTTCTTGGTATTCAGATGTGCGGTTGAAGATTGGTCGGTATGCCTCAAAAAGTATCTTCAAATGATCCTGGAAATCCTACTTGCTGCCGGTATAACTGTTCTCTTCCAGCCATGCAAGTTCTTCACCAACCACCTTTTTCAAGTTATCGACTTCTTCCTCAGTGCCAAAGATTGTCATGTACTTCTCTTCGAAATCAGCGCGAATGTTGTAGAGCCGACTCTCCAAGTCATTCTTGGCTTGAGCTGTTTCCTTGATCAGCGCTTCCTTGGTCTCGAATTTCTTCAAAAGGACCTTGTTGAGGTCGACCTATTCCTTGGTAAACCTTTTAAATTTGAGCTGATCCACTTCGAATTTGAGATTGTGCTTGATATTCTTCTCGTTGATCGTTGTTACGTTCTTCTTGACTGTGACTGTTTGGAATTTTGGGCGTTTTGGCTTCTTCTTTTTTGTTTCTTATTCAGTTTTGTTCTCTGTCTTGTCCTCAACTTTATCCTCCTCTGTGGTGGCAGTGTCATTTGCGGCTGCAGACTTATCTTTCTCGCCCTCTTCGTCGTTCTTGGTGTTTTCCTCCTCTTTTTTATCCTCAGTAGCATCGTCGTTGGCATCATCTTCTCCTTCTGTCTTGGCGTATTCTAACTTCTCCTTGACATATTCAACCTCCTCCTTTGTGGTGGATTCATTCCTCCACACACTTACGAAGCTTTCCTTCGTATCAATGATTCCCACAGAGCTTAACACGAACTGTAGTTTGATGGTCGGGGTCTTGGTAAGATTACCATTATCTTGCTTTTTCCAGGCGAGTAGATTGCTTGTCTTGAACTTCTTCAGTAGCTCCTTGCCTTTTCCGTAAATGTTGATAGTAAGCTCCGAGTCAGCGCCTGTCAGCTCTACCTATTTCCTCGACCAGAAGTAGTCGTTGGACTTGAAGAACTCTTCGTCTTTGAAGAGACTTTCTTCCTTATCATTAAAAATCTCAAGACCGACAGCGAAACCCCATCTATCATATAGATGAATTTCCTTAACTCGGAAAGCTGAGCTCATGTTAGCAGCGTGCAGAACTGAACCCAAAGCAATGGCTTCATCACCGTTGATGTGAGTTCCTACCTCCACGGGGGCGAAGAATTGTGTGACAGTGGAAACAACTCGAGGAATTCGACTGGCACCTCCGATCAGCTCGACTGAATTGATTTGCTCTTTCGTAAGACCAGCTTCCTCCAGTGCTGCTCGCACGGGTCTTAACACCACATCGAAGTCCACCAGATCCTCTACCTCCGAGCGTTGGATTATGACGTTAAGGTCGACTCCATCCAAAAGACTTTCAATGTGTACCTGAACCTCCTTGTTGGCAGATAGCGTCTCTTTGACATCAGAACACTTCTGCAGCAGCTTGGCCCAAGCCCTCTGGTTGTCCTTACTCACAGTCTTTTTGCTCTTTTCCAAGAATTTCTTCGCCAATACTTAAGCAATCTTATTGTCCATCTCGTAGCCACCGAACTCACTGTTGGTTTGGTGCGACAATACGTCAATGCTTTCAATGGTCTTGTTGTTCTCGGTATTGTTGTAGCCATAGAACTTGATAATGCTCACCTGCAGCTTTCCACTGCCCAGGTTGTATATCATAACGTTCAGTGGTTCGTTATCGTTGCGAGTCATAGCGTAGTTCAGAGCAGCGGCGGTGTTGTCACTGATTACAGACAACACTGCCAACTCAGCAATGTAAGCTGCGTTGATGATTGCTGTTCGAGCCGCCATACCCCAGTCGGAAGGTACAGTGAGCACGCAATCTCGAACACCAGTACCTGCCTGCTTGCTAGCATGTTGCTTGATGGTCTTCAGAATCATCGCTAGAACTTGTTCGATAGTGGCTTGCTCGCCTCCAGGTAGCTCGAACACCACTGTACCGTTCACAAGTTCGTATGGAACATCGTAGTCCACCTTGAGTTCTGGGTTGTCAAGCAGTGGGATCAGCAAGTTCAGATCCGTGAATGTCTGCTTCGGATACCGAGGCTTTTTGTTCGCGGCTTCCGACTCGAACAGTCTCACTCCGTCGACGAAGGATATCTACGATGAGCTGGTTTGGTACCACGTTCGGTGTCTTCCTGTCGGACTTGGTGTTTTCAACCACAACGAAACCCTTTCCTGGCGAGATGATGGCAGCCTTCCAGAATTCAGTGCCGAAATCGATGCCGATGACCTGGCTGCTTACCACGGCGATTATCGCTGCTGTGAGCAGTGCTCTCAACATACAGAGTAATTATTAAACGGTGCACACGTGTGACTGGCAGCTTTAAAATTAAAAGAAGAGGATTGTGAGGCAGTTTGATCAGTAGTTCATTGCATGTGTAACTTGAGTGCTCCCACCAGCATCCGCCAGAACAGCCCGCAAAGGATTGTGAAGTATGTCACGCCAAAGACGATAGCCGAGAATATTAGGGAAATTTCGGTAATGTCGAAGAATGGGGTGAGACTCTGCGTGAAGAAGAACAGAACAGAATTTACAATTATTATGGCGCACAGCCACACTGTCAGTGCGATGTTCTGGTAGATTGGTTGCTTCCAGGGCTCGCTTGTATAGACCCAAACAACGTTCCATATGTAAAAGAGGTGGCTAGGCAGGAATATTACGGTGTTGGATTGGCAGCGGAACGGCCATTGGTCGATGGCTGTAGCGGTATTGGCGATGTAGAAGGAGCTGGTGACAAGCAGTCCCTGCAACACCATCAAAGCAACAGTCGGAATGAGCATATGCCCGATAAAAATTAGCCGACTTTCGAGTCCCATGAGGTTATCGTTGGGGAGGAATTTTGACAGCCTCTAAGCAGGTTTGGATAAGGAGAGGAAGAAGAGTATTTCGATGGTGCTGAAATAGTTGAGGTAAGTAAATTGATTGTCGTTGAAGCTGCTTCGATCGTAAATGAGGATGCAGTTGCTGATGTACTTGAGAACACTGATTCCACCGTAGTAACGAAAAGCATCGATGACAATGGATAGGGTGGACTTCCCCTCGCGCAACACATACTCCACGTTCAGTAGTTCGCCGATACTGAAGTTAGCTGCGAAGCTACTGTCAGTATCGCTGATGCCGATACCCAGATCAGCCTCCTTAATTGCCATGATGTCGTTGGCACCGTCTCCTACCATCGCAACTTTCTCTAAGGTTCTTCCGAAGAGCCGATCCCAACGTGATTTCGACTTGCGTTAGTTCTTCTTCGCCTCTTTAAGGAGTTTGACCACCGTGGCTTTGCATTCCGGTGTTATCCTTGCGAATATCTTCGTCTTCCGGGGGATAATGTTGAAATCTTTCAGAAACGCGTTGTCAATGGCAACTGCGTACTGAGTTTGGGTGCGAAGCTGCTCGGTCGTTAAGCTGATGCTCCGACTTTCAATTTTGCCACCCTTGCGGCTGAGCAACTCACCCGTATATACCTCTTCTGATGGAGTAGAGACCTGTGCGCCTCCCTGCAGAACAAGTACCTCTTCATCTTCAGCTAAGATCTTCGTTCGAATGGCTGTCTCCACTGCAATATAGATGTTGTCGCCAGTAATAACCTTGACTTCTATGTGTGCGTCTGACAGCTTTTATATTGTCTAGACCGTGTCATGCTTTAGTCGGTTGTCGAATGTCACAAGCCCCAACATAGTTAAGCCGAGTTCAAATGAATCCCGAGGCGACGTGAGCCAGTCAAAGGGTCTTTCTACCTCCCGATAGGCAACTGCAAGGCATCTTAGACCTGCTAACGAGACATCGGACAACAGCTTATCGAACCCTATGACCTTGTTATTGCTGACCTTTTGAATTTTTTCTGGTGCGCCTTTCACAAAGATATAGTACTTGTCGCAAGAGGTATCCCTCACCAGCACCGACATGGCCTGAAACTTCGATTCGAATTGATTAACTCTGAGCACCTATAAACTTTATCTACCGTGTGTCAACCTCAGTTTTATATTCTTCTCGTTAAGTGGCACTTCATATTTGAACTCGCTATACAGGAACATGCGTAGGTCTAGCTCATCTCCAAGGAACTCCTCGCATACTCGGCGGACTGTGTGGCAGCTGGCCATTAGCTTGCAGAGAAGATCGTTCGGTGCGAGTTGTGTTCGAGCAGGTATCACATCGCCTTGTTGATCTCCCACAAACTTGTAACTCGAGTTGAGTTCCATGCCATTTTGCGTTAGGGTTCCTGTCTTATCGAAGCAGACGACGGTAACTTTCCCAGAGACGATCGTCTTGTACGGTTCCGTCCCGAAGATATTCTGCTTTCTAAAACGGTAGAGCGAGACTGAATAGCAGACGTTGAAGATGATAGGAAAGCTCGGTGGAATAGCCCAGCCGACCATATCGAAGAACCTCAGAATCATAAGCTTCGTGGAGATTTCTTTTTGAAGGTAGAGGGGTATCATGCCGAGAAAGATAATAGTGCAGTAAATGAACATCTCCAGCAGAAAGTATAATGCAGACCAGTAGAATTCCGGTTCAATATGCTCCCTGAAGAGAATCTTCCGAAAGATTCTACCCTTTCTGGTAACGAAACCAGTGTTGACAGCAAGTGCCAACGGCGAACCACGGCTCTCTATCACTCCCGTTCCTTCGTATAGCCAACAGTTTGAATGGTCCTTTGTGTATTCTAGGCTTGTGGCGGGTGTCTTAGCGATTGGAACTGACTATCCAGTAAGGCTCGATTCGTTGAGGTAGAGCTCCCCGTCTACCAGCAGACAGTCACATGGAATGGTTCCTTCGGGTACAAAGATATCCCCTGGAACGAGCTGCTTGCTGTCCACTTCAAATATTCTCCCCTCCCGAACCACCTTGATAATTGCGGAGTGTTCCGCAAGCTACTTAATCTTGAGGTAGCTCGATCTGAGGAGGAAGTAGTTGATAATGGTAGAGATCAGCGAGGTGCCGATAAGCGCTACCCCGAAGAATATGAATCCCTCGAGAACATAGATGGCACATGTAATGTACTGTAGAATGAAAAAGATTCCGAGCATTTCGTCAGCGACATAGCTCGGTAAGCTAGGAATGTCTACAGTATGCTCACATAGGCCGAAGCGGTCTTGGCGACGCTGCACAGTTTCGTTGGCTAATCCTGTCTCCTTGTACTCCAATTGCTGAGAGAAATAGTCAAGATCACTGACAGTGCAGGCGACTGGATATGGTTGAGCAGCTCTACTTTAATAACTAACCTTGCGATAGATGAAGCTCGGTGCATTGTGCTCGACAATCTCGACTGAACGGTCATTGCCTACTATGAGCACATGAGTGGCTTCAGGCATCGAGCACTTGTCGTACATGAGTCTGGCACCTACATCTCTACGCTTGCGCATGACGCCGAGAAGTATCAACGCAGTTCCCAAACAGAGTAATGGAGTCAGCAACAAGGTCTTCCACCAGTTGCGTCTTAGTGGTTCGAAGCGTTCGACGCGGCATTCACCTTGCAGTTCCATGAGCTCCCCAAGGTTTTGAGATTGCTATTTGAGCTGGTTGAAAGTGAGTTCAGAGTTCATGCGGAGTGATTTCTTAATTACTATATGAGAAAGAATTCTCGGCGAGTAGCACAGCAGAAGAGGAGATTAGCGGGTCGGGGATTCCCCACTCATTCGTTGTGATATCAAGTATCGAATTATATTGGGCACAATCGATAAGTAGTTTCGAGCCACGCACAGAGTCGCTGAATTTATGGTTGGAGACTCGTTGGGAACGGTCTCTTTCGTCGAGAGTTTGAAAAGTTTAACGCCTATCCTGGGGATGGATGCTCAATAAGCATTGCTCAAGCCAACCAACAAATTTTATCGAACGCACCAATCTAACTCTCGAATAATCCAATATTTATCCGGGGTTTGTCGGATTGTCCGTGACACACCTGTATATTGATTAAGCGATGAAAGAAAATAAGGAAGGAAACTCAAAGCGCAAGCGACCGGCAACAAGCAAAGGTAAGGAGGAGGCACCCTCTAACTCTGCAGTTGACGGTGCTCCAAAGGCAAAGAAGTGGACCAACCGCAAGTAGCGAGGGGAGTTCCGCACCAAGCAGAAGTTGAACATGCTGCGAGAAAAGAAGCAAGAGGTCGAGAAGAAATTGTCGATTGCTCAGTCTGCAACGGCCTCCATGGGGCGTTTCGATAAGAAAGCGCATAAGGATGAGCGTAAGTTGAAGGTCAAGCGCCGCAAGTAGTATCGGTCGTTCCGCAACGCCAACGAAGAGGTTGACCGTAACAAACAGGTGCTGGAATTAGTGATGAAGTCGCAAGGCGCCAAAAAACTTGGACATTCGTTGTGAGCAGAGTTGATTGTGCATGACTGTTCTATATTGTTGGCTGGTTATTATGTCGCATTCACAGCAAAAAGCGGAGGTAAAGCACCTTGAGAAGAAGTTCGTGTAGCGTACGGAGAAGTACCTACAGGAGATGAGTGGCTTCCTCGAGCACCAATTTAAGCAAGCGTTGCGAGTATGTCGCACACCGGAATGTCTGACCACAGTCCACAGCAAGTACTTACAACTTGAAAAGTCCACGATTCAATACTTCGATCACATCTCTTAACAACTGGAGATATGCATACAGGAGGAATCCCCGGTTCGAGGGGTGGAGGGGTACAAGCGATGCTTTACCATGTTTGAAGCATTGATGGAAAGTGAGCACCGCAAGAACCTGTTTAAAGTTAACAAGTGACAGCGACACTCTTTGCTGCAGTTGCTGATGTATCGATAATTATCGGATTGCTTTATGGCGATTGTCGTGAGAGTGCTCGATGCATACCTTACACACGACACCGAACTGTTCAGCAAGATGGTTAGCAAACAAGTTAATTTCAGGACCCATACGTCGTGTTGACCTATGCTGGGGAACGTCGCAGAACTGCTACCTGCCAATCTGCCAACCGTACACCCTTCTGGGGTGAGACTGTTATGTTCACACGCACAGCATTCCCCAACCTCAAAGTGGAGATATGGGATAGAGAAACATGGATGCCCGATGATCTCGTTGGTGAGGGCGTGCTCAACCTCGCACCAATATTAATGTCCCCGCCTGGAATTCAAACGGTGCAGACCATCCACTTATTCTATCAGGGCAGGAGCTCTGGAACACTGAACATTGCAGTTGTAGTGCAAGGCCAGCTGGCGAACACTGGCCCTGTGGTAACGAAATTCGCTAACTCCAGGGCTACACGTACCAACTGTGGAGCTACGAATCTCAGTTAGATCCTTTCCAAAATCGTGGAGTTCAACCTGGGTGGGGTATAGGCTGGTGAACCCACTACTCTGATAGATACATTCCCTTCTTGGCTGTGGATTTCATATTTTTCTTAAACTGGAATCCACTCGGAAATTGATGCCACAGGCCTAACGATCGAACTTTCCGATGAGTTGCAATAGCACAATAAACTGATCCCATAAAACCCACAGGATTGACCGAGAGGTATCATAATTAAAAATGATTCAGATTCGCGTAGAAGACGCTGTGCTCACACGAGACACTGAAGCGATTGGTCGAATGGTACTATCTTGAACAACTACTTAGGACCCATACGCAGTGCTACACTACGGTGGAGACCGCAAGCAAACCAGCACAAGAGACAACGCTGGGCAAAATCCCAGGTGGGGAGAAACTTTCCAGTTCATGAGAACTGGCGATACTGTTGTTCGCGTGGAAGTCTGGGATCGTGACACCGGCTCTCAGAATGACATCGTGGGTCAAGGACAACTCAACATCATGGACATTATAAGTGCACCAATGATGGGGCCGCAAAGCAGAGCAGTTCAACTGTACTACCAAGGACGGTCAGCCGGAACAGTGAATCTCTCCATCATTCCACAGGGAGGAATGGGAATGCCTATGGGAGGAGGAGTAAAATTAGTTTTTATGGTAGTATCAGCAACCCTATGGACAGCCCTATGGACAACAACCCTATGGTCAACCTTACATGCAACAAGGTTATGGTCAGCCATTCGGTCAGCAAGGCTACGGTCAACCTCCCTTCGGTGGACAACCTCCATTTGGAGGAGGAGGTTACGGTCAGGGATGGTGATCGTTACATAGCGCCATATTCACACCACATCTATTGAGCCATTTAGGAAGAACATACGAAGAACATCACCTCACTGCCACAAGTTGGGGATGTCATTAGCGCTTCTTTCCACAGTTACTGCAGTATTTATGCCCGAAAGAAAATTTGAAGCCGCAGTGGGTACAAAACTGTTCAACATTCGGTTCGAGTCTGCAGCTATTGCCTCGTTTCGGTAATGTGGTGGGCTTTTTTTCTGTCCGTTTAAACCGGTGCAACTCCGCACAAATAGGCAGGTGTCTTTCTGCGGCCCTTTCGTTGAACTTTCTCTGGCAATGTGGGCATTCTACATTGCTAAACTTGGTGGTGCGAGTAACCACATCTTCGTACTTCTTCACGAACCCAGCGAATGTATTGACCTCCTGCGTTGGTTCCATCTTCAAGTTTGGGATTGGTGATTTTTTCGCAAAAAGAGCAGCGTTTTTGGTCAGCCTTGCCAGTTCCCTAGGCTTATCCAGCACTTCTGATTGAATGCTTGTACTTTTGAGTGGGTTGCTCATCAAACTTTCGCTGTTGTAGTCATCCAAACATCGAATCGAGCTCACCTTAATAACAGTTAGTTCCTTTATGGTCCGGTTGTTATTGCTGATGGTCGTGGCAGTTGCTGTGAGCTTCAAGTTCTTCTATTTTTCAAGTGGTGGACGCGGCCGATGAATGATGTTTTGGCATTTCGGAATGTGCGTGGCTGCTACAGTCGGCGCGAATTTCCTTCCGCAGAACTTGCACTACACATAATCAGGGTTCTCCAGCGGCTTATTGACGACCGGATGACCTTATGCCTGCATTACCAGACTGAGTACCTGCTGTTTGATCGATCGGATGCTATTGATGAAATTCTAATGCTCGATCTTCCACTTTGGTTTTGCTTTGGATGTCTTACTCGATTAGAATGCTGTGCGTGGCTTCTCACTATATCGCTACTTCATCGTGGCACGATTAACTTCGCTCACAGGGCTACTCGACAAGTCTTCATTGACCTACTTTACAACCGATATACCCTCTTGAGTTTGGAGTTGAACACTGGCCGTTACTTCTGAGCCTTTTGACAGGCCTTCAGGTGCTTATCGATACGCTCAACTGCGAACTTGCGGTTGCAATATTGGCAGCAACTTAACTAACTTGTGGCTGCTGCTTCATCCTGCAGAAGGTTGTTCTGAAGAGAGTCTCGCGGTTGATAGTCCGACAGTGCTGTCGTTTATGAAACACTCTTCGTTACGTAGGCTGTGCGAGTGGCTAACTCTACTGGCTTCAGAAATTCATTTTCTTCTTCTTGTTATGCAGGCAGTCGAGGGGTATTGGCTTGTGGAATCGACTGGGCATCCACCCCTACGCCGTCGAAGGTCTTCGATAGGATCAACGCTTAAGCTCGCATGGATTCTGCCTCCTTCCTTGTCGACAGTTTCTTCTTCAGAAGCTTGCCGGGTTTACAGCTCTTCAGGTGAAGCGGCAGCTTACCCTCAACAAACTTACGACTGCAGTTAGGACACTGTTAGTATAAGATGCTTTCGTAGGGTAAGTACTCTCCCACTGAAGGTGCAGCAGCTGCAACAGCACCCACATTCTCTTTTTCGTGATGGAAGGATCCGGTTGGGTCGACTTGTTGCCTTTGGGACTGCCCTGAAGCCATGCAGCTGCGACTCTGCGCAGAATCAGCCATTCTTTCCAGCAGTCCTTCATGCTAGAGCATAACTTGTGTGCAACGACGATAATATAATAGCTGGCGTGGAAGCACAGATGCAGCAAGCACAATCATACTTCCCTCAACAACTGCTACTCTGTGAGCTGGCGTAGCTCCCTCTCAAACTGTTTGAGGTTGCTATTGAAAGACATCATCGACTTGTCGCGTAGACCGTTGAAGAAGTTGTGGAATCGATTGAAGGTGTTATTGTAGAGCTGCTGGAAAGCGGATTCTGGGTTGCCGTTGCCTACGAAGAGTTGGTCGACCTTTCGCTCACGAACCAGATTTGAACACAGCAGTGTAATAAAGAGGCCTGCCGAGCAGAAGAAGAACTGTGTGGATGGTTCCATAGCAGTGCGGAAACAGCCTTGACCCTTGGTTGTTCTGCTGTATTCTAACAGATTGATTAGCCCGAGGTGACCAGCTCCACGAAAGTCAGTTGCTGGATCGGCATCCTGGAAACCAATGTCAACTAAATTAACCCCAAACTGTACTCCATTGGGGCGAGTTTCTCTATGTGAGCTTTTCGTTGGGTCTAAGGCTATTCCATAGCTGAAGTAGCTTCTCTTCATGGCGAGGGTTGTCGCTTGAGTACTTTTAAGTACGTGCCTTCTCCACCGACGACAGTGCGGACAAGACATTGCAAACTCTCCTGACTGTACGTCCTATGGCCTCTTTTGATTGTTCGTCACGGATGTTTTTCAAAGCGCACAGCTATTGAACGGCATCTTCACTGTACTGTGGGGAGAACAGGACGTTCTCCATGAGGTGGAACACGTGAGACTGTTCCACAGACCACTCTAAATTCGACGGGATTCATACCTAGCAGTTTGTGATTGTTAGCCAGCGCAGCCCTTTCGATTTCACAACGTCCTGTAATTAGCCTGGTGATGCGTTTGACACACTTCCTAATGATGCGCAGAATGAATTTCAGGAAGCCCATCAACTCCCTCGGTATTATTGTATTTTTTGCAATAGCAGGCTATGGAAAGATAGGAAGTCAAACCAGTTGCCACTGCAATAGCAACGAACGATAAGCAACCGAACACTGCAACTTTCTAGGAACGGGATCTATCCTTCCGACAGTTCTCTTGCGAAAAGGAGCTTCAATGGATGATCGATACCATCGGCGCAGAGCTTGCTGAACCGTACAGTATCTTCACCTACAACTACTTTATCAGTCAGTTTCCAAAGTTGACCATCATGGCGTATCACTGCGATCGCATCATTGGCTGCATAATCGGCAAGTGTGAGAACAAAAAGGCCTATATCGCAATGTTGGTGGTGGACCGGTAGTACCGCAGACATCACATCGGCAAGAAGCTATTCGATGAGTTTTATCGACTGGTAGAACCCGAAGCAGACAAGATCGTGCTGGAGACGGAATGCATCAACACTGCCGCCCTCCGGTTCTATGAGAAAGTGGGCTTCATCCGCACACGCCGCATGCTCAACTACTACATGAGCGGAAATGACGCCTTCCGGTTGAAGTTGTTCATTCGATGATGCTGATATACATATTCGCGGTGATGCTATACAATGTGTAGGAACTTGAGAGCAATCTCCAGTTGCTGCTTGCCGAATTCCAGGAGCTGGTGGGGCAGATAGAGAGGGCCACAAGCATCAATGAGACCAACAAGAAAACTATCATCGCAAGGATTCCGAAGATGCTGCTTCTACATGACGTGATGGTGTTTCTCACAGACAAGGAAATTGTGGTGTTTTCGTCGGTGTGCAAAATGCTTCGCAGGCTTGTCTACAGTCCAATCGGGTGGAAGGTACTGAGCTATTCGCGACTGCCGGTGCGAGTGAAGTACCTAAAAGAGAGAGTGGAAGAAGAGCCGTAGCAAGAACTCGATTTCGACGAGAAATCGCTGGTGATGAACGTGGGACAGATCAACGTACTGAAACAGAAGAAGATCGTGTTGGGGGAAAGCCTCCGTCGAGAATACGAACATTTTTGTAGCAGCAAGTAAAAGTATTAGGGGATTCTGGATAAGGTTCGAGTGGAGAAGAAGCTCCAGCAAAAATACCGTGACAAGGGAAAGATCCTCGAAGAATAGATAAATATACTGGACCAAAGGAACAGCGAATACCGGTAGAACCTCAAGCAACTCAACGACGAGTTCGAATCGAAATTGAAGCGAACGAATGAGGAGGAGAACAAGCTTGTCGCAGAGAGACAGAAGCTGCAGAACCAAAAAGAAGCTCTAGTCGGGAAGATCAGGTAGTACCAAACATAGATCGAGCGAATAAAGAAGGAAGGGGTTAAGTCCAAGGAAATACTCAAACGGGTCAATAATTTCCTGCTGTACAAGGAACTTTGATTAGCCTTCACCGAAATGTGGAGAAGGGGCTTGAATTGACCTCGGGATGTTGCTTCTTTCGACGTCTCACTTGGGCCACTCTCGGGAATGGTAGATCTGAACATTTTGTGTTGAAAGGGGGGTTACTGGTATTGCTACTCATCTTGAATTCTGGGCTACAGAAGATGTCTTGGACGTCAATCTTCAGTGAATTCGTCATGAAGCCCGAGGCATTTTCGTTGGGTAGCATTGAGACACTTTCTGGAGGTTCCTCTGAGGGCTTCCGACCTAGCCTTCTGTGACCATCCAACATGTATCTCAATAGCTGTTGCCTATTCTCGAATTCCTCAGAGCTAATGCAATGCCGGTGAATTTTCTTTAGCTCTACAATCCTTGACGCAAGTACATCTTATCGTATTCGGTTGGATCCGAATGTTGACGTAATAGTGGTCCCACAGTACTCGCATACGATCCTTGCATTCCTCCCATTAGTACATCCTCTTCAGCTTCTTCACCGTCTTCCATGGAAACCTTTCGCCGTACTTCACAAGCAGCCCAACATAGCATGACTAGGAGATGGCTGGCTGGGGATACTTCACCATGAGCTCTTCCGAACGAATCATCGTCGACATTCGATAATTTAAATTCGCATCGTTTGGGGAACTGCCCATTATACCCTTAACGTACATATAATAATGACCGAAGGGGAATCCGATCAGTCAGCTGTCCTGCAGTCCCTCAGCAACATTCAATCCCTCAACCAGAGCATTCAGTAGCTGAGTAGGTTGCTGCAAAGGACAAGATCAGCATCCTGCGCGAGCATAAAAAATGAACCTTTAAGGGTCGAGGCAAGCGGAAGCAGGGCATTCAGTAAAAAGTCAATACTGCCTTCCACAACAAAGAACAGCGTGTGGTCGACAAGAGGGAGCTGGAACCTGTTGCAATCTAAGAAGATTGTTTCAAACCCATCGCTTTTGCAGCGAAAACTGGGGAGATGTCGGGTACACCAGCACCACAACTGCTAGGCATGCAGGCACATGAAAAAATAGGCTGTCAGGTTGGTGGGTGACCGTCCACAAGTCCGATAGAAACCCTGCACTAAAAAACGATCACAGACGATTACGAAGATAATCATTATGGAGAAGGAAAATGTTCAGCTTTCGATGAGCAACCTCATCAAAATGAAGAACGAGCTGGAACAGAAATTGTATGGCATCAACGAAAGGCTATGGCGAAAGGAAGATAAGTAGAATAGGCCAAGGGAAAAGCCATCATTGCACCAACATTTTCTGCTGGGCAGTCTAAAAGACAGCATCCGTGGGCAATTCAGCAAACTGAGGGAAATCAGCAGCAGCCAGTTAGGCAACTTCTCTTTCGATGAGCCCTCCACTGTCATCGCTGGGCAACCGTGATCTATTTTGCTGGGTAATCCATCTATATTTATGTCTGAAGCCCTGCGTGAAATCAAGAAGCACATTGCATAGGGGTGCTTTGCCCTGCACTACGATTGGGAAACGAGAAAGATTAAACCTATTGCCACAGAAGACGACTACTTCCAACAACTCTTCGCTCTGAAAGAAATTGGTAAGGAAAGATTCATTGCAGGTGTTACCCGAAGGTGCTAATGTTACCGTAGCGAACCCCTTTCGTTAGGCAAGGGCCAACCGTCGGTGCATCTGTACATGGCCAGCTATGGCGACTACCGCCGAAACAAGTTTGTGCATGGGGAAAACAAATTGGCGCAGGCATTGGGAAAATGTCTGTTCGACTACGTGTTCGTATTTCCGGAGACCACAGAGTTCGTACGGATGATGACTATTGCAGGCGAAGGAGAAGTGTCTGTTCCGGATAAAAGAGAACCTGGAGATCAACTTAGTGAAGACTCATATCAACGCAAAGTTGCTCTCTGATAGCTACGAAAGGCTGTTTGGGGAATGCAAAGAGCTCAAGCGGTTGCAGCGACTGCTAAGAACAACGAAGCCACGTGACCAGGACGAAGTGGAGTACACTGACTGAACCTAGTCTAACTTCAGATGTTAAATAAGGTAGTTTTGGCGGCACTTGCCTGTTATTTTCTGCGGACTATTTCCAACAGTCTTTCTCCGAACACGCCGCCCTTCATCTATGGGCGGAGGATACTGAATGGGTCCAGCTCCTGCTGATTATTTGCTGGTGCTCTGTTTTTCTGCAGCTCTGCTGAGAGTTTGTGAAGATCGGGAAGGACTTGCTTCTACGGGATGGGTTCATCACCGTGCTTCAAAGTCCATCGAAGTAGCGCTTTCCGTACTCTGAGCAATCTTGCACTTGAGTTGGCATGTCCTCGCTGCTTAATGGGGATGCTGATATACATGACCCTTGACTGCACATGTACATTGTAAATATCAGGCACCAGCCAGAGCAGCTTGTGCAGATGGTGAGCTTGAAGGATAGTGAAATAATTGAGGTTCATGTTTCTTTCGATTGCTTCAAAAGTTTCGACCGGCCTGTTCCTGAGCAACCTATTTCCCTCCAAAAACCTATCGATGCATGTGAAGATACGCAGCAGCCGCTCATTTTCTTAATTGAGCTTGACTTCAGCCAACTCAGGCTACAGGCAGGATTACTCCTCTTAAGTCTGGATAATGGTTGCCACTGAAGGTGAGCTTTCATTTTCTATAAGTTGTGGTTCTTCTGTTGAGCTAACTTATTTGGTAGTGGAATTTCTTTCGCGGGCTTTCTTCCCGCGAAGAACAACATGCACCATAGACAACTATTCGCATACACCGCCGATGTCATCGCCAAGGTTCTGCGCCCTATTGTTTATGTAGACTTGCGGTGTGTAATTCTGCAGGCTCGCGCGGAAATCTGTTAGTTCTTGGTAGGCTTCCACCGCGGCTTGGCACAGAAAACCCATGGGTGATGTTCGCAGTAGGCTCAGCAGCACCTTCACTTCTTTATGAGGTTAGCTGCTGCCTTTATTGTTACTCGCCTCCTTGTCTGATCTACCTTCACAAGAGTCTCTAAGACTGATGGTGACTCTAAGTCTCAGCCTGCCGTATTTCCTCATTGAAATAGTTAAGATCAGCATGTAACAGGAGAACCCATAAGAAAAGTCAATTAAAGAGGGACTCAACTACCAACTTGCTCTCTCAAGGCAAGAAGGAATCGGCAGCTATCGTATACACTAGCTATAACAGGCAACTTCAAAATCAAGGACTATGGGATGCTCCTCCTCGCGAAATATGATCTTTCGCACATAAAACGCTTGGAACTCTGTAAGTAAAGTGGCTCACTCAGGGGACTGCGGATTCACAGCCGAAGGAGTCAGAGCAATAGCACAGGCAAATCTCATCAATATGACGGTCGTCGAATTGAGTACGTACTTCATTGATTCAGCATCCAACGCGATTGGTTGGGAGGGTGCCGACGCAATAATAAACGCGAAATGGCCATCTCTGACAGAATTATTCGTTGGGGACTGCGGTTTGGACGACGATAGTGTGTATCGGCTAATTCAAGGTGATTGGGCTAAGCTGACAGTTCTCTGGATAGGTAGTGGATGCATACAACTTAGCCGGCAACCCTCTTGGCTACGAAAGCCTTCGTCAGAGTAAGCTTGGCAACTTCTTCGATCTCAAGGAACTGTGGATTCGTACTGAGTCGATCGATGTTAGAAGGCGGGAATTTCGGGAAAGGAGATGTACTGCAGCTAATTAAATTCCCAACTTCCAAGCTAGCAACACTGAAGATATGTAGCCTATATTCTAGCTCAGCACCCAATACACCTGATTATATAAAGGAGAGACTTGCTAAAAGGTTTCCATTGGCAAGCACGCTCTGATACAGTGCATAGTAAGACATCGTCAGTTCAGCAAAAGCTGCTTGAGGTTGGCATTAACCTTGAGTTTTCCCACTCCGTCGATCTCGTAGGTCTCGATACGGTCGGGTCCTGTCGGTCGTGCAGCCTCGACCGGTGGCGGCTGCTGTTCGAACTGCGTGACTGTCCGACCGGAGTCGAAGTTAAGTCGTTGATTGCGCTGCCAAAGCTTGTTTTTCCGGTACTTCATAAGCTCCTTGTATGAGGTGAACTATCCCTCCTAACGTTCGTCTCCTGCCCGCGACTATTCATTCTCCTTTCCCTTCGGTAACTCTTCTGCTGGTCTATCGTCAACCTCCACGAGTTAGCTGTTATTGTTGTGCTCTGACTCCCTTGCTATGGACTCCAGTATCATTGTGTTCAGAAGGTTGTTTTGCATACGTTGTTCCAGCTCGTTGAACGACAATGTTTTGGTTTTTAGCAGATGGTTTACCTTTCTGAGCTCCAAGTTGATCTCATCGATGTGATCTTGATACTCACTCAGGAATTTCATCTCTGTGTTAGCAAGCAGCTGTACTCTTTAGTGGCGCCTTTGGAGTTGGAGTTGGTTTTTATTCTGGCTATTCAAGCACAAGAAGATCCTCGCCAGTTAGCTCCTTGACACTAGCGAATCCACTTCGGATGTTGTGCCTCTTGTAGAACTGGGCAGTTCTTTCCTTGTTGTCCATATGAATCTTGCGTAGTTAAGCCTGCAGCAAGGTCTCTTCGTAGTTCAGCTCCATCAGTTCTTCCCGGATTTTCTGTGGTTAGCAACGCATGGTACCTTTTCATCGTTGAGTTTCCCTGACGAAACTGGTTTGCTGCTGTTCCTTGCCCCCTTCTTTTCGGCAGTCACAACGGGCTTATCCTACGACTTATCCCTTACCATGTTCTACTCGAGCTTACGCTTGAAGTTTTGGGTAGTGCTCGTTGTGGAAGGCTTCTTTTAGTTCTCCGATGATCGAGAAGGTTGTTTGTTCAGCACCGGCTCTTTGCGAACCTCCTCGATGGTCTTCTTGGAGCTTGGTGGCTTATTGCTGAAAGGCTTACCTTCTTCGTACTCGGCTGAGTAGTTGGTCTTGCGTTGCTGTTGTTTGCTGCTGTCAGTTGGGGGCTTAGCCAAGTTCCGAGGCGGTAGTTCTTTCTCATTGAGTACGTCACGCGAATACACCCGGTTCGAGCGACTCGGAGGTGCGTCACCCTCCCTCGATGGCAATTCTTGAATACGGTCCAATGGTGCTTCAAGGATTCTCTTCGGTGGGGAATAAGGTGTGTTGACTGTTGCTGGTTGCATTTATGGCATGTACTGTTTGGGTTGGATTCGCTGGGGAGATGGATCGTGCTTTTCAAGTGGTTTGCTCTCTGTAGGCTTTTATCCCAGGAGTTCTTCATATCTCCGAAGAATTTCGTCGTTTGACTTCGTTGGCTTCACTTGCTGGATCTTGTAGCCCATTGCCGATGGTTTGTTCTGCATCGGAACCGCTTCTTCCGAATCATCGCTATCGGCAAGTTAGTAGTCCTCACCGTTCTGCTTTCTGTCTGATTTCATGAATTTTATGTTATAGGCTGTCCTGGCGATTCCCAATCGAACCACACCAAACAGCCGAGTTCAGGCAATCAGCAGATAATTTTAAATGTCAGCTCAAAACAAACTGTGGACTGCCGAGCACATTCGGAAACAGCTATCAGCCAAGAAGACGTATAAGGAGCTTCAGCCAATGCTCAAGGAAGTAGCGAGCGACAACAAGTAACCTACTTCCCGAGTTAGATCCGTAGTAACAGCTGCATTGGAGGCTATCCGAACCATCTTGACCTCGCAGGAGGCTACACCGAATGAAAAGTTGCTTGCAGCGCGTGTACGAATGCAAATAACAGCAGCTTTCCAAGGACTGTTTTGAGAGGGGCAGCTTAACCTATATCGAGGGCTTTCTTCACCAGCTTCTGCCTGTGTACGTGCAACTCGCAGAAACTCTGTAGCCGAAGTGCACACAAAAGCAACTCGAAGAACTCACCGCAACACTTTAGCTCCATGCCGATCAGAATGTCAACCTGTACGTGCTGCTTGTCGAATCACTAAGGAACTGGAGCCAGTGGACAAAGAATCTACCGAACTCGCGTGAACTTGCTGAAGTACAACTTCATGAGACTCAGGCCTTCGCATCTTGTGAGAAGAAGAGGATGAAGGGCTTGACTATCTCCAAATTCTATTCAGAGCGGTCAGCCAAATGGTTCGATGAGAGGCTTCGCAAGCTTCCTCCGACTGTGTTCGAAAGCACTTTCAAGGGAATTAAAAAGCCGAAGCCATAAGCGCCATCTGTTCCATCTCCTCCGCCGTCATCTATCGACAAGAAATCTGGCATCGCTCCGATAGAATCAGTGCTCAAGGATGAGATTGAGGATATTTTCCTGGCTCTGAGAACCGTAGTGAACCGTAGCCGTGAGTAACTTGGGTCAATCATCAACTCCGCATCTGAGGAACTGGATAAGGCAGTCGACAAGTATTGCACAAATAGTGCAAACTTTGACGAGAACTATGTGAATAACTGTTACGAGCGATTCGAGGCCTAAAAGCGGAAGCTTTTGAGCCAACAACCCAAGAGATAGCCTGCTGTGGCAGCTAAGCCTGTCGCAGCAGCATAGCATCAGAAACAGATGTTCGAGCAGCTTCCTGAACGCATGGACTTCCACAACGACAGCGAGTCTGAGGAGAGTTCCGAGATGCACGAGACTAAGGCAGGAAAGAGCAAGCCAAGCAGAAATCTGGGTATTATAGTGGAGGAGCCCGATATCTAAAGTCCAGAAATATCTGCGAATCTGAAACATCTGCAGTAACTAATGAAGCAGAAGCAACAGCTCGCAGAGGAGAACGCAGCCATTTAACGGAAGCTAAAGGAAATGAAGAATCATCCGACATTGGAGATTGAGAACAACCTCACAAAGGAGCTGATGGACGTGAAGCGCAATAAGTTTCTGCTGGTTCAAGAAGTCGAGGCTATGCAACGGAAAGTAGCGAGTCTGTCGATGCAAGCGTTCGTAATATCGAGACAACAGCCATTATAGTCAATCGACGAGCCGAAAGAGGTAGCAAAACTAAAGGCGCCTGATACTCCAGTTGCCGAGTTCGGAGGAAGTGGATTGGCACCTTCGCCTCAATCAATTGTAGACAAGTCAACCCATATCCTCACGAGAATGCTGAGATGCTTAATGTCTGCGGAAAACATTGGCAGGTTCAAGCTAGCGGTGTTGGGGACGAGCCGGGAACTGTATCGTGGTGGATCAATAACCGTTACATTGGATTCAAGACTATAAGCGAAGTTAGACTGCGACTTGCTCAATATTCATCTGGAGTTGCTACTGCCTCGGCATGCTGACCTTTCCCTGAAATACCGAAACTCCTCAGCAGGTACTGCCCAACTTATTTAGAAACCGACCTTTGGACGAAGCCACTGGTTCGCGCGAGTGTCGATAAGCCTTACCAACAGCAGTTGACTGTAAAGATGGTCAAGCCACCTGAGTTGATTACGATCTGTAAGGCCACATCCAACAGCCTCTCACCTTTCCAGTTTGCGCTTCCTGTTCTGTTTATTAACTTCCTCCGAAACGGATAGGTGGTATAATCAGCCTTTCGAGCAGCGTTCAACTTGAACAAGGCTTCGGTGGTCAGCTCAAATAACCTCGTCAAAGTACTCGGTTCGATCAAAATAGAATCACGAACTATTGTAGGGCCCCAACGACGTGTCCAAATACTTCGATAATGCATTTCTAACCAAGTAGGAAACTGTGACAGTATCAAACATGGCCTTCCTTCTGCCGTCGCAGAACAGAATATTCCTGGTCAGGATGCTCTTCCCCTCTGAGAAGATGAGCATAGAGGTGCTATAAATTGAGGGACAGGGACACCAACGATACTCAGCTCAGCTGCTCAGCGATCTCGCATTTCTCTTTGCAGCCTGACAATGCTTTCAATTTTCAGATGTTAATTCATTCGTCACCAGGGTTCTTGTCCATGTATAAATTCTTGTAGCGCTCTTGGCTTCGCTGCAGACTTGCAAATCCGCTTCCTCGAGGAGGAGACTGGTGGCCCTGAACCAAATTCCACGCTTTGTGTTCCCCTTGCTTCCCATCAAATTTCTCCATTCCCTTATCGCAACTCAGGCAAGCCCAGCCTCGCCTGGCCATAGTCGCTTCGGCCTCTCCTTCGTTAGCGATCATAATAGCTATCACTTGGTTGAGCTTGTTTTCTAAGAACAGCAGACTTTTCTTGACAGAGTCTGCATCTATCTTCCTATTGATGAGTTTTCTGACTTCTTCAATGCGATCGTTTGCCTCATCGACCCTCTTTCGGGCATCTTCCTTTGTCTCTCGAATATTGATTGTCTTTTCAAGTTATTTAAAGTAGTAGTGAACTTAGTTGCGCAAGTCGGACACCTTTTTCTCGAGTTCCTTTGTGTTCTTTTAAATAATTGACTTATCCTCGGCTGGCACGTTGTTACGCTGGCTGGCATCTCTTTGGGCGTTATTTCCGAACATGACATTACTGTTGCTATTTCTTCGCCTGTGCCGATCAATCATCTCGATCGAATCGTCAGTCCCTGCTTTAGACTTCGCATCTCGGTGGATAGTCGGCAATGAAGGTTCAGCTTCCTTTCTACTTGTGTAAAGCTTCTCGTTCAACTTTATGCCTGCCAAACTCTCCGTTTTTTCATTCCGGCTTATGGTAACGTCGGGTTCCCGAAGTTGTTCTATATTCTTTATCATGTTGATATTGGTCTTGCGAAGGTCCTCTACCTCGGTCTCCAAGAACTGTATGCGACTGTTCAGGGTCTGCAGCATCTTGATTTCATCCACCTGAGCTTTGTTGTTGCCACTTGGAACCTTCGATAGATACCGTCTTCGAGCAGGCAGGATATCCTTGTTGCTTACCCGATCCATTTTCAGCTCGGTTGATTTAAAATTTGACAACGGCTATTCACCAAGTGCAGGCGTTAACTTTTTCGAAGGTGATTACTCCCCGGACTGTTGGTCTTCTGATGGTGCGCTGTCTGGGTTAGTTAGCAATGGCTGATCGGCTTATGGAGTCGGCTTGGATTAAATTTCGGATAACTCCACAGGCCGGGATATTTGGGGTTCTATTGGCTTGGCAGGCTCAACTTCCAACTTAGCAGTGTTCTGCTGCGAAGGTATTTCGATGCTAAACTCTCGGCCAGTCTGCGCATGTTACTTCTGTTAGTGCGCCGCGATACAACGCCTAATCTCTTCGCCCATGAAGTCCAGCATACGTTCGTACTGATCCATATCCATCTTGTTGTCGAGTACCTTCCTCAGCTGCTTGATGCTGTCCCTCAGGCTAGCCGTTTCGGATTGGAATGCCAACTCCTGCAGCTTTGAGTTGATATCGTTGATCTTCTCCAACACTTTCTGTTTGAACACATCGTCAATAGATGGCCCTTGCTTGCCAGCAATTGGCTCCGGGTGATGCTGTTTGGTGATACCTAGCGACACGGACGTATTCAGCATCTCCAACTTCTGCTTTAGTGAGTTTACAGTATCCTCTAGTTTGGATGCTTGCGCTTCTCTCTGTTGCAGCTCTTCCTGGACTCGAGCAGTCTTCCTGTTGTACTCATCCTTGTAGTTTTCTATCGTCAAATGGTTACGGCCCTCCATACCGAGGATGTCCTTACGGATCAACTCGAATTCCTTGACGACGTTGGTTGTCTGCTTAAAGTGCTTTTCAACCCCATCCATCCTTTCAGTGTTGTATTTCAGCTTGTCCAGATATGGTCGCATGGACTCGAACTATACACGAATAGCCGTGCTCTGCACCTGCATATCCATGACCTCCTTGCGTATCTTCTCCTCCAAATCATCTTGCACCGAGGACAGTTTTGACTTGAGTTGCTGCAGTTACTCCTTGATGAAGTAGTTCTCGCTGGAGAGCGACTCGTGCTTCAGACGGATGGCATCTTGGGTCTTGAGCGCTTCCACGATGATGCGGAAGTTGCTGCTCAGCTTCTCTTCAAGAACGTTTAGACTAAAACTCACAGGCAGAATGTTCTGCAGCTGTACCTAATCCAGGTGCATCTGCGATTAAAATTATTCAGGAGTGATGGTAAGCAGTTGATGAGGTTGGCTGCTAGAAAAGACATTGTCGTTGCTATCAACTGTTCTATAATGTCACTTGAATACAAGCTAGTGAAGGCAGGTGAGGGACCTCTCTTGCCCGAGGGCAGTCGAGTCACTGTCCATTACGTAGGCACCTTCGACAACAACCAAGTGGTGTTCGAATCCACCCGTGATCGCAACGAACCTTTGCAAGTTACAATCGGCAAGCGTGAGTTGATAAAAGGCTGGGAAATACAGCTCCCAAAGATGAAGGTCGGAGAACGGGGAGTGCTGATTTGCCCTCCTGATATGGCCTACGGAAAGAACGGAGTCGGCAACGGCTTCATCCCACCAAACAGCACTCTGGTGTTTGACATCGAGGTGCTGAGTTATAGGTGATCACCACTGAAGTTATTTGACAGATGTTAACAACAACGGCTTCCCTTCGATCGCCAATTTTATAATTTAGTGAGCTCTCGATAAGCAACCTATGAGAATTCTATGGAAGACCCTTCTGTTGTTTAGTTTGGTCGTCTGCTCCTTCTGTGACTGCTCCATGATCGAACGGTGTTCCTGCCTAAACACCTCCAACACCCTGCTTTGTACAGCAAGCTCATGCAAGACGCTATTCTATCCCAGCACAACCTACAGCTATAATCATCTCGTATTCACAGCCGACCAAGGCTGTAAACCCTGCCCACATACATGCCGAGTGTGCCTTTCCGAGGTAGTATGCACGAGCTGCGAAGGTGAGTACTATCTCAGCAATGGCACCTGTCTTGCCTGCAGTGCTATAAATTGCCAATTTTGCGAGCAGACAACCAATGGGACGGAGAGCTGTCTGAGCTGTTTAACAGGATATTATCTTGACCCAAACACGGGATTATGCGAGCAATGTCCAATAGCTGGAACATTTTCATGTCCGTCCTCATCAAGTATTTCCAGCTGTAAACCCACTTACTTTCTCAGCAACGACGGTGCCAGCTGCATTCAGTGCGATCACAACTGCCAACTCTGCGTGTCTGTCAGTCAATGCGGAACCTGTTCTGTTGGTTATTACCTCTCATCATATCGCTGCTATAAATGCTCCACCGGATGCTTGGGGTGTCAATCTTCAGCAATGTGTTCCTCATGCAGCTACGGACAATACCTTGATAAGGCAGGTGTGTGCTTGAACTGTTCAAACTTGTTCAGTGGGTGCAGTGGCTGCACATCAACGGCATGCGTCACATGCAATACAGGCTTTTATCCGTTTAACAGCACTTATTGTGTGTCTGCAGCAACTCCTGCTGCCAACTGTCTATCTCTCAGCGCCACAGGCATATGTACGTTCTGCCAACCGAGCTATTACCTATCGTCCTCCAACCAATGTCTGCCCTACTGCAGCAACCTCTGCACAAACTGTTCAGGTCCTCACTTCGGATTGTGTTCAGCCTGCAGTGAGAACGCTGTGCTCTTCAATATGAACTGCTTACCACAACACAGCATCAGCTTGGGTCTCGCCTACCAAATCTTCCATACCGCGCGTAACAATTTACAGCAGTTCAGCCCACTGCAAACAACATACTGTCTTGAGACTATTGTTGGCTACTCCACTCGAGTACAGTACGGGCTTAATAGGCTCGGTGGCTATTCATGCAGCATCAAATGGAAGGTGTATATGCTCAACATCGGCAACACAATAACCTCCTTTGGATACAACCTAACAGTGGCAGGTACCAGCAACTACAAGGAATACTACAATACTACAC
>ERZ724508.279-NODE-279-length-37267-cov-5.701199_pt1 | contig 37267 bp, 58 predicted proteins | sample MGYA00376041_ERZ724508 | MGnify/ENA primary metagenome ERZ724508 (study PRJEB28724, sample SAMN07190887) | wastewater metagenome | isolation source: effluent of sewage treatment plant in Hong Hong | place: USA: Christiansburg, Virginia | collected 2016-03-01 ...
CATCGCAGTAGCCTGAGTGCCGAAAACCATACAAATTGGGCATCAAAGAAATAAATCATAATTAATTCAATGATTGGCAGGTGGAGCAGGAGTCAAAGTTTTCTTGGGTTATGCATGAGGCTGTTACGAAAAGGATCTTCCACGTCCATTTTCGCCACTCCAGCCCCATAGAGGGAGGGTTTTGTCGACGACGCACACCAAAACTACATAGCCAGGTTAGTAAAGTCGAGATATACTCCACAAGCGATTGAAGCTGTCTTCGCCAGTTGTGGAGCTGAGGTGAGCTACATCGACCCAACGAAAAAGGAGGGCAAGGACGGGATTTAGGTCTCTGTCAAACATATCAACTCGAGCCAGATTGATTTGATAAAAGGAAAACTGCATTAACTCGGCGTTGATCTCGTTAAAGTACCTGCTGTTAACGTTGACTGGTACCCCCGAACCCTAGGTGAGTTGGACCTCGTGTGTAGCACGTTAATTTAATCCAAAGAGGTATGCGGCAAAGACTCACCACAGTTCACCGATCTTTAGTACAGAAGGAGGCGAGATGCTATAGCTGAAATTTCTAAATCCGATCGATTGGGTGTCCCAATCCCCATCGTTGATTATACTCCTACTGAGACAGAAACATGGCGTTACTGCTACGACCAGGTCCGGAAATATCATAAGTTGGCCATGGCCCCTTTCTTCGAATAGCGCATCGCCAGGCTAGAGAAGACTATGGAGATGAGAAACGCTGTCCCCCAGATGAGACATCTTAGTCAATATCTTCAAAGCACCACCGGTTTCCGAATTAAACCTGTCCATGGTATTCTCAGCCAACGGGATTTCCTGAATGCGCTTGCTCATCGGGTCTTCTGCTCAACTCAATATATCCGCCATCCCGCTACACGAGACTATACCGAAGAGCCGGATATTCTCCACGAAATCGTCGGCCATATATCAATGCTTGGAGATCCAGTTATAGCTAACCTAACTCAAGAAATAGGCCTTCTCTCTCTGGGAGCAACTGATCGGCAAATCGCAGAGCTTGGAAGCATATACTGGTTTACCGTTGAGTTTGGAGCAGTCCGAGACGGTAAAGGGTTCCGCTCTTACGGAGCAGGGGTGGCTGGAAGTGTAGGTGAACTGAAGCATTTTATTTCTGATAAGGCGAGATTCGCTCCTTTGGACCCATCCAAAAATATTCATGAGACCTTTGTAATCCAAGCAATGCAGCATGAGTACAAGTACTGCAATACCATCGAAGATGCCTTCAAGGAGCTACAAACGTTCGGTCGGCTCTTGGAGAAGAAAGCCACGATGGCCTACGACCCAAAGACTCAAACAATCGTCACCGATCGGGAGGTTCGTGGTTCATTCAAAGGACACGCTGGTCTGTTCTTTTGATACCTAGCTTATGGATGAGTTATAAGGCTTTCACCTCTGGCCGCTTGTTTGTGAATAAACATACCGAGTTCCGCCTGTTCGCCAAACAAACTCTCGTCCGCAATTTCACCGCTTCTGGCTCTTGGGCAAGCCCAGCAGACGTGTTCACCAGGCAGAATGTTCATAACCATCGTGGTTCTATTTGCCAAGATTGATATCTGTCAAAGGAGAGATAATATGGTTGCTATTATTGTTTATTGCTCATAGCTGCTTCCAATCAAATCATCAGTTTTAACTGTTTCTCCTCCACAAACTTCTCGGTGATCTCGACTACTTTGTTCCAGTAGGCTGTCAGGTGATCCTCTCGGGTATTTGGGTTTCCAACCACGATCCGCATAATGCCGTCTCCCTTGAACGATGCTGGTGTTGCATATCCTTCTTCCAAGTCCTTGATGATCTCACCCAACTCGAGAGTCAGCTCAGAACGATTGTCATCGACGTTCAACTGGAAGCAGACCAACCCAAATATCTGTTTGCAAAACAACCGGAAGTACTTACAATGTCGAACCTTTCTCTCCAATTCCTGGGCAAGCCTGTTCCTGTATATGATGCTCTCTCGAAGCATCTTCATCCCGAAGAACTTGATCAAGAAGTATAGCCTTAACGCATTGTTTCGGTGGTTTAGACCGATTTGCCAGTCCTTGTAGTCGATAGTGTCGTAGGAATCAGAGTACTTATTCTTATAGAAGGAGAACTCAAGCTCAGAACCCATGGCCTTCACGTACTCCTTCTTATTGGCAATGAAGAATATTGTTCCACCTGAACCCATAAACAGCGGCTTGGTAAGATTCATGACAATCGAGTCAACCAAGTGCAGTCCTTTCTGGGTTTCTCTGAACTCTTAGCAAATCCAAGTACCACCCAGATAGGCAGCATCACAGTTCAACCAAATACCAAACTACCGGCAAATTTCACCGATCTCATCAATCTGGTCGATGGCGGCTGAGAATGTGGTTCCCACAGAGGCTCCATAGTAGAAGGGAATTAGACCATCCTTCAGATCCTTCTCGATCATCTCACGGAGCTTTTTCACATTCACAATGTAGTTCCCGATCTTCTCGTCCATGTAACATGGAACGGCCCGACGGTGGGCGATATCCTTCAGGATGAGGGTCTTGCTTGTGGATATGTGGGTGGTTTCGCTGTAGTAGCCGACCAGCTTGAGGATTTCGGGGTTGTCAAGACCCAACCCTTTTTCAGCCATTTTTCGAAGTTTGGCGGTATGGATCGCAAGCACCATCCCTTCCGAAGCAGTACCGATGATAGCCCCACCTCCAGAGTTGGAAATAAGAAATTTATCGGGAAGCTTCATTGCCGTCACCATCCAATCCATCATTACATTTTCCAATTCAGTGTGGGAAGGTGATACTGAGTAGCTGAAAGCTGGGCAAACGAAGGCTTGGGCTATCATTTCCGCGTACATGCTGATGTCGCTCGTGCACATTGGATAGTAGGCAAAGAACTTCGGCGACTGCCAATGAAGCACTCCGGGAAGGTATTTCTCCTCGGTTTCTTTGCAGACCTCTTCGAAGGTCGATGGATCTTCGGGAGCCTGAGTTGGGAACTGTGAACGCAAGAATCCTGGATCACAGTTTGGGTTGATTCTGCGTTCGCCCATCTCAACCCATGCCTTGCGAATGAGATCAAGTGTCAGCTTGCCTCGCTGGTGAATTTGGTCTGGGTCAAAGAAGGTTTTATCGGGGTCCATAACAATGTATTATATGGGAATCTCTTCCCGATCCACAATGTAAACACAGCAAAGAGGAGCAAACGCCATAGTTGAACTCTCCAATGGCTTATTTGCTTCATAGCATGTGATCAGGCATAAAAAAAAGCCGCTAGGGAGAGGTTGTTGCCAATGATTGATAATTTCATAAAGGAAAGGAGGTTTACAGGCTGGCAATAAGAAATGAGAAGCTCTTTGGCAGAAGCAAGAACCATAGTCATGCAGGGACTTCGAACCATCAGAGACCGGTACTCTAACCTGCGAGCCTGACGAAAGGGCTCAACGAAATTCTAATTCACTTTCATAATGTATTTTGGTAGATGATACTGCAAAACTGGTTGTCGTTCGACCAAACGAATCTTCTTCGCCTTTGTTTTTGCTCCATAGCCTCATCTTTCCTTCCTGGGATGCAACAACAAACATAACATTTCTTTTCGTTCGGTTCACAAAATCAAATATCCATTGTTTTATGTCGGTTCGGCTCCGATTGCACTTTTTTGATAATTGTTGTTATAGCCATGACGACAGCAATAAAGAGTTTCTTCATTGAGCAGATTCTAAAATGGCTTTCTCCCGAAAGCTTCTCACCCGAAAAGATTCGGGTCAATGCTGAGGACTTCGAGAAGGCCGATCAAACCTGTACGCTTATTCAGCCAGGCGACCTCATCTTCACAAAGACACCTGGAAATCTTTACGAAGTATTACGAATGATAGTCGGAATGGAATACGATCACATATCAGTCGCCCTGAGTAAGAAGGAGATCATCCACATCAGCATGCCAAACATCTCTCGCGTCCCAGTCCGGTTCCTCACATTGTCGCGACAAAATCCGTTTATTGTGAGACTACGCTTAGCTCCAGAAGTGCTCTCAAAGTTTATCGGCGAGTTGCATAACTTTCTAGGTGAGAAGTACAGCTACGGCAGAGTAGGATAGATCGCTAAGAAATTTCTGAAAGTCGGTGGGGATGAGGCACCAACATTCGATTTGGAGAATCTCAAAGAAAGGCGAATTTGTGGCAACGTTGTGCTGTACTGTTTATGTAAGGCCTCTCCTGAGATCAATGGTCTTGTGCAACAGCAAGCACTGAAAACTAACTATGCAAAGATTGGCGATTTCCTTCCAGACTCCATTCTTGATATTCTCAAGGTTGACCACAACTTCGAGGAGATTCACCGTGAGAAAGGAGGCAGATCAAACCACAACAGCAACGTTGGTAAAGAACTAATGCAAATTCTATTATAGTCGAACCAAGGCTACAAAGAGAAGTTAATGACTTCCCTATCTCTGCTGAGAAAGCTGGATATCAAAGGCGGCGATGCCTTAAAACTTGCCTCTGGGTTATTGTTTCTCTTTGCTCCGATTGCGAAAGTCGTTCCGAGAAATGCCATCGTCAGTATGGTTCGCAAGCTTCTAACAGTAAAGAAGACAACGGAAGACAAAAAGTCCATACCCAATCCTCTGCGTATTATCAAACCGAAGCTGTGATATATGTATGTAATAGCATTCTATCGAAAAGAGTCATTAGTCAAACCTACGAGTAGCCTTCCTTCCGAAGCTTCTGCTTCAGTGCCGGCAGCTGTTCCAACTTAATCTGCAGCTCCTCCAGGAGTTCGTTCCTTCGGCAACGAATATCTTCCTCTTCTTCCCTCGTTGATGCCTATCGACCTGTCAGCCGTTTTATCTATTTCTTTAGCTACAGGATCTTGCATTCGATCTCGTTGATCTCGCTGGACAGGCCAATTTCCCGGTCAGTGCTGCATTAGCCGTGGATTACATGATGAGCTACTTTGGCTGGTCTTTCAGCGAATGCCTGACTTTGCTGTTGCTCAGGGGTGGTTCTTTCCGTGAAGATTTTCGACTGTGCACTGACTTGGTATCTGAACGGAGAGTTGACTTTTCGTGCCTGTAGTCTGGTACAGCCTTGCTGCGAGATCCTCCGATACTCTGGGCACTACTTAAGATACAAATTTACGAATTTCGAGAACTATTCAAATCCTCCATCTTCAAAACTTTCCGTTTGCGCCCAGACTTGCTATCTTTCGAGGCGCTTCGAAGTCGATTGGAGCGACTCAGCTTGTCAGCACTCCTTGAAGTTGACCTGTCAAGCCGTGATGCAGCATCAGAGTCAATCTTGGTGAAGCGAGTGAGAACTTCATAACAACTCAGTTACGAAATTTGAGGTGGCTGGTGACTCCTGTTGGCAGCTTATGAATTCCCGCAACGAAGTCTTTGAGGAGTGCTCTTGAATCCTCGAACTTGCGGCGATAAGCCTTGCTAAGATAAAATCTTCTCTTACCCTTCTTTCTCCTCTGCAGCTAAAGTAGCCTCCGATCGTTCATATCGAAGCAACACATTATCGTACTACTCCCTCAATCTTTCGTAATCCTGAACAACCTTCTGCAGCTTCTGCTGGTTAACTGCTTTGGTGGTTGACTTTACCCTGCTCAGCTCACCCTCGAGTGTATTTATCTTTTCGATGTAGGCGTGTTCGGTTTACCTGGACATCCACTGAGAGCTTCTGCGTTGCCTCTCCTCTTCCAGTTCACTCTCAAGCTTCCCAATAAGCAATTTGTTGAGTTCCTCGGTACGATGTAGCTCATCAAGCTTCTTTTCCAGTTACTTAGCCACTTCATGCTCCCTGTTTTGGAATTAGTCCGTCTACGACTTCTTTCGAAGTAGTTCGGAAAGTTTTGTTATCTATTTGTTTTTCGCCGATAACTGCTGTTAAAGTTCAAGTATGTTAGCACCCTTACGCTCGATCTCCTTCTGCTTCATTCTCAACTTCCCTTCGTACTCTTGTAGCTCCTGCTTTTGGCCTTCGATGTCACCATCCTTCTACTTGCAATGATTGCGCAACCGTTAAATTTCTTTTTGCAACTCAAGTGCCTGTTCCTTCGAGTTGCTTGTCTTGCTCATATCACGCATCATCCTTTCTATTGTCTTCTCACGGTCTTCAATGACTTTCTTTAATGATTCAATCTCTCGCTCCAAACCTACTTTCTGATCGGTTAGCTGTTGGTTAATACGCTTGCAGCTCTGCAGTTCTAGTTCGCTTGATTCCTTCATGTTGGCTGTCTTTCTTGCCTCTTGATTCAATTTTTATTTCTCCAAGTTGCATGCCTCAAGCTTTCTCTCCAGTTCACCAATCTTATCTTGAAGACACTTCATTGCACTTGCTATCGCCGTTGAGTTCTGATCGTTACCTCCACTTCCAGAAGGTCTCCTCACTTCAGTTATCTGGCTACTGTTTCGAATGGGGTTGTTCAAACTCACTTCTCTGCTATCCACAGTGTTGACACTGATGAAATGCTCTTCGCATCGGCTTCCATTCAGCTCCCCATTGGCCTTCTGCTGGATCGACGTGTCGATTGTTTGCATCTTCTCCTTTGCTTTTTGGATGGAGTAGGCTAGAATCCTCTCCATTTCGTCTGGCTTCGATGCACTTTAGGGTCTTCCCCCACGTTTTTTGGTTTGAAGTTCGTGAAGGTATTCGGTTTGTTCTCTGAGACTCTTCTTCGCTTCCATGCTACGGTCTTTATGCTGGAGGTACGACATATTTAAATTCAAACTATAGTAAGAACCAACCAACAGCACATCAAATTGCGGGATCACCGACATTGAAGTTCAAAGACCCGATCAATATTATTAAGATTAACTGCAAGCGTGATGCGTGGATTGCAAATGATCGCCATCATCCTCGGCATCACCTCCATCATTGTCTTCATCTTCATGCTCAGGTTCTTCATCAGCAACCAACGCAACTTCCATACCTTCAACCGTCGCAAGATGATCTGCCTCATGCTGCAGCATATCTACTTCAGTGCGATGGTGCCATTCCTATTTGCCTACGAAACCGCCGAGGAGGCAGTTGCTTGGGTGAGAAATGTATGTGCGGGCATAGTCTTGATGGCAACTTTCACGGAACTACTCAACCTTATTATCTAAAGAAAAAAGACTTGGGTAAAAATTGTTAATGAGCCTGGCCTAGACCCGATGGACAGAATCTACCTATCAATGTGGCTCGAGCACTACTCAGAGCTGTTTACTTACCTATCCATTATACTGGCTGTTGTGCTTATCTTAAGCTGTGGCCACCACGTTCGGTAAGTCAGAATAGCAGCAAGGCGCACTTCCTTTATCGAAGAGAATATCAAGGTGTACGCTTTTAATGCTGCCGAAGCAAACGATAACAAGAACTGCCCAATTTGTCTGAGCGACTACGAGGCTGGCCAAGAATTAGCAGAGACGAACTGTCATCACGTCTTTCATAATGACTGCCTTCGAGGGTGGCTCAACGAACAGAATACCTGTCCAATGTGCCGTGAGGAGTTCTTTTGAGATAAGCCAGATGTTCTCTCGACTTACTGAGAAAAATAATCGCAACATTCAGATGGGTCAGATGGCCCCGAAGAATATCACCCACTTCTGGTAGAGCTCTACGAGAGTCCCTGCATCGTCGTCGTCCAGAATCGTTAACCGCGACTCAATTTCTTTCGGGATTTAGTATTTGTAGGGTACCCCCTCCGATTTTTCTCGCTGCCCAACGAAAGTCTTCCAAGTCTCTACGCATCTCTCCTTGCCGATCTGCTTATTCAGGAACTCCCTGTACTCCCATAAGGTGTAGCCGATCAAAGTATAAAACTCCTTCCAAGCGAGAGGCTTACAAATCTTAGCAAGCCACAGCAAGAAAATACTGAACTAGGGATAGGCTAGTTTTAATCCCTTCCTCGGGTAATTGTTGACAACGTTTGAGATGTTGATGAGGCTGAACTCATCCTCATCGTAACGCTCGATCTCCATAGGATCTCTAAGTTCCCTAAGTAAAACCTTTGGTTACCATGTATCTCGCTCCTCGAGCAGTTTTTCGTTCAACACGAGAGTATCTTTCTGGAAGCGAGCGAACATGTCATTGAGCTCAGTATTGGAGAAAGTTAACGACGGGATTTCTGTCTTGACATCGAACTCCTGCTCGAATGGGGTCCTTACAACGTTATTTTCAAGATAATTTGCCTGCCCCATCATCCTATCGGACTCCTCACTGACATTCTCCACTTCTCGGACATTGTCGGAGTGTTTCTCGCCGAGCTCACCCAAAAACGCATAAACTCGGTCCTCCAGATCTTGCTGATAGCCTTCGAAGCCTTTTCCCTTAAGATTTCTAGGTTCCTTTCCATCTTTTGATTCTTTTACAGGAGGTTCCTTTGCTTCTTTCTACAATCAATGCAGTGATACCTTGGGTTTTGGTGCTCGGTCGCTTGGCTAGTCCTGTTCCTTCACCCGAACCTCGGTTGTTCCGCCAACTTCCAAATTCGTTGGTTTAGGAGGTGGACTGCTATGCTTGGTCTTCATGTGGATTAGGTAGTTGTTTTGGGTGTTAAACCGTTTTGCGCACTCTCCACAGCTGAAGTCCTCGATTTTCGCCTCCTTTTCATTGCTCTGCGATGCCATTTCTCCAATATAATAATTGAAATTATGCCAGGACGTCCACACGAGTATTTATACGGCGCACTGCTTCTACCTTGTTCCCGCCATCCAACCAAATATTTAGCTCGATAAATGACTTCAGGACTTCTGGTCCCGCTCCCCGTAAACACATTTCTGTGCGAAATTACTGCCTTGCTGCTGAAGGAAACAGTGCTGGTAGGCTTGGTCAGCAGAGAGTCGTCGTTCGGGATCCAGCTCTAAGCAGCCCTTTATGAAATCGATAAAGCTTAAGTGTTCCTCAAGCTCCTCCTTGGAGAGGATCTTACTGTTAGTCAGCTCATCCAGACTTTTTAACTTATAGTAGTTCTTTGCTGGTGGTAGCTTCGTCTGTTCGCTCTGCATCACCAACTCCGTACCGCTTCAAATTCGGATTATGTTTTCAAGCGCACTTTCGTTCCCTCCTGCACAAGGTACTTGTCGGCCTGAGTGGCGGTGCTGACAACGCGTTCGGGTGGAACTCTATCTAAATTGAATGTTCCTGATACCCCAAAATGTTTATGATCTTTCGCAGCTGGTCGTACATGCTGTTACCAGGGAAAATCGGTAGTCCAAGGTAAAGCTCAACGAGGATGCAGCCAAACGACCAGATGTCGATTTTATTGGAGTAAGGAGTTCCCAGGATCACCTCGGGTGCTCGATAAAATCTTGATTGGATGTACGAGTAGAACTTTTCATTTGAGTAGCAGGAGCTTCCGTAGTCGATTATCTTCAGGCGTGAGTTCGGACGCTTCTGGTCCGGTACAAACATGAGGTTCTCTGGCTTGAGATCACAGTGGATGATATTGCAGCGATGGGTCGTGAGCAGACCTTGGACGATCTGAACGGCGTAGTGTCTAATCCAGGTCAGCGATAGCCCTTCGAACTGAGATTCCTTCACTGTCTATACCCTAACCGCGTACGTAGGTCGTAGAGAGTGTTTTACAACAGCTCGAAGACGAGACAGAGATGCTTGCGCCACAGAAAAGCATCGAGCAGGCGAACCACCCTTGAATCCCCAGGTGCCTCCCTCTCAACTTTATTGAGCTCTTTCAAGATCTTGACTTCGACGACTGCTTGATTTTGGAATGCCTTTCTGTTCTTGACCACTTTCACAGCCACGCGTGTTCCATTAGAATCTCTGCAGAGAAGCACCTGACCGAAGGTGCCTCTTCCTAGCAATTCCTCAACGATGTAGTCCCTGGCGTAAGCGTTTGTAGTACTACTCGCGCTTTTCATTTCGGATCTCGTCATACATCGAAAAGATGTAGTCGTAGTGCTCGTTATCGTAGCCATCGTTGGAGGAAGCTGTATCCATTCAACTGCATACGCTGGCTTGGCTCGGTGAGCACACGCCGGGGCAGGTTCCCGTATTTACACGTGTACTTCGGATTGCATCGCGAAAAGGTCTTGACGATATCTACTGTCAGTTTTCTCACTGGGTGCCTGCCGAACTACTAATGCACTTCAAAGGTCTTGCTGGGGCCTTGGTCGTGGTGGTGGCTGGGTTTGGGTTCGTAGCGTCGCATTGAACACAATTACGATATATAAGTATGACGGATGCAGAAACCCTTGATGAGCAAGTGGTGCCAAGTATTGGGTACAATCTCAGTCTGAGCTGCTTCGGTTTGGAACCTAAATTTATAAAAAAGAAGTTCTGCCGATATTCCGAATCGAAGTAAAATGGGACCAGGCGCGCGAAGCGAGGTGAACTTCGCTTAGCAGGTTGCTCAGCTCTTGGATTATAAGCATATTGGAGCAGATTCGACATGCTGATGACAGCTCAATTTTTGGGAGCTTGTAAACCGATTGCTTCAGGTCTGCCTGTATGGCCTTTGTCCTTGCGATGCTTCCACAGTCGTGATTTTGTTAGGAAGGTCAAGACCATAACCCGTAGCCATTATTCCTTGAAGCTAGGCAATATGTTCATAGAAATCGATAGTCGTAGTCGAAGGATTGATGAACTAGGTCAGCCAACCAGTGCTTATCGAGGACTAATAGGGACGTTTGGGCCATGCAAGATTAAAAGGAGGTATCTCTCATCGATAAGCAAAGAACTGGGAACATAAGACGGATGTTTAAGGCAGAATAGGAAAACCACCGGTTTAGATCTGACTTGAACCAACTGAGGAAATCGAAGAGTCGCACACTATCTCAGCGACATCTCTTTTTTTCTCATTCCTAAATGCTATTCACTGATGAACTCATCGTAAAATTGTGATAAAAATGCCCTTTCAACGCTAATCTCAGAGATCCTCACAGCAGGACTCCGGCGCTGGCCATTAGCATCAGTTCACTTTCGACAAGGTACTATAAATGGTTAGCTCTTTCAGCCTTATTATTAATTCAATGGGACAGTAGGTCGTGTTACCGATTCACATCATTGACGAGCTGCAGGCCCTTGAACCGGAGGACTGGATGGACATGTCCAGAACCGAACTTCGTCGAATTCTGAACCGGATCAGAAAGGTTCCGCATTACGAGAGCAACGATCGCCTTCTGCGATTCGAAGCGAAAGCTCTCGACTTCTATGCTACTTTACCAAGGACAACCATCTCTGTCACTGAATACGCAGTGTTCGCTCACCTTTTTATCGGAGTAGTTACGATGATAGCACAGAAATGATTTACTTGTCGTGCTCCTCAATTTCAGCATGTCTCATCATTCCGCATCAATTTAGAAGCAAATCCATTAAACTGCCGCGATGCAAGTTGTGATAATTCAACAACCTCAGACTAACTGCTTCTTCCCGGCATAGTTATTAACTTGATGTACGAAGAAAAATCTCCCGAATTGGCTCGAGGTCATAGCATGCTCTCCCGAATACAGCGCAAACCCAGTAAGATATTCTCACGGTACAAACAGAAGCTCATTCTGCAGGTTGTGCTAATCCTTGCGGTATGCGTACTCATCATCCTCGAGAGGATATTCAACGAGGTATACCTACTCTGACGATGTAGGCAATCATCGAAGGCGAGGAATCACTGATCATGAGCACACAAAAGGCACTGGGTCTGCAGGATCGGCAGTACATTGATGGCCACTATCGCAATGTCCCCACAGGAATCACTTCCGCTGCTGTTCAAAACTACTCGTACATGAGCTACTTCAAACTACAGTTTCTGCTTATAACACACTTGATTGTCAGCCTCTACGTTGGAGTCGATGCCATCATCGCTGCGACACTGATGTTTGGCACTCTATTCGGTACGAAATACTGGCTAATACAGTCATCTTCATCACTTCGTTCTTGCAACTCATCTATGCTGGACCTAGGCCTTTTTGGATCAGTGAGGATATCTTTTCGGCAAACTGTCTACCCTCCTTTAACCATCCTTCGAGAGGCACTTTCATTCTGTTCTTCGTCGTGGCATATGCCTACTTCTTATTCTTGGAAAGGAGCAGCAGTAGAACGAGCGTACCGTTTAACCTTCGGGACTACCTCATGAAATTCAGCCTGGTATTAGTGATTCTGATCATCGAGATGGCAGATTATTGTCTGGGGCAACAACATTTGGTCAGCATCGCCCTAGGCTTCGTTTACTTTACTGCAGTGTACTGCGTGCTTCGCTTTCTCAACACCCACGTGGATAGTCTCGTTCGGCGTTCAACCATCATGACAATCGAATCAAAGAGGTACAGCTTCTACTGGCTGTTATACCTGTCGTTAGCAGAACTCTTTCTGTTTATCGTATACAGCAACTTGGATAGGTTTGCCGAAACTGCGTGGATTCGCAACTTTCTGAACTGTGATAAATACCAGAATGTAACTCCTGGAAGCCTCAAGTACGATGAGATCGTAGGTGGTTGGTACGTGTTCCTGCAAACAGCTACCGTACTGGCTTGGATTGGAGGGGTATTTGGAACTTCTTACTGTTTCAGGGCCGTCAGGAGTCTTTAATGGTACAAGGGCAGCTATAGACACCGGTTCCTTCGGGTGCTCATTGCTAATCTCATGATTATCCCTTCTTGGCTGTTCATCACCTTGGTTGAAGGACAGGAAAATGATGAGACTTTGGCAAGGAGGCTCGGTGTTAACGATTTTATCGTTGATGCTACTCACTTCTTCCTTCTCTACCTCTGGCTGTTTGGTTACATGCCAGTCTTGGTGCTAAGCAAGCTGCTCAAGATCACCAACGAGGAAACAGCAAGACCTCACCTTATACACCAGATCTCTCAGCCAGTGCTTCCTCAACCAGTAACACCCTTAACCCCACTCATCGACCCAGAAACGCTGTGAAACTATTTCGGAAAGTCGAATGGACAGTCATTTTGATCGCTTTGTCAAGTCTTCTTGAGTCTCAACTTCTTGAACTTATGCGACGGATCCTCCAGTCCTTTAATGAATTCTTCGCGGTCATTAAATTTTTGGTGCTTCTGATCGGCTTCTTTGGCCTTTCTCTCAGCATCTCCCTTGCTAAGTAGATTGAACTCCTTTTTGGCTGCCTCGACTATATTAAGATACGCAGTTACTTTGTTCCTCGACTTCACTGAGGTTCATTTTTACAGCAGGTTTCTGACTAAGCAGGCTCGCGGCTAACTCAGTCTGCTGCTGTTTGAGCTGCTTCTTTCTCTTTTAAACGACCTACATGAAGTCGATGAGGTTGTTTACATCCACATCCTCGCTATTTAGATTCCGCTCTGCCAGGTCCTGCTCAGTAATGCCAAGTCGATCCAAAATGGTTGGGATGGACAACTACGTTCACTCAAACAATACTTTGAGGTCTTTAATAGTCTTGTTGTACTCCGAAATTTGCCTTTCGTATTGAGTCTTCCGCTGAAGAACCGTGTCGAGCTAGTGCCGTGTCTCCTTAATCTGCTCCTCTTTGATCTGGGAGTAGTTCACCTTCGTTTCTTTTTTTGCTTATTCCAACCGCAGACGAAGTTCATTCTGTTCATCGGTCAGCCTGTTCAACTAGTCGTTCATGTTGTTGATGTAGCGGTACAGCCGGTAGTTTTCCTCGTAGTTTTGTCGATACTTTTTGCTGATCTACTCAATGTTATCAGTTCCCGACTCCGACTTTATCTTCTGGAACAGGTCATCGTAGTTGCGCAGTTCGTTTAGCAGTTCAGCTAGCGGCTTGTTTGCCATCCTTCGGCGGCGGGTTGGAGATGATGGTGTGTATCTTCTTCCAGGACTCTTCGATTCGCTCATATTGATTTCTGTCATGTAAAAATTTGGCTTTTCACCGGCAAGCTCCTTGAGTCTATCAATGTCCATGTCCTTCTCCACTTTCTTGAGAATTTCATCGTATTCCTTGATTAGTTTGGTCTCGTCATGGGCTTTTGCTATCCTCCTTCGCACCAACTATTGATGGGTTACAGCAAAATCTTGGTTGATGGCTTGAGTTTGAGAGAAGATTTGTTGGAACTCAGCGTCTCTTTCTGCGAACTACCCCATTAGCATTGCATTGAGTTTTTCGTACATGATGATTTCTCTTCTGAAAGCGTCAATTTCCCTTTGAAGTTCACGATTATCTCCCTTCCAGTTGTTAAAGCCCTTCTTTAGGTTGGCCATTGTTTATTGCACAAGAGTTAGCTCTCTCCGCAGTTCGTTAGGTCTCGTCAAATCAAACGTCTTCCGGTAGCGAAGGTATTTCGCAATCTTCGGATCATCGAGGTCCAGGTTCAGCTGAGGATAGGGATTTTCGTCCTTAGCTCCTTTCCTCTCTGGCCGTACCTTCGTTTCTTTTCGCTTCCGCTAAGCAATTTCTGCTCTCCTATCATCGATCTGCTGTTGGACCTCCCTAATATCCTTCTTGAGTTTTTCCTGAGTAAGCCATCACATACAAGCTTCTTGATTTCATCTTCGCTTCTCTTGACGAAGATAAGTCCGGTTGTCTCATAGCCGACAACTTTGGAGGTATGTGCGAGACTATTTGATTTTTTCAGACCAGATGGATCCCTGTCGGTCTAAATAGCGCTGTTTTGTACTGTCAGGCTAGTGGTTGGGTAGTTGGTTCGAGTGGCCGTGTGAATTCTGGATGTGAAGGTGTTGACTTGTGGGATGCTCCGAATGAACTCCTCTCGTTTCATTCTGCAATATACCAGTTTAATCAAATGTTAGCTGGCTAACTGAATTAGGCAAGGGACTTTGGCAATAAGACGCAGCCGATTCGTCCTAATCAACAATCTCAAGCCAAGAGAGAGGCAAAGATCCTCAATGAAACTCTCAAAAGCCTTCGCAGCAGGTTGGTTTAAGGGCTCAGCAAGGATCTTGGGTAAATTGCTGTAAAGGACGGCTCCTGTAATACGGATGATGTTGTTGAGGGTGCCAAACCCTCAATGTCGGCGAATAACCAATGTCTGCAGACCGAAGAGTACCTGATGTATCAGATGGTGGAAAACCAGCTGAAGCATGTCTACGACAACGTGAACAAGATGAAAGCAGACGACACTGCATTAAAGGAAAAGTACCGAGTTGCTAAGAACGAGTTGAAAACTGAACGAACAGCAAAGGAGTTTGCCGAGAAGGAGCTTGAGAAGTTAAAGATTACGAGCCAAGCAAAGGTAAAATAACAAGACCATCTCCTCAAAAACATGAAGGCAGAGCTCGAACGACTCCAACAGGCCAACAACGAACTGACTCAGAAGAAAGCTCAGCAACAGTCGGAATTTGAGAAGTGCGAGAAGAATCTAATAGCAGCTGAATTCAAGCACCTGAAGTTGCAGGAAGAACTCAAAGAGTGCAAGGCCTTGCTGGAGAAGGATCTAATCAGTAGGCAGCAGCAAACCTCGCTAGACTCGCCGAGAATCCATCCATCAACCATTCTTGAGTCAGATGACCAAACCGAGCCTCAGATGGACCGACTGCATGTTCTGCAGTTGCAGCTCACTGACCAGGTGGATTCATTGTCCGAGCGAGTTCAAAATCTAAATGTGGAGATAGCTCGAGCCAAGACCATAGAGGCTAACCTGAAGGAACGATTAGAAATAGAAAGTCAGACAGTCAAAACACTCCAGTTTGAGCTCAAGAACAATGTGTAGGAACTGTCTGTAAGCGAGTATGATCGGACACAGCTGACGATCAAACTCCAACGTGCAAGCATGTAGTTAGATGCTCTGAGAGAGGAAAAGCAACGGCAGGAAGGATAATTTGCTGATGTCATGGAATGCTTTGTCCAGGAAAAAACTAGTTTCATATAATCCAAGAAGCGCCAGGTGGAGCAACAGTTCATCGAAATGGAACGATCCTATCGGATCCTCTTCGAAGAGAACATGGAACTGAAGAAACATCTTAGCGAGGCAAGGAGTGCAGCTGAGGCCTTGAGGAAGAGCTTCCAAGAAAAGTAATGCCAGTGGAACTTGGAAGTGAGTTCGTACGAAAAGAAGCTCCATGAGGAGGCCTTAAAACGTTGTTGTGACTGCTAGCGAGTCAAAGCAGTCGAACAGGCTCGAGACATCGCGACCGCGAGGATAAACGAAGAGAGGGTAGCTTTAGAGAAGCAGCTACTGGAGATGAATAGTTTGTATCTGCGGGGAAAATAGTAACATCAGCGAGTCAAGGACCTCAACGAGAAACTGGAGAAAGAGGCGACCGAGAAGCTGAAACACCTGGCTTCACGCTACTAGCAATTGATGGAGTACAACGAGCTGCTGCTCTCGGAGAACATGTAGCTGAAGAAGAACAGGCATGGACATTCTTCTTCCTCGAAGGAGAACGAGAGGATGCGCAAACTCTACATCAGCATCTGGAAGGATCGATTTTCGTCTGCGTGACTTCATGACACTTCACTGCTTCGTTCAGATAGAAATCAAATGAGGGAGCACGTCTCCAACTGTTTTTTTATGAGAATGTGGTGCTCGCTCAGGAACTCCGGCTCGCAGTCATACACCTTCTTGCACTTCGCTTCGTTCTCCAAATCGGGGAAGGACTGCCAGCTGTTGGTCAGCGACTTCACTGATCTCAGGAACGTCAGGAACTTTATCGCTATTGGTCGGAACCCGAGCACACTGAGGCTGATAATAATGCGCTCCAAATGTTTGGTCTTGTTCAGCGGGTGCTTGAATTTCTCCAAGCTCATCCTGGTCTTCCGGATAGAGTAGGAGTCGCTGAGCTCAAGATCGAAGAGGCTTAGGTAGTGTCGGTAGGCTTCGATGATGTTCTTTCCTGCAGTGAGGCTTGCCTTGATGTGTATAGCTTCCTCCTTACCGACAATGGTCAGTGTTGGGAAGAACCAATCTTGGTAGCTATCGAAGTTATGCATCTTCAGAGCCTAAAGTGACTCACTACACGGCCTCTTCAGCTCCCAAAACTCGTAGATCCAAACATCCCGCAGAAACTAGCAATGCCTCTCCTTGTTCTTCATCACTTGCTCAATAAGTTCCAGGAAATCCGCACTACTGATTTTCCGTTTTTCGTAGTTAACCAAAAATTTGTTGGGTACTCCTTATCGGTGCTACTCAGACTCTTCTGAGTCCAAGTCCAAGTGCCCCTTGAGCACATTGGTGAGACTTTTGACGAAGTCGAAGAAACCGGTTCTTTCCATGAACCGTATGACTTTCTCAAGTTTGGCTTTTTCATCGTGGCGTTAATTAACGATTTCCCGAAACAAAATGTGGTTGGATTTGACAATCGTACCATTGGCGATGCTGCTAATCTTCAGCCCGATTCCTTCGAGGTAATAGCTGAAGTTCTTGTAAATCTTGAATCCCTTGATGTCGTCGTGAGTCAGCAGCTCGGCTTATTCTGCAGTGAGCTCTGGAAAGTAAGTGTTCAGGTCCTTCTTGATTGCCCTGCTTCGTTCGTGGTCAATGTACTGGTCCTCGAAGTACCACACAGTGCTCCCCACCGGCCCTCCTCGTTTCTTTTGTCTCTTCTGCGAACTTATTGGCTATTGTAACTACTCATACTCCTTCAGAATGTCAGTAGAGGAGACCCAATACTCCTTCTAGTCGTCCAATAACTGCTCGAGTTCGAAACGATTTCGTTTAACCTTTCGCCATTTCGCTTTGACCAGCAGTTACCTACTCACTAGCTCCAGGCTGATACGACTATCCTGAAATTCAGCGAGTTCGAAATCAAGTCCCAAAATCTCAAGAGTATAGCTGTTGACACAGATGCAATTATCCAACTCTCTATCGCTTCGGAGTCGGGAGAGGTAGGCGAGGAACTCTTTGATAGTTCCTTGATGCTTGTAGTAGACTTCGTACTCCTCTTTCTCAAAGGTTAAGGTTATTATCAGGACCTGTTGCTCTTGTGGCACGACCTCTTTCGGCTGCTTTGTGAGGTTACGCTTCGGTAATGTTAACTGGTTATCCACATCTGCACGTTCGGGTTAATCCGTCCGGCTGAAGGTCTTTCGAATGCTGGAAAGCATCATATTGTTCAGCTCCACATTCTTCGTTTTCAGCATATTATTCTCGTTCAGTTTCTCTACTGCTTCGTTCTTACGGTACGCACCGGAGACCTTCCCAAACCTCCCTGTTGGCACCGCTTCTCCACTTGCTTAGTCGGACTGCTAATGAATCTAATTCTACAAGGCCGCATCTCTGTCGTCACGCTCTGCCGGATAGATCTTCTTATCAATACTCAAGAAGATGCTGCTGGGAATGCGTGCCTTCACCTGGTGGGTGCTAGTTTCCTTGATGATGAAGGCACGAAGTATTGATGACGCGGTATTGTCCTCCTCATGACTCATCTTACTATTAAATCATATCGATTTGGCAATTATGCTTTCCACGTTGACTATACCGGCTTGATTAAGTTTATCAGTTTCACAATGAAATAGTCGGCTGCCGAACCCTAACTGCTCTCGCTGCTGGAAAAGGTGTCGAATCCAGTGAAAGCGCTCAAAGTTGATATAGAAGTTCGCGGAGTGTATGCACCTGTCGAACAGTGGAAACTTACAGATGAGGCGAATCCCAATGTGTTCACGTATGGGCTACAAATCATGAACAAAGAAATAGAAAAGGGAAGGATATTGCCACGGCAGCTCACCTAGAAAGAAATTCGAGAGGCTGAGGAGGCCAAGACCAAGAAAGGAGGCAAGAAGGATAGCAAGGTGGAATAGATCAAACCGAGTGCATAGGAATAGTAAGAGGAGGCCCGAAAGAAAGCACATTGGGACTCACTATCGGATCAAGACAAGTTCTACTTCCGAAATGAGGATTCTTACCAAGCCCCAAGTCTAAAGTTTGAAAAGTCAAGTCTCAGTTTTACTCTCGAAGAAGATGAAATCGATAAGCTTGAGGTCGAGCTACAAAAGAGTGAGATAGAGGTGATCCTAGTTCGCAAACCAGACATCAACGAAGAAGAGATAGGCAAACTCAAAAAGGGAAAACCAAAAGGTCTCAATCTTGGCGAACTCATCCGTATGACATTCAAAGGCAAACTGGACGTTCGTTAGTTGACTGCACCAGGTGGGAATACCGTGACGAGTAGAGTCAAACTAATTCAGGTCGAGGAGGGACTTCCAGCCGACGCTCCGAAGTTTGAAATGAAAGACTGCTATGTCTACCTCAGCTTGAAGGTTGATCCCCCACTGGTACCACTTGTAAAATCCATCAAACCAGAGGTTTCAGAGCTATTGGTTGCTGGCCCACGTCCAACCGAAGGCGGTACTGAGACACTTCTACGAAAGCTCAAAGGTTAGATTATAGTGGCAGTCAAAAGCATATCCGCAGAGTATGCCAACCTCTTCACCAAGGACAAATAGTTCCAGGAGGAGAAGAAGCAGTCGCAGTCAGCTCATTACTCGCAGATGAAAGTCACCGAAATTAACAAACGAAAGGAACTTTTCCTGAGCGAGTTCAAAACCAATGGGAAGTATGCACTCTTCAGGTAGCGACTGGACAAGATTGTGAAAGCCATCTGTATCGATAAACTGTCAAAGGAAAAAGGGTTGGGTCGACCCAAGCCATAGGATATCCAAAGAACCCTCAGCGAGATATCAGTTTTCCTCAATCAGCAAATTACAGCCACAATCACCGATTTTCTGAGCAAACGACCAGAGGAAGTTCACGAAGATATATTGTTGGGTCATCGCATCAGCCGGGAAGCAGAAAGCCAACCAATCCACTCGATAGTGAGTGAGTCTGTGGAGGAAAAGTACATTCGCATTGCAGTATAGTACGAAATCATCAATCGTCTCCCAGAGGCAGAGGAGAATCTGCAAAACTTGCTCTTGGCCAATCCACAAAACTAGTCGTATGTTGCATTATTTGTCAGCTTTTGCTTGCGTCACAAACGATTTGAGGTCGCTGAGTGCCAACTCGAAAGACTGCTCAAGGCGGGAAATGACTCACTTGAAAATCGCACGCTCCTCGCTGTGTTACTTTTGCGTCGAAACAGATTCAAATAATCACTGAAGCAAATCGGGGAACTTCTGGAGGACCCGCGTGCTTCCAACCAGCAGAAGATCATTTATAACCAGCTGGCCTCCCTGATCTGCGAAAAGACAGGAGACAAAAAACTATCTGAAAAGTATCGCACTACTGCTGAAAAGTTATTTAAGATGAAACTTGGCCTTCCTGTAAAGCTCGATGAACAAGAGGACCCCTACCAAGAGCCAAGGCCAAAGGTTCCGAAACCCCCAAAGACTGTATCACTCCTCACCGCCTAACAATCCGAAGAAATGAACTCAGGGCTACTGCAGTTGCTCTCTGAGCACAACTTTTTGGATATTGTTGAGCAGGAGCTCAGTAAAATCGGCGACTCACCGAAAAAGACTCTGTGGTTGACCCAAGCCGCACTTTTTAACGACAACTACGCAAAGGCACTTTAGCATATCGAACAATTGCTCGAAAGCAACCCTAAGAATTACGAGTGGCTGCTTCTCAAAGCAGATATCTGCTTCCTTTCACAGCGACTCTTTGAGTGTTAGGAAGTTTTTCTTCGACTTATTAAGCTCAAGCCTAACGCACCCAAAACATTTGCACTGTATCTGCGACTCGGAACTATATACCTCCACCGGAAGGCTTGGGAGGATGCTCGAAACATCTTCTTAAAGGCATGCTAACTCAAGAGCAATTCCTCACTGTCTTGGCTGGGCATTGGTCGTGCACACTTCAATCTCGGCGAAATTCTATAAGCTGAAGAGGCACTGAACCTTGCCAACATCTACGAACCATTCAATAGAGAAGTCGAGACCTTCTTGGTGGATGTCCGCGCAGCTGTGCATAAACAGAAGGGAGAGATCCGCTCGGAGGTGTCGATCACTGCCTGATATATTCTGCAGATGAATCATTTTGGTTGCTCTTTACCCCACTTTTCGAGTGCTCTCAAGAATGCTTCGGTGCCATAGAAATGCTGCAAAAAGCTTGGGTCAAGCCTCATTTCATGGAAGATAGCGATACCATCTTCAGTGTTGAGTGCATCGTTGAGTGCATCCACAGCCTGCTGGAGCTGGGGTGAATGTACATTTTCTTTGTAGAACTCCTCTTTTTGTTGGCCCTCTGGAAGGTGCTGCAGGTACTTCTCATCGTAGTTCTCGGCTATGAACTTGATGAAGTCAATATTGACGATGTCGCTGAGGCTCAGGGGTTCGACATTGTACTATGTACGACCGCCACCAACTTGTTTTTTGGCCTCCATCTTCTTCGTTAGGTCTTTGATGAAGGAGTCGATGTTCAAAGCAGGCTGCTGTGGTTGAGGTTTAGCAGTAGCTTGAGTAGGTACAGTCTGACTGTCCAGTGCCGAAGGTTTTTTCTCTGGTTCAGAGCTTGGCTGGTTCGGTACTGGTTCGCCTTGACCATTAATGAAGCGTTGGATTTGATCTGCCACCTCTTGAAGCTTGAGTTTGGGATCCTACATTCAAACTTAGCTTACCTGCAGCCAGAAGAAGTACCGGTCCTAGAAAGAATCAAACCAGAGAACAATGAGGTTTCGCTTTGCAAGGACCTGAATATGCGCATCGTTCTGGAACACCATCAAATTGATTTCCTCGTTGTGAGAGTCAAGATTGATCCAACTCAAGTGGGTTTCGCCCTCCTTCTCTTCCACTCGCAGAATCCCATTACTCTTGTCTGGTGTCACTCCCTTGGTCTTCGGGTCGTAGTCCATCTTGCCAGCACGGAACTCCAGCGGCTTCCTCTCGACCTCCATGATATAAATTATGTGATCAGAACAGCCGCAAGCAGCTATCATCAGCCAAGTTTGGTCTTGTTGAGGTAACGCTTGACCAGCAGCTGAGCATTTTTTTGTCCAGAATTCGTGGAGACGCTCTTTCTTCTGATCTGTCCTTCGAAGCTCATGCGCTTTTCGTTGCTAAAGTCCTTGAAATCACGCGTGATGTCTTTACTCGAGGGCTTCAACGAATTTTTCTTGGAGTAGCAGCTTAAGATCTTGGCACGACCTTTCAGCTCGTGAAAAGAAGGTTATTCCTTCGCTTCGGTAAGATACTTGGTGCGAGGGAACAGATCCACGGCCCGTTGGTGCCTTTCAGGAAGGAATGAGTTATTGCCAGGAACAATGTACGTGGTTTATTTGGAGGGAGTTGCGTGAAATGGAGTCTTCCTACTGTTCTGGATGTACAGAGTTTTGGCACCGTATGGTCGGTCCAAATTGGGTTACTCATCATCATCGGGTTTATTGATGCTTCGCACAGACTTCCGTTTGGGGCGCGTACTCCTGTTGAGCTAACATCGAATATCACACCGATCGATGTCCTTACTGGCGGAGCGCTTACCCTGGTTTCTGCGGTTAATCTCATTATAGATCAGCATTCGGTATTCCTTCATGCTAAGTTTTCGGTTTTCGCTGATGTTCGGAACGATACGATGCTCGCAAATCGGTTCGTTGGGTGGATCATGGAATTCCTCGAGATAGGGATGCTTGAGGATCTGGTCTATGTTTATACGCTTGTTTGGGTTGAACACTAGCATTTTGCTCATCAGATCTCTTACGCTGTCCTCTGCATTCGAAAACCAGTCTTTTGGATTACGCTGCTTGACGGTTTTTAAGGTCTCAAGCATAGATTAGCCGACATCACTACGCAGCGATTGGATATCTGAGGAACTGGGAAAGCCTGTCCAGGTCAGAACCCTCTCAATCTGGTTTAAGGTTGAAGTTCCCGCAAACAGTGGCTTGCCTCGAAACAATTCGGCGATGAGGCAGCCGAAACTCCAAATATCCACACCCTTGGAATAGCTGTTGGAACCGAGCAGTATTTCTGGAGCTCGGTACCACCTCGTCGCGACATACTCCGTCATGATTCTCGGCTCGCCATCATCAAGTTCCTGGTCAAGACTCCTTATCAAGCCGAAATCACACACCTTAACGAGACACTCGGAATTGATGAGAACGTTGGACGGCTTTAGATCCCGATGGATGAGATCGGTGCTGTGTAGATACTTGAGCGCTTTCGCAATCTGATAGATGATGTACTTCTTGTGCTTCTCCTTCAAGATGTTTTAGCGAATGACGCTGTGCAGATCGATCTCCATGTACTCGAAGACTAGGTAGATGTCTCGATCGTTCTCAGCTCGGATGACGTTGTGCAGTTTGATTATGTTATCGTGCTCGAACTCCTGTAGGAACATAATCTCGCGATAGGTTCGTTGGGCATCGGTTGAGTGCTGGAAGGCATCGAAGATCTTCTTCAGGGCCAACGTGCTGTTGGTTTCCTTGTCACGGACCTTCCAAACATGACCATAGGCTCCACTGCCGATCTTCTTCAGCAGTTCGTAACGTTTGAGGATGTGGGATTAGACTTCGTCCTTCATAGTTATATTATCTGCCAGCCGCTACTCAAAGGAGTCCTAACGCGGCCATCAATAACTTCCACCTCCACAAATCAATTGCCTTGCCGTCGCCGCAGACTATTGAGATTATTAATGTTCTTGCGTAATCTACTCGGCAGACAGTCCGATGAGACCGCTGACCTCCAGAAGTACGACCGCATCACCTTCAACATCAACATCAACGAAAACATTCCAGACATTAGCGAGGAGGCAAAGGCAGTGCATGACGAAGAACAGGAACTAACACCCAGCCACCCACTCTACTATGAGATCTTCCGAAAGGAGTAGAAGAAGGAGTAGACAAAGGAGTACCTTACCAAGGAAGATGACACATTAGCTGGTATCGCGCTGAAGCTAAACATTAGCGAGGAGCTGCTTAAGAGTCTGAATGGATTCAGCAGCGACATGCTGTTCCCTAACATGGTAGCAACTGTGACTAACCCAGCGAATAAAGATTCCAGCTACGGCAGATCTGTCTCTGCTGGAAGCCAAGAAACCACAGAATGTGCCTTATCGGGTGAAGATTAGCGAGTTGTTTCTGAAAGAACACGAGACCAAACCGACAGCCAAGTACGACCTGTATTACTGTGCTGGTGCTACCGGCAACATTCGAGGCACACTCAATATCCACCCAAACTACATCATGTTCAACCCTTCTATTGAAAATGAAGAAAACCGTGCGAACTTTACGATGGAGAAGATTCTCAAGTTTAACGCTATCATTTAAATTGAGGACATCAAGGAGGTGCAGCCGATCGATGTTCCAACCATGAGTGATGAAGCCGAACCCGAGATCGACCATATCGTCCAGCTGTTGCTATTCAAAATTGGAAACAAGAAGATCGAGGAGAAGTACAAAGAAAGACTCAAGCAGCTCAAGGTCGACCACAAGGCCATCGCTTCAATCGATTTCAAGATGCTCCACGATGATGAGAAAGCCAAGGAAACCCAATCTGAGATAGTCGAAAAGATCAACCAAATGATAAAATCAGTGGAGTCTGAGCCCAACAAAGTGGATCACCAAGGGCTAACTAACATTCCCTTTTTTGACATCCTCTTCCATAACATCTCCAGCAAGAAGGATCTCAACTCAAACCCCTCTTCCGAGGATAAAGAAAAGTAGAGCAAGAGAAAATCTAGCCTGATCAATATCAAGCTTACTGAGGAATCCATACTGCCACACGAGGCCTTCGTCGAGATCGCAACTTACTTTCCATTGCTATACCAACTTCACAACTGGTCGCCCGTGTACCGTACAATTAAGGATGGTACTTCCTTCCACACAATGATGAGGGAATGTGCCAATAAGGATCCCTTACTTCTGATGGTACATTAATACAAGGGAAATATTATCGGTGCTTACCTGCCCGAGGCACTGGCAATGGGTAAAACAGGAAGAGGAGAGATGTTCCTATGGAAGTACGATCCCGACAGCAAAAAAGTCGAGGTATTCGAATGGACACACTAAAGTTAGTTCTTCTGCTTTGCCGATTCAGACGGGCTCGGTATCGGTATGGGCACTGGCTACGGTATCTTCATGAACAACAAGTTGGAAAAGGGAAGTTCAGCAAGCACTCGTACGTTCGGCAATCCCAGCAGCCTCAGCCGTTCGGAGCATTTCGAAATCGACAATATAGAGGTTTGGGGCATCGACGAAACTGACTATTGATGCGTAGTTGCAAGATAACATCAATTGCAGAGCGACAGTTTCCATCCGCAGAAATTCTGAAGCACTTCTGGCCACTGCCGTTGTTTTTGAGATAGAAACTCTCCCATCTCCTTCTCCAAAATCGGGAACACCTTGCCTATCTTCTGCTCGGCCTCCTCAAGGTCCTTGAGTAGCTGCTATTGTCCTGCCTTGTTGACCTTTGCTCCGTAAAGGTGCTCGAGCCAATTCTTGTTCGTCTTCAGATTGCAGAAGTCGTTGTAGGTCTTCTTGGCTTCACTAAATTCTGTTAGCAGCTTTTACAGCTGTTTCTTGTATGTATCCGATAGGTTCGGTGGTCTCCGATTGTTATTAAACTCAAATTCCGTTTTGTTTCGCCTCAGCTGGATAGCCTCCATCTTGTCGATATACTCTCTCAGCTTCATCGTTTTGTTGCACTGTTTAAGCACCTACTGATAAAGCTCTTCAAGCTTATCTGGCGGCCCTTCCGGCTGTTGTCGAGTGTTCTTAAGATAGCTATAGTAAGCCATCCCGTAATCTTTAAGCTGCTACGTGCTGGCAGTGATGTTCCAAAGGCTACTAATGTACTTCTCTGCAGTAGTGCGAAGAGTGTCTTGGTTGTAGCACGCCTACTCAAGGTCTTGATCGTCGATGAAGCGCATTAAAACTGGATCTCTTCCAATCACCTCATGTGCAAGACACTTATTGGTGAACTCCTCGAGGCCCTTTTTGCGCTCAACCAAAGTTGATTCTGCAGAGCTCCAAAATGTTCCAACTATATTTTCCTTTGGTGGTAACTATGGAATGATAACTCCTTTATACGCGTCCCTCAGGTAGTTTTGCAGCTTAAGAAATTCGCTGTAACGCCGTAAGACAGGTGGGTGCCCCTCATTCGGAGTGTGTATTTCATAGCGAACAACGGTGGATAGGAACTCAGTCTGCTTAAGGTATCGTTCAATACGGATTTGGAGAATTTTCCTTTCTTTCGGCTGGGCAATCGCTCTCGTTGAGAGCTCCAGCTGCGATTCCATGAACCTAGAGGTCTCACTTGAGCCTTTTTTGAAAAAAGTTGGTGTTTGGACAGTCTCTGGTAGGCACTCGTTGATTTCATCGGTTTGGATCTGCGACGCCATTTTTGTGGATATGCTATTATCCAGCTCTTGGCTACTTCCAAAGCTAAACTTCCGCGGTGGTTCGGCAGTATTGGATGCTTAAGGGTCCTTTTTTGGAACTGGCTGGAGATCATCCTCACATGATGTTCTCCGATCAAAATCTGGATAGAGAGGAGAAACTGGTGGAGCAGGAAATGTTGATGATGGAGGAAGACATTCCGGCTGAGGCTTTTACAACAACGGAGGAGCCTCTTCCGATTGCCTTCTCTCCTTTTTTTCGAACGGGGTTTGAGGTTGCTGGGGTTGTTGCTTGGGAACCTATACAGTCTCCTTTTTTGACTAGTTACCGTTGGGCTGGCTAATACTCTCATCTCTTGACTTGCTCTGCTTTATCTTCAAAGTCTTGTTCTTATACTTCAGGAAACTTTTGGGTTCTACTTCTTTGAAGGGTAACGAACGCTGTGCCACTATGCAGATGAGGATGAGCATAACGATTTCATCGTCAGAATAGGCTTCCTTCTTGCCGAACATACTAGCGAACTTCTGCATAACCTCTTTCGCATTCTCTTCTTACAAGTCATCGACACGGTGGACGACGAAATGCTAGCAGATCTTGTAGCCTGTCCTCCCATCGTACTTCTTCTTGATCTTATCGATGATCTGGAGGTGCTGCTGTTTGACTTACTCCTTCATAGTAATATACCAATTATGTACGAGTAGGCCATCACAGGTTCAATGACTTGTAGAAGTCTTTTCCCAACACGCTTTTGAGCACTTTAAGACACGTACTGTTAATCTCCTACTCGGAAGCGCCACTGAGTTTGCTTAGTCGGCATATCATGGGGAAACGACCGTGAGACTGACTCAGAATGACAAGTGCAGCCAGGATGATGCTTGGTCCCAAGATCTTACAGCTCGCAAGTGGGGGGTACCTAAACAGCAATTTCTCTATATCGTGGATGGTCTTGAAGAAGAGTGCCTGGGTATCCTCCCGAACCACTGGCACCAGAGGAAGCACGACGTTCAATAGCAGCTCGGTATAGCTGTTTAGCTAGTTCTTTTCGTTGAGAATTCGAAACCCAGTTGCCTTGAGAATGTTACTTTCGCACTTGAGGATCTCTACATAAATGCTGCGTTACCTCGACTCGTATACGAATGGTCCGAGAACTTGTGGGCGATATCCAATGAAAACGCCTCAATCTCATGGATCTTTGCAGCAATGAATAATGCCGTGAGCAGAATTAGCTGCTTGCTCTCCTGCTGTTTTTGCTGCAGGTAGCGACAAGCAATGTCAAGGGCCAACGCTAGCGTCCCCAACTTAAACTCGAGATGTTCGCCAATGGCCAGCAGATATTCGATCAATTCCCGGCGGAGCTTGGAGGCATCAGTTGGCAGTTGTTCTGGCACTACTATCATGTCTGCATCTCGGTCGTTGTCTTACTTGCTACGGGTACACTGAAGAAGCTGGGGTTCGGCCAGAGCGACAGCGCCAAATTTTTAGAATCCATTGCAACCTACGAATAGGTCCAAGCACTATATAATAATTCATGAGCCATCTCAAACAGACGAGCACAATAAGCCTCAAGAACCTCAAGCCATAGGAGTCAATTGAGCTGTCCAATGGATAACCAAGAAAGCGAGTAAAACTGGCGGAACATTGCCAACTCGCGAAAAAATCAGGAAAGCGCTCACAACCCGAATAGGAAGTGTCATAGATCGAGGAAATTTCGAATCCCGAGTTTGTTCCGGCCGTTGACGAGCTTGGTATGTACGTTTGCCAGCAGTGTTAAATGCGCTTCGAGAGGCGAGTGCTGGTTGGCCAAATCTGCAAATTCTGCTGGCTGAAGACAAATCACTTGAAGGGACAACCGCCAACCCGCCTGCAGCGACAATGACGATTCATAAACTACCTCATTGTCATTCAAAGTGATGTTTGCGCCGTTTTCGGGTGTGCTGCTGTGCGAAGTTACCGTATCGTGCCACCTCCTCGAGATAGCTTGTTTCGTCTGTGAGATTGCGCTGGATGAAGGTCTGCAGGGTGCCCTGTTGCACTACGAAACTGTTATTGTTGCTGTTGTAGTAAGTCCGCCCACGATGGTCCTGCTGCAGTACCGGGTATTCACTCGATTTGAAGTGCGTGTTGCTGCTATTGAGGTAGTTCTGCAACGGCTTCTGATGAACCTCCAACTGGCGGATCTACGTTTAGGTGTGTTTAAGTACCTCCTTACGATTGCTCAACACTCTACCGTTGGTCCGGCGCGCGGCTTCCATAGCAAGTGCTATCAAAGTCTATTCTGGAAGCGCCGGCTGTTAGGCAATGTTGCCAGCCATCTCCCTGGACTGCTGCTCGCTGCGTTGCCGATTGGTTCGTAACGACCAAAAGTCGTTGTTGTTTATGGGTTGTTCTGGATTTTGGTTGCCTACTTGTTCATCCACGGGCTTGTTGTAAGGTGTATCGTCCTGATACTCAGATGAATCCTCTTCGATATTCATGCTCAGCGGATGATGAGCGTTGGAGATGATCTCCCCTTCCTCCTGATCATCCTCTTCGGATGAACCCGAAGATAGCGAATCTTCAAGTTTTGGCGGTGGAGCCTTGACTGGATTTGCTACAGGAAACAGTTTAATGCGAATCTTCGTGTCTGACTAGTTGGGGTTATCAGGCTGTTCTGCTATCACGTACTTCTTGGTCGATTGCTCATGGCTCATGATAAACTAGAATTGATAGTTGGAAATGATTGGGTGAGCAGTAGTAGCACAATTCACAGCTTATCTGTGGGCGATCAATTAACAACTAGAGTATCAATTGCGATGAGAAAGCATCAGGGTGGTGGATGTTTCAAGTGCGGTAATCCGGGACACATGGCTAGTAACTGTCCCACCCAGCCTGACAAGTGCTTTAACTGTCAGCAGTTTGGCCACATGTCTCGTGACTGCCCCCAGCAAAACAATAAGCACAGTTGTTATAATTGTGGGAAGCAAGGTCATGTTGCCAGAGACTGTCCGAAGCACATTGAACCCGAGAAAAAGGAACTAACAGATATCGAACGACAGATCCTTGAAGCGGAACAAGAGAAAAAACTGGAAGTGCCACCGCAAAATGCGCAGAAAGGGCTAGGTCACCCACAACCTCAGAGCTGCTTTCGCTGCGGAAACAAAGGTCACTTCGCAAGGGACTGCCCTATGAAATGATGTGATATACTCTGGTGATGTTTGCAATAATTATCAGCCGAGTTAAGCCGATGTCACACTTCCTGAAGTACACTCTAGCCAAAGATGATAAGGCCCCCTCCAAGCCGAGCGGCCCTAAACAGTTCAAGACCGTTAACATGTATAACATGACGGCGAGTAAATCAGACAGCAAGTGGAATCTTGACGAGGTGCTTGATGTATTCCGGTGGGTTACTGTAGAAAAGTTGCTCCGTCGCAGAAGGCTTGTCAGACCTAGACCGTTCACTACTGCGCATCCTTGAATCCAAGTACATCTCCGAGAAGATCCTCACCGACGTAAGAATTTCGGTCTAGACAGGATCTATTCGAGTTTATGGTGGAGCTGATGATTAACGAGTACAGGAACTGTTGCCAGGTGCCAAGCCCTGTGAAGAAGCGGCCAGAGGACCGTAATAAAAAAGAAGAGGAGGTTATTGTGCTCCGAGAGTTGCAGAAATGCCTAGCGAGGCTCACCACTACTGACCTCCATCAGCTAAAAAGTATCTGATGAATGCTAATCAGACTTCGTCAATCTTTTCGGTTAGAAGTTGATGAGACTAATAAAAATGCTGGAGAAGAGTACGAAGAAGGAGGGACTGGTGGAGTTCGAAAAGCTAGCAGAAGGCTATGGTTTTCAGAAGAAGAAGCAGCCAGTCCAGGAAGAGGCGCCTCTAACAAAGAAAACTTACCTTGAGCATAAGGAGAACAAACTGAAGAAGATCAAGGATAAGAGCAAACAATCCCTTGGCACTATGGGCTCCCGCTAGAATAACAGTGATTCAAGGCAGAACCGCTCCTCGAATAAGGGAAGCCTGGAGGACGGCGGTAGTCTATTCAAGCTACTGAACAAGTAGCTGCAGAGCCGAAGGATAGTGAGGGAAAACTATGACTACAGTGCTATTATGAGCGGCAGTATGAACATCCGTAAGCGGGTGAACACCGAAGATAGCAACAGCCGCTAGATTAGCTCGGTTGAGGCCAAGCCTGAAAAGTACGAGTTTGGCTTATTTCAGAACCAACAAGAACAATGCGTTCGTGTTCTTCCGTCCACAGAAGGGACAACTGCCAGCCCACCAAAAGCGTTGATTTCAGCAGTGAGTTTATTCATTATCTACTGAGTTCACGCGACCCGCAGCCGATAAAGTATCAGACCGCGGTAGCCACTCACAAATAGTTACTCCAGAGGTGGCACGTTGCGATATTACTGCACTTTCTCGTAGTACTGCGGGTCGATGCTTAGCCGTGAGATAAACCTACTTTCCACAACCAAATGCGACGGCTTTGAAGCAAACTTTTGGGCGAGTTCCTAGTATAGTTGTTGAGGGTTCTCGAAGAAACGACTGTTCTCGTCTATACCTTGTAACCTTGGCACTGGGGAACAATCCGGGAAGCGCATCGGAATGTTTTTATGTACCACGCTGTAATAGGGGGTATGGTGGCACTCAGTGAGAAACAGAACTGAACGAACGCTGTTGTCGTGGCGTAAATCGTTGAGAACTTGAATAGCGCCGTCTCGGCCTATCAAATTGTGGATTGAAAACAAGAAAATGTTTACTAGCAAACCTCCAAAGATCAGGAGCTTTGGTGTCGAACTATAGCCTCGCACGCAGACTACCAGAAATAGCGGAATCAGTAAAAGTAGGAACCTACTCTCCTTATGTGAGGATATGCTCATCAGGAGCATTATGATGCCGGTGAATAGGAGCACCTCTTTTAGTTTGCTGTTTGTTGGGTTGGAAGGACGGTCCTACTTTCGCTCACCATCTCCTGGCAGGCTTACCCATCCCTGGTTTTTAAATGTTTTCCAAATGCCAAAGAGGTAAAGTGGTATGGAGCCAGCCAAAGCTCCGGGGGTGTAAGCATAGAAATACTCCCAGAACCCTGATTTGCCATAGATCTCCGACCATTTGAGCACTACATTATACTGAGTTGCATGAATCTCTTACGTAGAGGAAGTTGTACTCAATGAGCTGCCAAATCCCGAACCACCAACGTGTTACCAGCAACGAGAGAGCCACCATTCCGAGCAGTGTTAGCGCATTTTTAAAGATGAACTTGACCCGGCCAATGAATGGTGTCTTCATAGTAAGCAGTTCATAGGGCCAGACTATCGCCCAGAAGAACAGGCTGGTGGGTCTCATGCAGAAGCATAGTATTACAATCAGTCTGGACCACAGATCGTTCCATCCTTCACTCCTCCGGTTCCATAGGTAGAAGGCCACCAGCGTGAGAAGAGCTTCAGTTGAATTGACAAGGAAGCGAGACATCAGAGTTGCAGTGTACCAGTTGCTGAGACTAACCAGCACCATGATGGCTTGTGTACCTGGGTTGTAAAGTTCGTTCAATTTGAGCAGCACAATATCGAACGCTCCACCTACCAGGAATTGGAAGATCCTGGGAACGTATGCAATAAGTTCAGTGGAGTCCAACCCCACCAGCTTGAGCAGCTGATAGAAACCAGACATGAGCAGTGGGAATAGCGGACTCCGAATAGGTTTCTCCATGGTCCATTACCAGGTGAGGTGTCCATAGCTACGTAAGCTGTACATTTTACCCGAAGACCATGCGATGGGCAACCTCGGGGCCCTGCCAATACTAGTCCGGATAGTCGTAGCTGCGGGTAAGGAACATGCATAGCACGAACCTCACCGCCAACGCCACCCACAAGTACTTCATAAGTATTATATAGGGTGATGTCAGAGCCTGTCGACCTTTGGATTTAATGTAAATTAATTAGGGTGAGTTGTGATGAGATTCTCCAGATTGCGTGGCACCTCGGCAATAGCACCGAAACCCAAGAGCAAGGAAGCCGTTTCGAAGATCCGAGCATGGCTGTGGCCACAGTCCACCGAGGGACGCAGCACCCGACTAACTCAGTACAAGGACATCGGCATGTTTGTCGGAGCAATAGCGCTGGTATGGATCTTCGAGGAGCAGATCCGTGGAGCACTCGAAATCACCGCAGACGATATTCAAAAGCTTGGCATACAGGAGGCACGATACGCCATGTGATTGCTGTTGTTGGCGATGCTACATTATCACTTGGGAGGCGATTGCTGCTTGTGTTGCCTTTTGTTGGCAGTCTACCCAGGCTTCTGTTATAATTCAATGGTTAGAATAGGTGGCTTTTCAGCTTCGAGCATCCCCTACTATTGCTCAGTCACGATCACAATCGCCATACTTGCATGCTAATACCTTGCAGTGCACTACGGTCAGGAAAAACCCTTTCCAGCTGCAACCATATCAAATACCGCCCAGCACTACCCATCTTACTTAGTGTTTCGGTTCGCCACCATATGTGGGGCACCCTTACTGATCATGACTTGGGTTCTCAACTACTTCCTCCTCCGAAGCAAGTGTAGTAGGGTCAGGTGGTTCTTACCGGAGGTCTCAGTTCTCTTGGGGACTGCGGGTGCATTAGCACTTATGGGAAGCACAGCTACATTGGACACCGGAAGACACAATACAGGTTGGCATGTCAAGTGTGCAACCAGTTTCTTCCTGCTGACCATCTTTGCCTGTCTGTACAACACATTCGTCAACATTATGGTTCAACGAACCAGCCACTGCTTCAGCCGATTGAGCATGGTCGCAAAGTATATTCTGAGTGCACTTCTAGCCGTATGGCTGTACCTCGCACTCTACTCTAAAAACCCCAACAAAAACTTCGGTCACGTCGTCGAATATGTTCTCGCTTTCCTCATACTTGGATACGTTTATGTCATTGGCTATGACATGAGGGACTTCAGGCTTGACTACGATCTTACGACTGCATGACTGATAGTTTATCGCAAACAGTTAGCCTTTATTCAGCATCAGCTCTGAATTCTATCAAATTATCAGAGCTTTGATTCATGTTCCCATTGCTTAATTATCGATAAGCTATGGTCCAGGAATACATTAACGCCGACAGCTGGCATCGTCTCGCCTTCCTGATCAGTGATGATTCTTGGATTCACAAAACCTGTGAAATGAATAGATTGCACTATACTCCCGTCTTGTCGGTGCATTTAAGAGGATTTAAGCGTATAGCCTTTCTTTCCGTGGACATCCGTGAAATCTATCTTACGAGAACTGAAACCGACCGCCTCGACCACCCTGGTTGCTCCTGATGGGATATTTTTCGGGTCATATTGGTAAGTGATAATTCTTCCCTTGTACTAACCCTTCTAGTACAGCTGTCCAAACTCCTTGGCAGCTCCCTTCAGCCCAGTAAAGTTGTGCCGGATGAAATCTTCAATATACTCGGCATAGACCAGTTACTTGTTTAGATAGTGGCGTACAAGCTTCGGTGGTCTGCGCATCGCCATTAAGTTTTTCAGTACAAGTAACCCTGAGTTTCGAGAACCAAACACGTCCACAATCTCATTGGTTAAATCGTACTTTTCTATTGCGAAAGGACTCATCGCCTCATAAAGGTTGAGCCTCATAACTCCCGGCAGAACATTCATGGTCTTTGGTTTGGCACCGATACAAACGAAGAGTTTTTTTACCTTTTGGACCGAACCTTTCTCAAGGTGTAGCTATAGTAAGTCAGATTTCTCCACGACCTACTTGAGCGTGTCGACCATGAAAGAAACTTGCTTGCTATGGTACTTTCGGATGATGTTGGTCATTCTGATAAGGCACAGCCTCAGTTCATCAAGGTTGGCTGTCTCTGTCGGCTCATAATGTTGAAACACATCAACCGATTCATCTGCTGATTCAGAGTGATTCGAAAACACCTGCAGGAAGTTGGCAAAGTAGCTCAAGTGGGTTGATCGGGTATTGGCTGGAATCCCCCAATATTCTCGGAACTATCCACCCAAGAAGTAAGGGTCTATCCACAAGATGTTGCTATAGCCTTTCTCCAATAAAGCTCCTACCGTGGCTGTTCCGGCTGGGCCAGCCCCAATGACGGCTATGGCAGTGTTTTTATGAAGCATTTAATGCGTCTCCACAAAAATTATATTCAGAGATACCCTGAGGGCTTCCGATACCTCACCAACTTCATTACTCAGTCCGAAAAACAAGAGCTCCTCAGAATTATAGATGGCAACACTTGGGATTAAACAATAAAAAGAAGGCAGCAGCACTATGGGATTACGTACTACCAAACAAGTCATCTCATCAGCACACTACAACCAGTTGATCCAGTACAGCGGCCAGCCTACCCTTTACACCTTTTCCAGTTCATTATCGACCGGCTTATTACCCATGGCCTATTTAACATCTCCAACCCACCAAACCAGTGCCTTGTGAATGAGTATGTCAAGTCAAGTCACTTGAGTATGCACATCGAGGACAAATCATCCTTTGGACAGGTCATTTGCGGACTTTCTTTGGGAGGTCCAGAATGGTTAAGGTTACAGCACTCCATCACCAAATAGGAAGCTAGAGTACTTTTAGAAGACATAAGCCTTTATGCATTGACAGGCGAATCAAGGGACCTGTGGAAGCATGGCATTGGTCGAAACAACGAAGGAGAGGATCTGGTAAGAAAGAGTCACAGTTGGAGACGATTGAGTTTGACATTCAGACACGTGCTGGAGACCCGTCGGCGAGTTTCATAGTCAACATTCTCCCGTTCCAATCGCGAAGATCATTGATGAACCATCAAAACCCGATTTATTCGTTGACTTTATCCAGCTCAGGATCCTGGTAGTTCGCATAAAAGGAATACTGGTAGACGAGGTGGGGTATTGAAGGTCGAAAGGTCTTTCTCTCGACTCCGATAAGCTTTTTGAGAAGCTCTGCATTCTCGTCGATGGAGCTGACTAGCAGCCTTGCAGTTATACGTCCTTCAGCGTCCTTCTTTGCGATTCGCTGGATGGCAAGTGCGTACTTCTACCAGACCTACTTCGTAATGAAGGGCGGGTCGACCAGCAGAAACTCAAAGTAGTCATTGAATCGTTCGGGAATCTCCTCCGGCTTGTTGAAGTCGTACTTGAAGTAGTTGGGGTTCTTTACAGCAAACTTCTCGTCTAAATCGAAGACAAAAAAGCCTGCCTGCTGCTGCCAATCTTTGACACTGAAGAAGACACTTGGTGTCGACATGAAGCAAGCAGTCGATGACTTGATTGATTGGTCGGCAAGAAAGCCGATTGTTTTGGAGCTGTACCAGTACTGGTTGAGTGCCTCTTTCTCCTTATGCCGAATCAGGAAGGTGTTCTGCTTTTCCATTCAAATTAAATTCAAAGGGTGTTTGCCATTTTCAAGAATGAGTAAAAAAGTGCTTCGTTGAGAGTTGAACCGAGAACAGAGAGGTTGTGTTGAGCTTGTCGACCATTTAGAACCTAACACTTACTGAGTGATTCTGGACTATTGGGCAGGTGGCAAATCTTTCCAAACAATAATCGACGGCGGGGAAAAACAGGTAATCGATAAGGAGATGCAGCTGCTCAGCCAAACTGTACTGGTGAGGATATGGGCCTTAGGCTCTCCAGAAAATATGGTCTTTGTCTCCGGATGTGATGCTCGATGTGTATACCGTTGGATCTTCTCCCGGAAAACGTTAGAAAGTACCGCCTTAAATCCGGCAACCGGCCATCTCGATCATTCAATATTCAGCGAGAAACAACACGATGAACGTCAACGACATGATGCTTCGCCAGTACATCGACCAGGTGTTCATGAGGTACGACTTCAACCGTACCGGGACGTTGAACCTTCAAGAGCTGCATATCTTCCTCAACGAACTCTTCAGGATGTGCGGAGTACCTCGTAATGTCGGCTACATGGAGGCCTATCAGGCGCTCATGCAGGTTGACTGCAACAGAGATGGACAAGTCAATAGGTTCGAGTTGTTCAACCTTTTCAAGTTCATGACTGAGCCTGGCTTCAGGCCCGTTCCATACACCTTCGGCGCCTATTCCTTCGGTGGAATCAACAGCTGCGGCGGCATTGGTGGAATCGGCGGATTCGGTGGAATCGGAGGCTTTGGAGGTATCAACAGCTACGGTGCCATTAGGCAGCCAGTTACGACAACCTACACCACTGTCTCTTCGAACCCTGTCGGCTACGGAATAGCCTCGCCTTTGGTTGGAGTTGGTTGTGATCCCTCCTGGAACAGCAACTGGCACGGATGGGGATACTGACCGGCAATGACACTGTATATTCAGCATGTATTGCAAACTTCTCGACTTTGGCTTGGCTAGGCTTTAAATGCATTGGCAGTTGAATATAGTCATCATTCAGAACTATATTATCGAATTTCTCGCTCCATATCGCTGAGTACCTTGTCAGCATTTGCCTGAAAGGTATACACCCTGCCAACTTCGATAACTGGTTACGGGTTAATTTCAATGACTTCCTCCGACGACATTACCAACCGTTTTGCTAAGTTGGTTTCCAGTGCGGTTCCAATACTGACAGTAAATGGAAACTTGCCCTCTGACACCTTCTTGTCAGCAAGTTCAGTGCACGGCTCATCAAAGAACAGTGTGTAAGGTCGAAGAACACCTCCACATTATTTGCACTTCTACTTGCGTGACTCAAATGGATTCTTGTGGAATTTCTCGCACCTCACATACCTAATGTCGCCGTGGATATGGAAGAAGTCATATCCTTAAGGCTAGATCTGGAGGTTGTCGAGATTTTGAGTCACCAGTGTTACCTTCTTGCCTTTCTACATTAAGTTTGCTGTACCTTGACTAACTATCTACAACAGGAGTTGAGGTTGATGTGTCCTGGATTTGGTTTGCAGCTTTCAACAATCTTTAGAAAGTCCTCATGCCACTTCCAAACTATATCGGGGTGCTACTGGTAGAACATCCTCGTCAGAATCATCTCAGCTTGGTACTCCTCCTACTTGTCCTTAATCTTGCAGGTCCAGAAACCTCCCTTCCCGCGAAAGGTCGGGATGCCACTCGCAGCCGAAATTCCAGCACCAGTGAGAAACAGGATGTGATCGTACTTCATCATCCGTGCCACTGCCTCCTTCGTCGTCACGTTTTGAGGAAGGTGGAGGTAGGTCTGCCCTTCAACTTTCCTGTATTAGCTA
>ERZ724508.281-NODE-281-length-37194-cov-5.641159_pt1 | contig 37194 bp, 37 predicted proteins | sample MGYA00376041_ERZ724508 | MGnify/ENA primary metagenome ERZ724508 (study PRJEB28724, sample SAMN07190887) | wastewater metagenome | isolation source: effluent of sewage treatment plant in Hong Hong | place: USA: Christiansburg, Virginia | collected 2016-03-01 ...
GCTGCCGATCTTCGGAGGGAAGCAGTTGCAAAGCCGTTGGAGTTGCTCATCGATACTGTATATCCAGCTGGTCAAAGACCAACCAAACCCGATTTTCCATTGTACATGCCGCTGAAAGTGAGTGTGGTTGGTAGTACCCTGTCAGGGAGGAAGACGCAGGCGCAAAAGCTTGCGACAAAATACGGATTGATCTACATCGATCCTTACTAGGTTATCCGGGAAGCACTGGTGCTCGCCAACCCACCTCCAGTAGATGATAAGAAAGCAGGCAAGAAATAAGCCAAGAAGCCTGAGTAAGACAAGCCTGAAAAGGCAGCACTTAAGGAGTTCGGAGTAAGAATAAAAGACAGCATCAAGTTGCCAGAGGAGGCGAACAACGAGTTGCTGCTCTAAGCATTTACCTTGAAGCTAAAATAAAATTTCCAGAATAAGTCTGCGGAGGCAGTGTTAGAGGAGTTTAAGGAGGCCGAGAAGAAAGAAGCCGAGAAGTATGCTCAGCAGCTCAAGGATTTCTAAGATAATGCCAAGAAGAAGAAGGACCCGAAGAAACCGGTGGAGCCAGAATAACCACCAAAGCCTGCCAAATTTCCTTACACTAAAGGGTTTGTATTAGCTGGTTACCCCACCGACCTGGATTCTACCAAGCAGTTCGACAAAGTGGTTGGTGGGCTCGTACAGGAAGAAGAACTCGTCAACCAGAACGCAGTCAAGGAAAAGCAAGCCAACTCAGTGACAGTTCGATTTACAGAAAGGAAGGTGGACTTAAGTTTGAAAGAAGGCCCTCTAGACTTGGTGTTGCTGCTTGAAGTGCCCAAGGAGCAACTCGATGCTCGCAACCAAGGGAGGAAGCTAGACCCAACTACGAACCAAATTTACCATATGACTCTAAACCCACCTCCGACTGACGTCAAAGGGCTAGTAGAGAGACTGGTTGAAGTATCACCAGTAAACATCGTTGAGGCAAACAGCAGCGTTATCGAGAGTTACTACGCCAAGAGAGGAATAGAACAGATCAATTTCAAAGCTCTCCGCAAAATTGCGGCAGCAGATTCAATTGTAAATGTGTCGAAGTTGCTGGATACACCTATCGACAGAATACTTACCCTTAAGACCGATAAGTTCAGGGAAGCGATAGCCAACTCCAAACCCACTGCTACTGAACAGCAAAACCCAGCCGAAGAACCAGCAGCAGAACTGCCAGCCGTTTCCTAAGCAGTCGCTGAATCTTTGCCAGTACCAGAGACTACCAAACCCGCTCCTATCAAACCGGAAACTGCAGGTATTTACCAACTTAATTTCAGCGAAGTTACTGTCAATGTTCAAATCGATAATGAACAGCTATGGCACTGACATGAAGGATTACCTCGTCAGGTTAGCAGAATATCGTTCACTCTTCCTCGACAAAATGGATTAGCTACAGCGTAATTTCCTGGACATCATCCTGCGTCCCGACGATAAGATTGTACTTAATAAGTAACTCAGCGACGCATCAAAACGTACCAAGATACTTACAACAAGCTTCTCGAGGAAAAGGAGGGGTTGCTGCAGATACAGCAGGCAAAGGCACATTTGCTTGGCAAGCTCGACAGCCTCTACGATGGACTCTGGTAGTCCATCTGCGCCAAGAAGAACGAAGGAGTACAGTCACGACAGAACCTAATTGCGTCGACTTGGATTGAAGGTGAGGCAGCTGCAGTGTTGGACACTCTCGAGAAGATCATACAGGCGGAGGTCAACAAATCAACCGAAATAATAGAGTTTACGATATGTGTGGTCGCAGCGTAGCACAACTTACCCTTCAACAGCTCTAACGAACACGTTCTGGTCGCTACGTTCCTCGAAAGTGAAGAAATGGTAGCAAATGCTGACTTAGCTGCCAGAAGGTTTCCTCGCTTGGAGGTCCTTAACAAGGTTATTAAAAAGCTATTAGGCACTCTTGCTGAATGGACCAGATGTAAGCAGTACGTATATCTTAGATCGCCAGAACAAGGAGGGGCTTAAAGAACTCCAAGAAGAAGAGGTCAAGCTTATTTCAGAGGTCAGCAAGTAAGAGACCAGAAAGCTACAGATAAAACTCGAGCAAATTACCGAGCAGGCGGCATCTCGCCTGCTGTAATATCGTGCCCTTTACAATTTGCTGATAAACCGCATGGATGATTGGATCATCTACGGGATCAAACGCGAGAACGATATTGCCTACTCAGCGATCAAGGACATCAAAAAGGCGATAAATTAGGTGAAGAAAAGCAACTTCAAGGAAAGCAGTAATCGAGACATCAATGATACCTACCGCCTATACACAAGGCTGTCCAAAGTGCATTTGCCTATCTGTTGGGAAGAGCAATCGAAGTCATTCCCCACCGTTGAATAGGCAAGGATGCTTGTGGATGATCTGAAGACTCTCTGCAACGATCAGTACATTCCTTATGAATTGCTGAAGTAGTACCTGACCAGACGAATCAGCAGTAAACTATTCTCAGAGGTGCTCTCCACGCTGAACTTCGACTACATTCAGCAGTATTTCCTCCAGGACTCGAGGATAAACCGTTACTAACTATCCACGGCCATCGTTCTGTATCGTTGCAAGGTTCCTTTGGAAGACGATATCGAAGCCTATAAGCAACGTTTGGTAGCGAATACCAATGAAGGCCGACTCACATTGGAGCAGTTTATTCAAGTGCCGAGCTTCTTCGAATCCGAATAACCACGTGCCCGGGCACTATGCCTCAAGCATTTATTGTTCGAGGTGTTCCGCCAGGACGGCCATAACGAACTCGACGTCGACAATCTTATTGACACGCTCAGCCAGCTCTACCGCATGCAGGTTGAGACTTTCAGCAACCTCCTCCACGACCGCCGGTGATGCTCCGTGGTGTCGGTTCAATAATAAAAATTAAAGTATTAAACAGTAAAGTTTATTCAATGAGGCAGCACAGACCAACTACAAACGAGGCCATCACTGACGTCAAATCTCTAATAGTGTTCGAGACGCCTGAGAACTCCGACAGGCAGACAATCACCAGAAACCGATCGTACAGTGGGTACAAGCTGGACACCGCATTGCTTCAGCAGACAGGCCAAGCGAAGTATCTGCTCGCTGCGAAGCATCATGTCCCGCAGCAATACAAGCCGTAGCGTGCCGAGAGGAACACCAATTTAACTGTCGAAGGGATTAAAAAGAAGTATGGGTTTTCCTCATCAACCAAGCCAGCCACAATGAACAGCTCACCGTTGCAGAACGTAGCCAACCGTTAGAAGCCTAGCTTGGAGAACTACCGACCTGCCGTAAATGACCTGAAGCACAAATATGAGTCCAAGCTACAGGCATCATTTGGTGGCCTAACCAGCAACTATCAGCGTGAAAGTGAGAATGAATCGATGGTGCTATAGAAGTATCGAGCGGATAGTAAACAAAAGCCAGAACGTGAGATATTCAAGGAGACCCACCGATTTAGCAGTGCGGCACCACCTCAAATAACTGCTGACTTGACTCATAAGCGCCTGCCTTCTTCCTGCGCCGATGAAGTCACTCCAAATTTTAGTGATCAACTGAAGGATCGTAATCACGACTGGTTGAGCAATCTCAATCGTGTGCAGGACCGCATTCGTGCTGTACTTTAACGTTGACTTTACACTTCCATCTATACTTTTCAATCTCATGAGCAACAGTCAATTGTACTTTCGGGAGTCCCTGTTGTGCCTCGTAACCACTCTTTACGAATGGTCGTCGTTCTGGTTATCTGTCACTCGGATGTGGTAGGATGAATCGTCATTGCTTTGATTCAAGTTCAGTTGTTTGCTGAATTCGTAGGTGCCAGACAGGCCTGCTTTCTTCTCTTCCCCTTCAATACGTTGGTGGATCTGAGTTGCCGAGCTAAGTACATTTTGCAAAATCTCGAAAATGTCGAAGTGGCGTGGGGCGACGTAATCTGGAGCATCTTCGCTTGGTTCCGCCTGCTGTTCGGACTGTTACGGTTCATCCTCGAAGAGGGATCGTTCAAGGAGCCTGATTGTCTGTCTGTAATCAAGGCCGTCGTGCTTCAGTCTTTTGGTGAGTTCCTTGAGATTTTCGTTGAGGTCATTAAACCTCTGGTATACATCGGAATCGGTGGAGAGTCTCGCAAACTTGGGCCGGAAGCTATCGTAGAACTTATTGAGTTTGTGACTAATCTTGTAGATATCAACCTTGTGCCCAGGATTCTTCATTGCCTTGCCCAGCTCATCTTTCACATACAACCTCAACTCATCGTACTTTTCAGCTAGTGTAAAGATTGTATCGGTGGTGTTTGCAGGCGGTGATATCGACCTTAACGACTGCTTACTCGACAACTCAATTGATTCTTTTTGCATCATCGAAGGCCTGCGCGGTTGGTTGAAGAATCTCAGCTCGCTCGGAAACCTCATCTGCTTCTCCTTTAGCGTCTGGAAAGCCTAATAGAACTTGGACTTTCGATTTTGATCGTTGGCCTTCCCCCAAACCAGTATGGCTTCCAAGCATATTCGAAGGTAGTCGTCGAGATAGCTCTTCTGGTCAGCATCCCCTACTTATCACCTCATGCTACTCAAATCGACTGTGCTGTTTCGTCTTTGGTTTAGGCACACCTCAACGATTTTTTTAAGCAGGATCTGCTCTATCTGCCGCATCACCTCCCCATCGGGATCTTGCTCCCACAGATCACGGACGAGGTGCATTGCGAGCAGCTTGCTGATTGGTGGCGCACTTGTAGCCATACAGTTCTTACAGTAGAGTAGCACATCCTTAATGGTCTGCTGCCTTCACTAACCCTTCAACTACCTGTCCGCAGACTGCTGCAGGAGCCTCATCATTAATGGCAGATGCTTCGAGTACTGTTCGTGACTGGCTAAAAGTGCTTCAAGGATTTCCACTTCGGTTTCCATACTTGAATGATGAAATAATCAACCATTACTGATGGTGCCTACGATCATAAATTATTACGTGCATGATGATAAAGCCTAGTCAATGGTGGAAGGTACTTACGCTGCTTGTGCTGGTAATGGTAACTGCCAACGGGCAGTGTTCCGCTTACTGCTCGGACTGTGTGGGTAGCAGTTCGAATGGGGAAAACACTAACTGCCAGGATTGCCCTGACAACTTCAACTTTACTTCTGGAACCGGCAGCATTTGTACCCCAGATACCAACGTTTACGATATCGTCCTAGAAGATGCGAACGGAGACTTGAATCTCAACGACAGCAGCACGAGCGGCTGTGGCTCACTATATATGATCGACAGGCCTGGTCGATTCTCTTCTGGACGAACAATAAGAATATACACAACAAACTCATTAGCCGGCCACTACCAAGTACGCATGAGAGGAACAGTACTGTTCATCGATAATTGGGACAGCAGCGATAAGATATCCTATATGTTTGATTCAGCATGGAAAGCCAGCATACGCTACAGCAGCGCCGACAGTGTTAGTGGTTCAAACTCATGTGGCAATAACAGTCCCAAAGAAAAATACGGAGTGCTCGACACTGGCAACCAACCTCATACATCTTCCACCCTCCTTGTGGAGGTAGTTGCAGACTGGTGCAAATGTTCGGGTTCTGGAGGCGGCGGTGGATGTAGTACTTGTAGCTGGATGCTCCCCGATATTATCCTGATGATTTCGCTCTGTAACTAAACATGCCAAGTGTGCTTTGGTACCTCCAACACCCAATGTTCAAGCTGTGCAAACGATACACTGATGAATATTTAGTACCTTCTCACTGGTTCAACTTGTGATGTAACCTGTGGCACTGGGTACTACAAATCAGGTCCCAATTTGTGCTCAAAGTGTCACACAAACTGTACCGTCTGCAGTGGAACATCCTCGAATTGTTCGGAATGCGCCAACAACCGTATCTTCCTCCCTCTGAATAATACCTGCCCAAGTAGCTGTCCTCCTCTCTACTACAAAAACACAACAACAACTCAGTGCGAACAATGTAATGCCAGCTGCTAAGTATGCACAGACAATCCCAGTCCCTGCCAGTACTGCGCTGATACCTACTTCCTCTACAATTCGATCTGTTACGATGTGTGCCCTCTCCCTGACCTCGTTCAGAATCCGGATAATCGTACATGCTAAAATTGTTCAACTTGGTGCGTTGGCCTTACCGTATCATTCTACCAACCAGTCGGCACGAATGGGTTCAGCTATCTGTACGTGGACATGAATTTTACTGATACTTTAGACTTCTCAACGTTTCCGGTGAGCACCTTTCAGGCGATCTCCTTCCAAAACTCAAGTCTTGATGTGAGCATGTTCAACGTGACATACACTCCTACCAACGGCAATAGGGGCTATCGTATTACTCTGCAACCATATGGCTATTCCCTACTCATCAACCAAACCATTACAGTCACAACGATGGCATTGCCAAGCTCCAAGCATACTAGTGCATTAGGCAGACTCTTTCAAGACCAAAACTACGGCGTATCAAAGTCCCTGACGTGGACATACATGAGACCCCCTGACATGTCCAATGTCGAAGTGAGCCTAGTGTCCAGCTTTTCGTCTTTCTCAACGGAAGTCAATAATGCACTCTCCAAGCCAGGCCTCCAGGAAATCAAAAAACTGGGGTTCATGTTGTTGTTGATGAACAGCCTCCAGATTACCTCTTGCTTGTTGTTGGTCAATATCATCCTCCCGATGAACCTGTACGAAGGACTGAGGCTATTCGCATCACTGATATTCTTCGACGTGCCACCATGGGAAAGCGAATCCACCAAAAGTAAATTATTCATGGTGCCTCCAGTAGAAAATCTCACCAAGAGACTGTTGCAGCAGACCGGTTCACCCATGCTCAACGAACACCGCTTTAGAAGGGTCGGTTTTACCAACATTTTTCTGGTCGATTCTTACATTCAGATTGGAGTCATAGTCATCACCTATCTGGCGCTGTTGATCTTCATACTTTTGAGCAAGACGAAGAAATGTGGTGAGAAATTTAGCCCCTACCTGAAGTATGTCTACTCGGCCCAGACAAACCTCCATGAAATTGCGCTTATGTACTTTACTCTCACTATTATGTTCGAGTTCGTCTATTTTAGCTCCACGTAGACGGTCCGTTACATATCCGTAGCAATCTGCATCCTGGTGAGCATCTACTACCTCGTGTATCACGTGCATCGCTACCACGAATTGCTGAAGCTTCCATTATTGGATCCCATCAGCGATGAGTACGCTGCTCTCGTTGACAAGTACGGGAGCCTCCTGAAGAATATCCGGTATCAGGAGTCCAGCGCTTATGGGTCGTGTCTACCTTTTCGTGCCTACTTCCAACCGCAGTGCTACCACATCGTGAGTTATATCAAGAAGCTGCTAATGATGCTAACTTTCCCGCTGTTTTACGAACAGGGAAATATAGTACTTGGAGTTCTAACTGCCATTCAGCTGCTGGAGATTGTTCGATTCTGCGTTACTTGGCCCTTCGCGAAACGTTGGAGAAATTGGTTGAGGTTTGCTCTCGAGTTAGTCTTGCTGAGCGTGTTTCTAATCGTACTTGCAATACAACTCCAGAGTGTTTAGATCTTTGGTCTCAACCCCTCGGCTGACTCCATAAGTCTCTACTTCAACCTTGGATGGGTCGCCTTTACCTTTGTGCTGATCTTCAATTTCGGATATCTGGTGCTATGCATCTACGATCTCATCCAGGGTTACAAGTTCAGCAATCGTGAGATGATTGACGCAGCCCGCCGAGATTACTACTACGACAAGCTGCAGAAGGTTGAAATTGAAACAGGTGAACCACCGTTAAATATGCTAACTGAATGTGTCAAGCTGGGCAACCTCAACAACCGCTTCACTGAGAACCTGCCAGACGTGAGTCTTCGCATTGAAATGTACTATATCACAAGGAAGACCCACCAGAATAAGCACATTTACTAGGTTGAAATCAACAATATTATGGAGGCAGCTATGTCATCGACATTCACATTCAAGTAGAACGATAATAACGTGGAAGTAATCAGGAAGTTTGACGGCAACTGGAGGGTCGATCGGAAGAAACACTGCTATTGCTACGACATCATCCATAAGTGTTTTGAGAGGTATGCCAAGCGTTCGACTGATAAGATCACCATTAAAACCTTTTCGGAAATCGAGCAGAAGAAGTACAAGAGCGGTTAGTTCATCAAACTTAGCTTAAACCGTATGACACAGGAGGTTGAAGTCGAAAGTGATCACTCCGAAGACATCGAAGTCAACAAGCTCGACAAACTCATGGATGGATTTCCTATTCCTTAAGGTCTGCTCAAAGACTTGGATCGAGGCCTCAGCGTAGAAATTCCCATCATCACCGAGTTTGGTGCGAGACCGTATTGATTGCTATCTATCTATCATTTTCCACAAACAACATCATCTGGGAACAGCGGCCTCCTTACCACACTACCGTTCCATTGTCTTCAAAAGAGTTACGCATCGCTCTGGGGTAATCTGCTTGTAGCTGAGAAGGGTTAGCAAATGCATTCTAATTAGAGCCATCTTCTCAGGTTTGTTTAGGCAGCCCTTCATATAAACCATTTGATCCAGAGCAGCTGCTGGATCATTCTATTACAAAGCTCGGTTCGCCTACTCCAGGATCAGCTGCTGTAATGGATTGATGGCTTGCTTGAGCTTGTAAGCAGTACTCCTGTTTGTGGCAAATGTCTGTCCGATGGGCTTACCCTCCTTCGTACACTCAGTGAGAGGCAGACTGGGAAAGTAGAGCTTTCTTGGGACAAAGCTCGCGTTAGACTCGGATGCTTGACTATTGTCCATTTTTAATTTGCGCGAAGCCGCTTATTGCTAAAACTATTCAAAGGAATATCACGCGTGGGGGCTTCTGGCGATCTTGAGCTTTTTTTGAGTGGTGGTGTTGGACCGTTCGCGGGTCATTACAATTGTGTTGTGGGATTCACTACGCAGGGGACGAGTTGGCTTATTAAATGGGGTGTTCTCAGTGGTGTCCCTAGCTGTCATCCAAGGAGCTTCGTTTTGAGGGGAAGCAACATCGGTTCGGCGAAAAGCAACATCCAACTGGTCATGTGACTTTTAGTGAGCCATATTGCTTGAGGAAACTCTGAAGCTTCGGATAGTCATGGCTTCGAATGCGTTTTATTGACTATCGTAGTAAAGGGTTTGATCCTCCAAAGGCATCTTCTTACGATGAAGCTGAATGACAGGTTTCGATGTAGCCGGCTCTCTGTAGGTGTTATATTCGGATTCGTAGTTCTCGGATCGCTGGGTCTCCATCGGCAACTGCTGCTTTGAATCAACCCGAGTGCTTCTCTTTAGGACCAGGCTCTTTTTGACTTGAGGTGATCTGTTTCGAATAAGGTTTTCTTTGGCAGAAGCATTGGCGGCCGATTTAATTGCGTCTATAGCAATCCAAAGTCTCCCCCAGAAGATAGCTGCGAGACGAGTGAGGACCTTCTCAGCCATCAGTTCTTTCTTTAGTAGAGCGATAACCTGCCTCTTCAACCGTAGATGCCATCCCTGCTCAAACTTGCGTAACTTCGCAGACACAGCAAGGACATTTTGAAGGGCATCACTCCTTCGACGGTGTTGTTAGATGTTCGTACAAACGGAAACAGTGCTGCTGTCTGGCTGAGTTTTTATGTTTTCTCTCTCGATACGCATAGTTAGCTCAAAACTTTTTACAGTTTGGTTGAAATTTTCAGTTTAGGCCTTTAGCTCCAGCCTGCTCAACTAAAGATCTTGTTTCTGATGATTCAAATCTTCTTTGAGGTGCAGCAACTCTAATTTCTCCTCCTCCAATTTTTCACGATCCGAACGAAGACACTCCCGAGCCACTTCGAACTCCAGCTGCGACTCTTTAAACTGCTCAAGATGCTGCTCCAACTGCAGCTCTCTCTCTACAAGTGCCCGCTGATCCTTGTGGTATCTTTCTATTTCGTTTCGAATCTGGTTGACCTCCTCGGAGTCCCTTTGAGCATCCTCTGCAAACTGATCAATCTTCCTTTACCATTATTGCTTTTCAACTTCAAACAGCGATCTTTCCCTCTGAAGACACTCCCTGTCGTACTCAGCCTGTTCTCTCACTACTTCAAACTGGCTTCGCTCCTCCTGGAACCTCGAAATTTATTCCTCCAGCTTTTCTACCTTCTGTTGCCGTAGGTTCAACTCTTTGACACTCTCTTCAACCTGCAGCTGCACCTTTTGGATTGTTTTCAGCGTGGATTGTTGCTGCCTCTCCACAAGCTTATTTTACTACAATAAGTTTTACAGCTCCAGCTTCTTACGCTCAACTTCCAGCATCTGAAGTTCGAGCATCAGCCGATCTTTGTCTAGAGTACTTGTGGCGTCACATTGAGTCTCGGCATCCTTTTTGTCTGAAGCAGAGCAAACGCTGAAGTTAAACTCAGGATCCGGATCTGCGAGCTCGTGTAAGTAACCCTCCTCTAACAGCACTGTGGGAAGTATCTCTAGCTCCTATGATTTGAGGGTTGCTGCAACATCCTCCTGTATAGTTTCAACTGCCACTGGTGAACAGAACTGGCTGAGCACCGACAGCGACATGAGTGCCTTCTGGGAGCCTCCCGTGCTGATCAATGACAGCAGTTTATCCAGCGTCTTCTCAGAACTACTCATCCAACCGGCTATTAACTTAACGTTAAAATAATCTCGACTCGTAGCTAAGCTACAAAGTCGCTTTAGTTGGCTGATTGTTGTTAATTTCATGGGCGGATATTTGGCAGGAGTGTGGAATCGGTTGTTCAGCGCCAAGAAGAACTTCAAGATACTCATTCTTGGGCTGGCCAATGCTGGCAAGACAACGATCTTGTACTATCTGTAAGCACTGGCTCATGTAGCAACCTCGGCAAAGTGATTCAAACCCAACCGACCATCGGCAGCAACGTTGAGGAAGTGACCAATCGTAACGTGACGTTCCAGGTGTGGGATATGGGAGGTAGCAGCACTGTTATGCAGGTCAGTAGAGGCTCAGAAATGCCTGGCCAACGTTCTTCACGGACACAGACGTACCGACCTATTCGAAATGTAGGCAGTCATATACGTCATTGACAGTACCGACACCAAGAACGAAACGACATGTAAGGGTGAACTCTTCAAGCTGATCATTCACGAAGTAGTTTCCAAAACAACCGTAGAAGCTGAAGAAAGCAATATTCCTGGTGATGGCTAACAAGCAGGATCTCAAGGAAGCCATGACTGCCGAGCAAATAACCGAACACTACAGTCTCGGCGATATCCAGAACCATACTTGGCACTTGCAGGTACACAGTGGTAGACTCAGCTTTGCTCAGCAACTTAGGGAAAGGGGCTCAGCGATGGACTAAACTGGTTGACCGACCAACTCACGAGCGAAGGAAAGTGATGTTGCAACAACGACTGTATATTCCCTTCCTCCTCTTTTGAGCATTACTTCATACGCATTATAAAAGGCTTCGGCAATGCTGTTCGAAAGTGTCAGCAGCAGCAATGTTAGGGTGAGAATCAACTACTTTCAGGTTCAAGCATGCTGGGGTGGACCATTCGTATGGGTACGCAACAATGCCGAAAGAATAGCCCCAGTTATCAACCCCGAAGAACTCATTGATCTCATGAGCGTGCCCCTCAACTTCAATGAACGGCGATGCATGTTTGCATGTATGGCCATTTTCTTGTCGCTCATCACTGCAGCCACAATCGCATTTCTGGTCTATATCAACCAGCACCCAAACGGCCCCGAGTCGGCAACATCAATGTTCATCTTTTTGCTGACAATCCCAGGGCTTGTAATACTGCAGAGTCTATGTGTATGGTTCTGTGTGCGCCGTTTCAATCTGCGCCTCCTGACCTACATCAGCGATCTCAATGAAATCGCCTGTAATACCCACGGTGTAGAATTTTACTATGATGATATCGCTAACTGCGGAAAGAGTACGAGTATCTTGGGAATACGGAAGGCCGATTTCACGAATGCATCGATGTCAGTGGAAGGCTGCTCATGATTGTTACTTGTTTATGCTAATAACCGAATTGCAGAATGAGCCTTCAGCGTTATTGCTCAGATGCTCCCCACAAAAAGAAGTTGCTTCACATGCAAACGGTCAAGCCTGGTCAGGATTAGGCAACTCGGACAGTTCATCGCTCCATTGAGGAGTCGTTGACTATCTTCAAAGCCAAACAGCATTCGTCAGCTCGTTGTCTTCGCATACTTCGGCAAAAGGATGTATCGGGAAACACGAGTGGGTCAAGAGGGGAAGATTCATCTCTGAAACTTGGGGAGTCGATCAGCATTAAAAGCATTCGGCTTCTGTCTTCCAGATCAGTCAGAAGCAATGCATCCACATCACAGTACAGTGGCACTCCAATTGAGCAAGAATCTTAAGGGGACCATACAGCACTCCTCAACAGATTATTCAAGCCGGCTGAAGGGAACAAGGGTACAACCTACGGAAAGATGTTCAGATAGCTGGCTGTCAACGGCAGTCAGTAAGCCTGGTCTCGTGAATCTTACTTCGCAGGCTCGATGGCCAATATCGAACAGCCAACAACAAAGACACGATAGGAAGAGGAAAATCTTTTCCTGAAGAAGCAGTGCTCTACTATTATACAGTCCCTAAAGGATCAGGAGGAAACCCACCGGCAGAACGTTAAATCGAGTTCGGCTGCTATCTCTGATTTGAATGACTAGGTAGAACGGTTAAGAAAAGAACTTTCAAAGTGTGGACGCCCTCAACAAACCTACGAAATGGCTGAGGCTGCAACCCCGATCTTACTTAAGAAACAGAGCCTCCCTTCGGTGGCAGTCAACAGGAACATCTTTCATTAGTACTTTTCGACATGCACCTAACACACCCTCAGTAGTCGCTCAAAGGAAAAATCAAGGCAAGATCGTCTGAACTCAGCATTTAAGAAGAAGGAGCGCAAGCCGATTAGCAAAGAAAGCGGCAACTCCATGCGATCTCCCGACTGGAGACTCAACGATTGATAAGAACTGCAACTATAAGAGGTTTAGAAAGTTTACCGGGACTACATGGTCTTGAGTATTCAGTATTGCAGGTCATTCAGTGATGAAATGATCAATGATGGTTCCTTATCAAGAATTAATAGACAGTGACAGACCTACTGAAAGTTTATTCAAATCGCTGACGTAATTATACTGGATTCGGCTGAGACTTCGTCTGACGTTCTGTTTTGGATGGGCTTTAAGTGATCACCTGCTGTTGCCGTCATAAAATTGTTTGATCGACAGTTTGGAGCTGGTTTGAATAGAACAAACCATATTCTTGAAGTCTTAAGAGATTTCAAACGGAATTCGCCCGCAAGACTTTTCTTTCTGGGCATGTAGGTTCGTTTGCATCAATAGTCGATCTACCCAACGATAGTCGATGATTTATCGTATTCATGGGATCAGCAGCAACCGGTGGAACCGTATGGTTGAGCGACAGCATTGTAGGCACCGTTGAATCCTTGTCCGACTTGACCTGGAACTCCAGCGATCTGGCCTGGGATAGCTGCGAACTGGCCTGGGATGCCTCCGAGTCCTGAGTTATAGACTCCTGGTGCACCAAATGCGCCTGGTGCACCGAAGGCACCTGGTGCTCCGTAAACGCCTGGGGCGCCGAAGGCACCTGGGGCGCCGAAGGCACCGGGTGCGCCGACGACTCCTGGAGCTCCATATGCTCCAGGAGCTCCGTAGCCGTAGGGGGTTGCTGGTGCTCCGCACAAATTTCCCATGATTTCAAATTTTATTTAATTAAGCTCAACAGCCAGCACCTTAATCAGTAGCAACAACTGATTCTTCTCCATTGAAGGGTCAGAGACAGTTAGTTCTCATCCTCTGATGCGGCTGCACTCGTGGTAATTATTGTTGATGATTATAAAGGCAGGAAAGATTTGCTGATAGAAGTGTGAGCGGATCATTTTAGCAAGACCAGTACAAGTCCAGCAAAGATCATAATGGAACCGCTGATGCCTATGAAGCTTGGTGTCTCGTCGTATCGGAAGATGCTAATCAAGTAGCCTGTTACAGTGCCTGAAAACCCAACGATTGTCGCTTGGCCTGTCTTGGTCGTAGTCTTGACTCCACCGATATAGAAGATTGACGACATGCACATAAACACACCCACGTAAAAGAAGGCGTCTAGTTGTTCCATCCAAGTCATCGGATTATTGACGGTGGTAGCGGGCAGCACAGATGGAATCTCGACAAATGAAAGCACACCGCCTATAAGACAGCTGATAATCCCAAGGTTAAGATTGATCTGCAGGGTGCTTGTACGGGTCAACTCCTTCGTTAGGATGATACCGTAGGCCCATCCAATGATGCTGACGAAGACCAACAATGCAATGCCAGTCTTAATGAATGCGCTTGATTCTATATAGCTGTAGTGAGAGTCGATGTTTTCGCTGAAGCCTAACCAATACATTATGAGGCTTGCATTGACAGTAGCCAACAGTCCCACCGAGGTTACGATGATCCCATAAAGCTATCTGCGAGTTATGGTCTTTCCGTTCCGAAAGTAGTCCATAACGAAGACGATGATGGGCCCAGAGTTGGAGATAGTGTGCATCACTGGCCCTGTAAGATAGTGCATACCGAAGGCCATTGTCATGCCCTGGATAGAACTGAGTGTATTTCGAATGTTGAGTTTAAAGATGTCCTTGAGGGAGAAGGCCCAGCTTTCCAGGTAGAAGCGACACAATATAGCATTTATGAGGGTAGTCGCTAGGCCCCGCCAGCGGTTCATGGAAGCAAAGTCAATTTTCTTGTTCTCTGCGCAGTACATTAAGGAGAGTATCCAAAAGCAGTTGCCGACGAAGATAAGTAGGTAGGCGGCATTGTCGACACCCAGGACTCGCTGCATCATCGAGAGTGCTTGCATTGGATGCCCTCAACTTATATAATTAGTTTGGAATGAGAGTTGTACCGAATATATTCCACAGAAGCAGTCAGATCGATGCGGTAGAACAGCGACATCCATACTGGGGCATCGCAACCATTCAATCAGTTGTCTTCGATTGTGAAATATACAGAATTCGCACATCTTCGTTTTCAGAAGGACGCTGCAAGCTTTAGCCTCAAAAGCAACCTGTTGGATATCAGAATTTATTGCAAATTTGGATAGTAAAGTCACAGGTTGCTCTTTTTGGTCGTTTGAGAGCTGCACCCCAGGATCTACTATTGAAGAGTGAGATCTCCCGAGGCATCGGTATCGTCTGAGCTCTCAAGGGCGTCGAGATTGGCCTCGAGGTCGAAGACTCCGCTGAAGTCAGCTTAAATGCTGCGCGAAAGCTCTAATTCCAATGTTTGAATGATCATCTTTCGTCTGATTCCTTCCCTATTCTTAGAAGTCAGGTGACTTATGTCTGGTTCGACTTCATCAACAAGGATATGGTGGTCTGTGAAGTCGCCAAAGGTCATTCGAGTGGCACTGAGACTCATAAACCAAGAATTATTATACGTAATCCACCAGGAAACCATCTTTTCAGTTCATCCTAAACAACTTTACGTTATCTACGACCCACTCCCTGAAGGCTCCGAAATTACCTGAATTGCCTACCCACTGCAAGACAGCCAAACATGGAGCTCAGTACTGCAACCACGCTATCGATTGTCCACTTTGCACCCGATGTTCTCTTCACATCGGAAGGCAGCCGAACTATTTAGTTTGCGGGTGTTGCCGAGGAGCTTTGGTACATTCGATATAGCAAGCGATCAATATATGAGGAAGTTGAGGATAATTGATATCAAATACATTCCAATGTTCAGATAGGCTGCAAGTGCGTAGTGACTGTGCAGATAAGGTTTCAATAAAGAATTGTGGACAGAATAAGATTGGTTCTTGTACACTAGATGAAGTAAAGAGCATATTTGGCGGTGGGCTCAGCGATATCGGAATGGAAGAGTGCAACCCTACTGCTCCGAACTCGCCGAAATGGGAATTCCCATTCAGATAATCTGCAAAATGAGGTCGGTTGCAACCCTGCAAACAAATCTTGTGAACTAGTTCGAACAGAAATCAAACTAAGCCTCAGCGACCCCCTCAAAGTTAACGCAGTATAGTTGGCTAGCTGAAGCACAACTAACGAATTCTGCACTCGATCTCGATTACACTGTCGACTGAATTCAATTTAATCGCATTGCTACTCGACCGACAGCATCTACTCTCAACTAACTTGGCATTAACTTCGACGGTATCAACCCGTCAAATTTGATCATAATGGACATTTCCCCATAACGCAGACAACAGAATTGTTTGATCGCTTCCTGGCAATCAACCAAACATCCTGTGACTCCAAATTTCGCAAAGCAAAGCTGTCTTATCTTACTTCACTTAACAACATTCTATCTCCTCCTCTCCAGGCTTTATCGGCATAACATAACATCCTGTTTTTGATCGAATTCCTTGTAGGTTTCTTCTAACTAGGGCTATAAGACTATTGCCAGTTTGGTTGAGTACCCTCAGCCCGGATCCCTAATCCAATAGCTACGAAAGGCAATACAGCCCTTTGCAAAGAGCATCGAACATTAGAAATATTAGAAATGCAGCATTGTCCTAAACGACTCACAAGTAGACTGGACTTCAAGCTAAGATACTTCAGGGATTGCTTCGCCTTAAACAGAATTCAACCGAGAGCCCAAAAGAATAGATTTATCCAAATGATCATCAATAGGCGGGAATTGCATTTTGAGGGAGGGCTGATGGAAAAACATTGGTGCTGGACACTTCATCGTATCATTTGGTTGCATCTGCAATTCCTGCCGCGCCTTTCTCTGTCCATTTTGCACCGAATTTTGCTAAATGAAGAGACTAAGAGAAGTTAATGAATCACTACGAACTCTGATGATGGTTGTCACTTCAACTACATCTTCCTTTGAAGGAGAAGCCTCAAATGGCCAGCAAGGTTTATTTGTTGGGTGATGACTCTCCAATGAAGAAAATTAATATCGGGTCGAGCCGACATCCTGCCCATCAGTAGTGCTGAGGACGAGCATGCCAGTTCACCTTCTTGTTCTAGAATATTTAAATCCTGGGGAGAGAAATTAAACGTCCAAGATCCCGCTGTATTAAATAACAACGGCCGTGAGGCACACCAATGGAAGCTCATGGAAAATTTCACTTCAGCGAGGGAAAATGTCTTCAAACTCAAGCAGAAACGGAGTCGCGACAGAAGGGCTTTCATTAGTCACCAATACAATATTTATTGTGTATGGCATAGTTCGCAACACCTTCAATAAACTCAGTCAAGGCCTTCTGCTCGTGAAAAGTAAGTTCAGTGGACTTACCAAAACAGTCGGAGATGCTCAATGGAACAGCACGAAACAAATTGGAAAAAACTGAGTCAAGTTGCTATCCTCGTTGAGCATGTGAAAGCCACTCCGCTTGGCAGACACCTGTGACGCCGAAGTTAGTTATGGCTGTTGCTCTCCATGCTACTGCGAATGCCAGCAATGATGTTTAGAGGACTTGTTGCAAGATTTCTTCCTTGGGCTGAAATTTTGAAGTCCTAGAGCGTTTATTAACAGCTCTTGGTCGGCAACTCAAGCCCCAGAGCAAGAAAGACCCGATGAACTTTTACAGCCATTCCTTTGCTCAATCGATAATGAGAAGGTTACGAAAGGGGGGCCGCTGAATTTTGTTGCCCTCTCAATTCAAATGGCATTCTCCATAGCAGATTAATAATTTCTTAATGAAAGTATTCAAGGCGCTCTGTCTGGCGCTTCTCGTTCTTGGGACTCTGTGTCAAGTTCCTAACACCAACCCTTCAGGAATCGAGTCTGGTATTGCCATCGTTCCTCTGACCAGTTCACCATCAACTGTGGTCATTACCTTCAGCGATCCAGCAATTACCACGATACCATACATAGGTCTGGCTCTCATCGAATAATCAAGCGCACCCCGACCGCAGTATACTGCCGTTCCAGTAGTACTTTCCATCCTGCCTACATCTCTCACTCTCAACGTTACCATCTCTAACGGTTGGGTCAAACTAGCATACAGCTGGATTGCCAGTTTGGGATAGCCCATCATTGTCTCCCTCATCACGCTAACGTCGACCGCCCAAGGCAGCCAGGTGATAAACATCCCAGGAGTTGCATCGTTCCCAGGTAGCAACCTCATCAAAGTCGATACCCTGATCGCTGGGTACAACTACAATAACGCCGCAGGAAACACTGGGCTGAGCATCTGCGTCAAGCCACTTCAGCAGACCCTTAATACCACCTTCAACGATTTTGTCGTTGATATTTCGCAGACAACTAACCTACCGTTGAATCCACCACTCGGAGTTGGCCCCGGAGGACTTCAGCTTGCTCTCACCCTTTCGTATTCAACCACCGCTACCCTTTCGACTTTGGTCATAACAGTCGTCTTCCATACGATTATTCCACGAGAATTCTATCCTAACATCTTCACTGGCTACGCTGTTACTACCCTCCAGCAACCTGCCATCACTCAGATAATCAATACTCTGACAAATAAAATATCAGTTGTCGACCCCCAGAAGATCTTCGGAACCAGCTGCCTCCAGTTCCCTGATAACTCTCCCGGCGGAATCAACATTAAGATGAACGTTCCACAGGCACAAACTCAATGGGTTAACAGTACCACAGGCTTCTCCCGCGTTGATACTGGAGATTACATGTACACCAACAGATACCCATGTGCAGCTCCTATCAACCGCACAACGATCACGACTGTTGCATGCACCTCAGCAGCAGGTTGTACCCTAACTGGTCAAAATATTCAACTTTCTGCTGTTATTCCCCCACCTCCTGCTGCCCCACTTCCTGCTGTCGCCACAGTTTCCTTTGGGGCTGCAGCTTCTGCATTATCCTATTTCGTGATGGTCTTCAACATGAGTGTTCCAAACCCAACTCCATCAATTGAGCAACTGACAGTCAGTGGTGGCGGACTTACTAATATCTACTACAAGTCTTCAAACGGTATCCCTGTCTCCCCTGCCATACCAAGGACATATTATCACGTGTTTACACGCACTAACGCTGCTGACACTGTCACATTTAGTTTGGCTGCTGCCTTCCAAAGCGGAACGAATTTAGCTAACGTTCTTATTACGAACATCCAAGTCTATGAAATACCAAGCATTCTAGTTATCTCAGCGGCCAACGCCTTGAGTTGTGCCCCACTACCAGCTCCACCAGCAACCCTACCTTTGTATATTGACCCATCTCAACTCCTCATAAGTACTCCAATGGTTCCGTTGGTAAACCGTGCATGCACACCAACCGCTACTGGAGACTCATGCAACTGCCCAAGTGGTTTCTACGTGCCTAACATTCCAGGTGCTTCATGTTTAAGGTGTCAGCAACCTTACTGTCTTAGTTGTAACTTAAATCCAGCACAATGTGATGCTTGTGACTTTGGTCGAACTTTGGTGGCTGGTGGTTCATGTGGCTGCTCAGCTGGTACGGTCGCAACCCCACTCGGCCCATGTGTTACCTGCAACTCTCAATGTGCAACTTGCGATACCTCGCTGAGCTGCCTGACATGCCTTACAGTAACTGCTGCAGTTGGCGGAACCCCAACCAACAGAGTATCAGCTCCAATTCAGGGTCAGTGTCCTTGCACTGATAATTTCTATGATGCAGGAACTGCGGTCTGCTCTGCTTGCCCAATTGCCTGCAGAACATGTGCTCCTATTGCTGGTGCATTGGGATGCACAAGTTGCAAGCTTAACAGCAATACAGTGTTAAACGGAAACGCCTGCGTTTGTCAAAGTGGATTTACTCAAAGTAATCCTTTCGACGGAACCTGCTACAAATGCGACGTAACTTGCTTGACTTGTCAAGGCCCGAGCCAGAGTGACTGTCTGAGCTGCCCGCCCACCAGGGATCGATATTCCACATCAGCTGGTTCTGGTGCATGCTACTGTCGCGCTGGCTACACTGAACAGAATCCTCGAGCTGCTGATTGTGTAGTTGCTTCATGTGCTGCCGTCACCCCCGGTTGCGTCAACTGCAACACCGCTGGATGCCTTAACTGCAGCACTACCCTGAATCGCCAAGCTGTCGCTGTTAATGGAGTTTGCCTCTGCGCAAACGGATTCTTCAACAATACATCTACTAATACTTGTGACGCCTGCGGTGTGGCCTGCATTACCTGCACAAGCAGCACATCTTGTACCACTTGCTACACCAACTCAACAACAGGCTCTGGTGTCTGCAGCTGCCCGGTCGGAACCTATCCAGTGGCAGCTACTAGCACTTGCACTCCTTGCTCTACCCCAGGATGTTCAGTTTGTGCAGCAAACACTTGCACAGCATGCTCAAACCCTTGGATCTACGTCAATAACAACTGCTCTTGCCCAGATGGAACATATCCATCCAATGGACAATGTGTGCCTTGCTCTACCGGTTGCCGATTCTGCAACTCGACAAGCTGCATTACCTGCAACAACGGTCAGTATCTTCTGAATGGCGCTTGCGTTTCTAGTTGCCCATCTGGATTCGTCATATTCAATGGGCTATGCGCTGCTTGCCCATCTAACTGCCTCAACTGCGCCCAGCCAACGACCTGCACAGGGTGCAATCCAGGGTTCTACCTCTATTCTGGGTTATGTGTTCCTTTCTGTCCTACCGCCGCCTATGCCAACACCACTTCAATGACTTGCACTCCTTGCTCACCTCCTTGCGCCTCTTGTAGCTTTTCTGCTACAAATTGCAGCAGCTGCTCAACAGGAAACCTACTTGCAAATGGTTGCGTTCCTCAATGCCCAACTGGGACTACTTCCGTCAACGGAGCATGCCTTGCGTGCAGTCCCAGTTGCGCGACTTGCTTCTCAGCTGTTAACATATGCTCAAGCTGCACTGTTCCTTTGTTCCTATATAACGGCACTTGCGTTAATATCTGTCCTTCTGGAACTTTCTACAACGGAAGAGAATGCCAAATTGCTTGTGCTGATGGCTTCTACGCATTGGGTCAAAATTGCGCTAGCTGCAGCCCTTCTTGCACTACATGCCAGGGATCAGCAACATTCTGCTCTCGATGTCCACCAGGTCAATTCCTTCTGAGCGGAGGATGCATTCCACAGTGCCCTCCCAACACCATACCATTTGTTGGAGCCACTGGAGGTCAATGCCTAACTTGTCTGCCAAATTGTGCAGTCTGTTCTTCTCCTACCATCTGTCAGACCTGTATCTCAAGCAGCTATCAGCTTCTCGGAGGAAGGTGTATTCAGTGTGTCGGAAGCACCGCTTTGAATCCCGTTACTGGAGCTTGTGACCCTTGTCCCCTCAACTGTATCCAGTGCTTAAACTCCACCTTCTGTACTCAATGCGCAACTAGCACAGTCCTTGCAGGAGGTGTCTGCTATACATGCATGTCTCCCTGCGCAACTTGTAACGGAAACCCAACTTCTTGTGCCAGTTGCCAAGCCGGGTATGCTCTCTCCGGAAATTCGTGCAATCTTGGATGCCCGATTCCGGGCCAAGTTATCGTGAATGGCAATTGCCAATGCCAGAATGGTTTCCTCAACAACGGAGCTTGCGTCCCATCTTGCCCAACTGGAACTGGTCCTGACCCGAATAAAGTCTGTGTGAACTGTTCTATAAACTGCGACCTATGCGCCGGTTCTGCTTTAGTCTGCTCTCAGTGCCGACTCGGATTTGTCCTCAGCAACGGCACTTGCGTGAGAGGTAGTGGCTGCCCTGAAGGACAAGCCCTTGTTGGAAACGTTTGCACAAGAATGTGTGGCAGCGGAAGATTCTTCATCGACAACTTCTGTGTTGATGTTTGCCCCGTCGGATTCGCTCCCAATGCAGACTACTCTGGATGCGTTCCTCAAGCAAACACTACTGTTCCATGCCAGATCGGTCAAGTATTTGCCTTCGGTCAATGCTACTCCATTTGCCCCGCTGGAACATTCACAGTCGGAAATCTTTGTGTGAGTTGCCCAAGCAATTGCATGACATGCGTCAACGGTAGCTATTGTGTTGACTGTGCTGCTGGCTACTACTTCTCCGCTGGTACCTGTCTGTTGGCCTCTATTTGTTCTCCTCCTCAGCTCAGTCTTCAACAGAACTGTGTTAGCTCCTGCCCTGAAGGTACATACCCTACCGCCTCTACTTGCGAACGCCTTTGCGGTGAAGGTCAAGTTTATTACAGCGGACTTTGCTACGCATCTTGCAGTGCTCCTTTCGTGAGCAACGGCTTTGGCTGTATCGCTAACTGCCCAGCAGGTCAAATTGCAATCAACGGTACTTGCACTGGAAATACCAACACATGTGGTTCAGGTTCGTATTTCAATAATACCCTCCGCCAGTGTCTGCCATGCCAATTCCCTTGCGCAACATGCATCGGGACTGCCACTATCTGCACAAGTTGCCTCGTTGGAACACTTTCTAATGGACAGTGCCAGAACAATGGGAATAGCAACTCTGTTATCGCTACTGTATCCCGCACTACTACCATCGGAAACCAAGCTGAAATTGTCATCAACATCAACTTCGTTCCACCTGGGCTCACTATTGCTCAACAAAGCCAATTCTTCCTCGTCACTGTTGTTCCCAATCAATCACCCACCCAAGTTTTCCAATGGTACAGTGTAGCAGAGTCATCAATTCGTGTGCTCTTGGTGTTCCCGAGCGCACCAAGCCCGGCCACTTTGATCCTCGGTAGCTTCAACGTGGCTGCTTTGGCTCAGTCTTACTTATCTGCTGGATACAACAACTTCCAACAGGGTTCGTTCCAGGTAAGTCTGTCAAACGCCATTCAAGGGAGCACTCCATTCAACCCCCCAGCAACTGTTTCTGCAACCCTTGCCCGGTCAGCACCGAATCAACAGCTTAAGTGATCCGATTTATGAGAAAATTTGAGATGTTTGTATGTACTCGCCCCATTCAGCTTCATATAATCTTATAATCCAAAGTTCCTCAATGAGCAAACATTAAGAGAATCAACCTCAAGAAGAAGAAGGTGGGCTTATCAACATCTTTGATGAAGCTCCTAAACAGAAACCTGTTACAGAGATCAAGCTGAAGGCAGAGCCACTAGTCGAACCTAAGCTGGAGAAAAAGATCTGCGAGTTGATTCAGCAGCTTCTCGTCTATAAGCAAATTAAGAAAGGAGTCAATGAAGTCATGAAGGTACTGCACAAGGCAGGCGTATAGGCAGTCATCCTTGCTGCTGATTGCTAACCAATCGAAATAGTCATGACACTCCCGCCGATATGCGAGGAAAAAAATGTCCCATACTGCTTCGTCTCAAGCAAAGCCAACCTCGGGCGTGCCTGTGGTATAAAAAGACCGGTGGTAGCAGTTTGCATTACATTCCAAGAAGGCGGCTCATTGCAAAGTCAGATCTTCGAGCTGAAGGACACGATTGAACAGCTGTACATATGAATGATCTCACTCTGCATAGGCATATGTTATTTATGTCTGAATGATCAGCTAAATCAGTGCTTGCGGTTCTCCATGATGTCTGCTGACACTTTCGTGAGGGTCGTTTGAACGGATTTTTTCGAAGCCTCTTTAAAGCGCCTCTCTTCGAGCTGCACCTTCTTCATCAGCTTACTACGCTGGATATTCGGGAGGAGGAACGACTGAACGAGATCCCGAATTAGCGTTTCGTTATTGTTGAACCTTCTCTCAAAGCCTTCGAGAGGAGCATTCATTTCTGTCTTTCTTAAGGTGGCCATTATGCTTGCCTGACGGGTGGAAGCCTTATCCACCGTATTGTTGATAATCCAATCCAGGTAGGTGTCGACGGTTCCTTGGTTCATGCGAGCGATTTCATTTGACAGGTACTGCTAGCGTTATCGAATGATTCGTTCAGCATTACGCTTTCCTGCCTCCTCAATCTCTCTGTTTCGTCGATCGCTTTCAGCGGTTTGCACAAGCTTGGAAATCTTTGCCTCCTGTTTCGCTCGGAGGAGTTATTTGGAGAGTGAGTCAAGGGTCTCTGCTATCGCCTCGCCTTGGAGGGCCTCAAGAAGAGCATTTTTGAGCTTTTCTTCGTGTTCCTGCCGAAGGATTTATTCTGCTTCGTTTTCAGGGAGGTTTGGAATCTTGGCGACGATCAACAGCTCTTCAATGAGCGCCAGCCTCTTTTCCTTGCCTTCATACATAAAGTTTTGTTGGGCTCGACCTCTCAAAATTCTCTGAAGAAATAGGACAGCAGTCTCTCGCTTGCTCAAACCTTTCCTTTCCGTTGAGTCCTTATTGATTGCGAGCTTGTTTAAATTGGTCACAGGGTTGGTCAGGTTAAAGTTTTCATCGTAACGCCATGTTGGAGTGGAAGGACGAGCAATAACGTTCCTCAAAGCTTCGATATCAACACTCACCACCTCGTTTTGCTGATTCTGAGGCTTCGATTTCTTCTCGATATCCCCCTGTGCCACCTACAGCGCTTTCTTATGGGTAATCTCCAGTCTCGTATATTCAGGTTGGGTGCGTTTAGGCTTCACTTCCTCTCCAGGGTTTATTTCCATCAGCCCGTCAAAGGTATTCAAGCCTGCAGGCTGGACCTCGTATTTATTGGCAATTTTATCGAGGGAGAGTCCTTCTCTGGTGATGCCTGCGTACACGCTCGAGGCGAAATTGGCATACTCTTCAATAATATTTCTGTGTTGTGTGTCCTCATCTTCTCCCTTCCTTGCTTTTGTTAGCTTTCTCAAAATCTTTATCTTCTTCCTTTGGATCTTTGCGATGAGCCTGTTCTTTTGCTCTGTCTTCCGAATTTTGATTTCCTCAATTCTCTGAGCGTTCTTCTCCTCAACATCTTTTTCTCTTTCGATGAGGCCCTTCTTAACCAACTCCAAGCCTTCTGAGTGAAGTTTCTTAATATCGTCCTCCTTCTTTCCCCATTCTCTGAGCTCTTGCTCCTCCATCAGCCTTCTTCTGAGGTTGAAGCTTGCTTAATCGGAGATCGGAGGCAAACTATTTTCAAACCACTGCTTTTATCGATTGAGTTCGATTTGATCGAGTTCTTCGATGCTCGCTGGCAGCCCTAAATCAACTACGGTTCTTACCCTTACCATATTTGAGGTTCTTGAGCATCAGCACTTCGGGTCTTTCTCCTTCTCGGTAGATCTCCTCGGGAGAATATGGATCAGTCTGCGCCTCGCTCTCTCTGTAGTCTGTTTGAATCTCCACCTCCTTCGTTTTGCTCTGAATGTTGACTGCTACTACCTCGACTATCTCCTCTTCGTTGGAGGCTTCGAATTGCCCTGGCGATATTTCCTGCACGGGCGGTTATAGATGCAACGGAACGTCATTCATCGTAGCTACTAGGGGCTTCTTGATAAAGTTGAGCCTGCATGTTATGAAGCAGTTACCTTTGCGCACCGGATACGTAGGCCTCAGCACTGATGCCGATGTTCGATGAGAGCACTTGTGCCATTTTCAATTTATTAATTATTAATTATCGTTTGTCAGGCGATAGTTGTTTGTTCGACGCAACTGAATCAAAGCTCAGGAGCATCCAAACGCCAGCGGATAAGGACCCACGTGAGGGGCTGAATTAAAAAATTTAGTTATTAAATTCCATCAACGTTAACCTGCTTTAATAATTTCGGAGATCTTCTTGAAGAACTCTAGGAGCTGAGTCTCGCGAAAAGTGGATCCATCTGCTCGTTGTGAGAATACACTAGAACTGCAGTGCTTGAAGGCTAACGGTGGTAGTTTTGTTTCAATAAGGCTTCCCGCTTGGCCTTCTCAACAGTAAGCATTTGGAGGTGATTCAGTGTACCTTTGAGCAAGGATTAACACGATAAGTCGAGCCACCTCCCCACAGTCTATGGACTATCCCACCGGGAGTCGAACGCACAGTATTCCGACGGTAAAAGTAATTTAATCCTGATCCAGGAAGCACATGAGTTCAGCGTCCCATGATCTCGGAGGAGGGATATTCCCGATGTTAGTTATACCGGGGAACCTCAAAGAGCTTAATTCTCAACCACCCTTCTCCTACAACCCCTAATCGACCCCATCGTATGCGTATTTCATATTTGTAAGATTGTATGAAGATTATTGTCAAGCAGAGTCACTTCAAACCGCAATCACTATTGGTTGTACTGAAACTGGAGTTGGTTGGGAAGCACAGCAATTGGAATTTGTCCATAGATATTCCAGTTCATCAAAACTGGTGCCATGTATTGCCCGTTCGGGATAGGCTGTATGTACTGATAGTACATCGGGTTGATAGTCATAGGTTGTGCTGGCACCTGAGCAAATTGATGACTCGGTTACCCGCCTCCTTCTTGACCAATGTTCACCAGCTGAATATTTTTACGTTCCTTTGATTAACTCTTTTCTTAGGGTCTACCACTTGACTGGGGGTCTACCAACTCTGAGCGGTCTTCCTAGACGTCATTGCCTCGATCTGAATTTTCCAACTCCTCCTGAAGTCTTTTAATGATCTTGTTTATGAGGTGGTCCTCGGAAGAAGGGATCTTCTTTTTCGTCATACAGCTGCTGATCTCCTTGTCCATAACGCTGAGAAACCTATTCTTCACACCGTTTTCGGTCCTCATTTCATGCATTTTTTTGGAGATATAGCTCCATTTCTTGCCAAACTGTCGAACACTTTCGAAGAGAAGCAAGTCCTCCTCCTTGCGCCATAACCCTTTCTCGATCTTACAGATTTTGGAGACCCATTTTCGCTTAAGCTCTTTAGAGCTCCGATAAATTTGGGCGTTACGGTGCGAGCGAGCGTTGAAGAGCTTTGCTATTTTATTCCAGCGTGGCCGCTCATTTTCATAATCAACATCTCTGAATAAGCGTTTGACGTACCTGAGGATGGTTCTCAGTAACGCCTCCTCGTCGGCGTCCCAGGCACAGCCGTTTATAGGATGCTTAGAGATTGACAGCCACTTGAATTTGCAGTCGTCGGCTGTACGGCCATTGAAAAAACCTGAGATCATCTCCCACTGCTCAGGCTCGATGAGCTCGATGTCCAATTAGCCCGCAAGGTAGAGCTCCGAAACGATGAAAGTCAGAATTTGAACTTCTTCTCTGTGCCAGTTTTTCTTCTGTCTGAACTGGAATGCTTTGTCCCTACGAATCGATCTGCAAGGTACTGCTCAAGCACGATCTTATACAGCCCTACACATTCGCTAAAGTTCAGTGGGTTGTCATCGTTTTGTAGGTATTCTCGCAAGGCAGTCAGTTTTTTTTCTCGGAGAGAGCCCGAGCCTGGTGCAGACTCGACCTCCCTTTGGAAGGCACGGGTAAACTCACCCAGTTTGTTTTCCAGCACCTTCGGCATCAAAAGCTTCGCTGAAATAAATTATGGTGAATTCATGGAGTCCCAAATATTTATACGCAACAAGTGAAATGAACCGCTCAGGAAGGCATTTCGGATGTAGTTGTTAACCTCCTTTGAGGAATGCCAGCCACGATGAGTCCCAGCGGAAATATTTTCAGTTTAGCTTCCCGCTGGATTTGCGTATTAAACTTATCAACTGAACATTATAGCCTCGGTCCTACCAACTGAGGCAAGGATAATCCAGGGCGCAGCTTGGTCTAAGAGATTTTCTCAAAAATACGTCAAAGCGATCGAAATAATGAAGTCCCCTTCCTGGCTGTTGTAGAAGAGCAGTTTCTCAGCGCTAGTGCCAGTATTGGAGGATTGAAACCCATCTCACCAGTGCTTCCCTTTATTGAGCGGCTTCCGTGATGATACCATTCCTTCCTTTCCTACAAGGTAAGTCAGCCAGCACTGATTTTCTACGAACAACTTTCATAATATTTATTGGTCGCAATGCTCCTCGCGAATCAAGTCCGAACAGAACATCTTCGTCACATCCTGGTGTTCCATCTCACCTGCGCATTACAATCTATAATAGAAACTCCATGGAAGAATCCTCCAATCAGCAGCTCGACGAGTAAAAAAACGCAGGAATACGCAGGTACGCCCAACAGCATGCAGATTCAATATCCATTCGGTGGCTTGCATGTAGCTCGTCAGTAAAATGGAGAAGGAGTTCCTGAGGCGTTCAGTTGGCGAAGGTGAGACACTTTCGAAATACTTACGGTTGTTTCGAGACACCAAGGATAGCTATAAGGTGCTGTCGCTCGTTATCGAAGGTACTTGGTGGGGTTAATCAGAGATTTAGGCAGACCTCAGCTTGGCTAACCTTCAGTTTGTGTGCTATCCGTACAGGAAGATCTTGACTTTCCATACCAGCCTCAACAACACCCTCCTCGACGCGTTTGCTGAGGTCTACGATCAGCTACGGCAGAATCAGCTCAAGTCGAGCCTATCATAAACGCGATAACTCAATTCCTGCAGCGAAAATCGAAAGGTGAATTGCGTACTGATCGACGAAGCCTAGTAGGCTCGCAGACGCAAGTAAGAGTTCGCACAGCGCTAGAAGATTAACTACCTAATTCAAGCCGACCTGGACGATCAGGATGGTGAGTACCTCACCCAGCTGAACAAAATACTGGAAAATAAAGAAGTGTCGAAACGCTACAAAATTCCAACGACTGCGGTGGAAATGCAACAGGTTAAGGACAAGATGGAGGATATCGTGCACTTTACCGATTTTATATCCGGAGAAAACGCTCGGTTCAAGACCCAGTAGTTCGTCAATTTGGATCTCTACCGCCAAAGTCGGCAGAGCATCGAGCAGCTCACAGCCAATATCTTCGGCAACTTCGAATCATCCTTCCGCAGCAAGTATATTGCTGCAGTCAAAGAGAGTGGCCGCCAGTATGCCGAGCAGTCCATTAAAAATACACGCAAGGCCATGGTCAACCAGGAATGCCAAACTTACCAATTTGCCGGTTCCAAGAAGCCGCAGATGGACACCCTCATCAAAGAGGTGGAGTCCAAGGTGAAAGTCATCTCAGATCTGCATGCTACTGTGGAAAACATACAAAAATTATTGAATTCAGCGGAGCACGAACGAGCTATTCTCAAGGAAGAAAAAAAGAAAAACGAGGAGCTTATACGCCATTTCTCCCACAACTACGAGACCATTGAAAAGGAGTATACCGCCTACCGAGTCGAAAGCGAACTATCGTTGACTTAGATGCGCAACCTCTTGTACAAGAAGGATCAGCGAGTGCAGGAGATGAAGGAACAGTTGGAGAAGATGGAAAAGGTGAAGCTACCACCTCCAGTGGCTCATAAGGACGCGTAGACCCAACTCAGCCGCTAAACCAGCGAATCAGAGATGCAAACTGATACTGTGATTGGAGAAGATCAATACAACCTGACATTGTTGAAGGAGAAGCAAGAGAGCCTAGGCCGGCTGAATGTGCTGAAAGAGCTGAAGATCAAACGGTTGTAGGTGTACAACAATAAGCTCAGAGACCAGCTGCGAACCACCTTCGAACAACTTTCTATTGACATCGATGAGGAAGACCTTGATCTGTTTATCAAGAAGGTCGAGAAGATCGATACCTCTGAAATTCGCAAGCGCATTTCCATTGTCGCCGATAGCTTCAAGTACGTAACAGGACCACAACCCATCCACTAAACTTAAAGCAGTGTGAGTTCAATAAGTGATTCCAAGTCCATTGACAAATCACCAGGCAAGGCCGAACCGGAGACAGACACCATTGCAGTACAGACCTAACCTATCAGGATACCGGAGAAGAAGAGCATCCGTCTGGGGAAATCACAGAAGAATATCTTGGCGACTGCCAAGTATCTCAAGATGATGGACGATACTTGTGCTCAGACACAGGTTATAACGACGTGTGAACGAGGAGTATACGCTCATATCCGAATCTCAAACTCCAGTTGCGAGAAATGCCTTGAGATGGAGCTGTTTGACCAACGATCTCGAGCCTTAGGAATCAATATTCTGGAGCGGAACGTAGTGAACATCAAGCTATACCCGATGCCTCGGAGGGAAACGATAACGAGACGGCACATGTATGATGTTGCATGCCAGACCAACATTGCTGTACTTAAGGAGAACGAACTGGTGGACAGCCCTCGCACTGTAAATAATGACAAGCTCAAGTTTAAACCAAAGTACTAAGGTGGCGTCAATCGAACTCTCAGGCAGGTCGTTCGGAAGAAAAATGCATATCATCATGATGGAAGAATCCGAAAAATCGAATCGTTCGAGGATCTTCCACAGTTACCACTGCCAGACCTAAGCCGACATAGAACTGGAAACAACAAACGTCCTTCAAAGGACTGTAAAGAAGAGTTTGTTGGCTTGGCCATTGACCACGCCAAGACCCTACCGAACTCGGAGGAGCCTCAGAACGTGTTCAGGGTGCTCCAAAAGATGCGGTTTACATTGGAAGAAACCGACAGAGTTACAAGATATCTGCTGCAACTCGAAAAGAGCACCAACCGGAGGGTGGATCTCAAAATTGAAGCGTAAAAGATGATCCGTGACCTGGCCATTCGCCACTACGCCAACATCCAAGATTGTCCTCACTATCCTGAGATCATACACCTGCTGAACAGGATGATATGATGCTGTGTGGCTGTATGCCATTATAATATTTACCATGAACGCAAAGTTGCTGCTGATAGTGGCGCTCACCGTCACGTTGGCTACTTCCCAGAATCCATCATGTAACATGAACACTCATAGTAGGTACCGCGTCGTCGCCATATCTGCTGACTTCCAACTCCAATTGCTATTCAGGTACTGTATCGATTGATGCAGAGTGTCCTTGGAACCCTCCCACAAAGTACTACAGCTACAATGTCACTTGGACATGCGAAACACGTAAGACATCCTTTTACCGAAGTGTGTCCTGGAAGCTACTATGGTAATGATATCTTGAAGGCCTGTGTGACGAGTAAAAAATGTGTAATGCAGCGTGTCCGTCTTCGCCGACACTGACCTTCTACGACGCAAGCTACAAATTGTGTGTAGAAACTTGCCCTTCCAACCCTTCGCTGTACGCGTACATTGGAACGGGGTCATCGAACCAAACGTGCCTGACATACTGTCCAACTGGCTACTATGCTGATGATACGACACGCAAATGTGTTGAGACTTGTCCAACGAATGCTTCATACTACGTAAACAGTGTTGTAAGACAATGTGTGACGAGATGCCCTGCGAACTTCTATTCCAACCTCAATAAGACTTGCGTTGCACCGTTGAGTTGCTCTACTGGTACCACAGTGAAGTACTTCGGTGACGATCTCAGCAGTATTTGCGTCACAAGTATCGATTTCCATTTATTTAGGCTGCCCAACCGGTGCAAATACCTATGCTGATACCTCGACAGGAAGGTGTTTGGCAGTCTGTACATCAACGTTTTATGCCGATCCAACCACGTTGAAGTGCGTAAATGCTTGTCCCACTGGACCTCCTAGATACTATGCTAGCGATGTTACTAGAAGCTGCTTACTGAACTGTACAGCTGGCGAGTATGCTGACAATTCGACTGGTAAATGCACAAAGACCTGCACAGCGCTCAATGGTGTAGCAACCTTTGGAGACAATTCAACTCGGCGATGCGTTATCACTTGCCCTTTGTCTCAGAATACCTTCGCAGATACCACGACAGGGCTCTGCGTTTTAGTCTGTTCTCTAGGATTTTACTCAAATAATGCTACACAGTCCTGCGTGGCATCAACATTATGTAGTGGCAATACTTTTGGTGACCCGACCACAAGACGTTGTGTTGTTGCTCTGAATTGTCCATCAACGCCGTACCACTTTGCCGACCCCACAACAAGAAAGTGCGTGACTCAGTGCCCAAGCACAGCCCCAGGCTATTGGGGAGATAAAGCTATTAAGTATTGTGCAACTATTTGTCCTTGGAATCCAGGAACTTACGTTACTTGGAAAGACATCTCAACACGGCAATGCGTCACAGTCTGCCCGACTAACCCAACCAGTTTCTCAGATAACGTGACTCAATAATGCGTGAGTACCTGTCCAGCATATCCCACTGCCCCAATAACAACATATGCTGATCCAAGCACCCAATCCTGCGTCACTACCTGTCCGAAAGATTACTTTGCACAGTCATCAACTTCAACATGCGTTGCGAACTGTCTGACCACCACCACAGTTCTCTACTTTTTCCCAGCAAATGCGAGTTGTATCTCAAGCTGCCCACAATACTATTTTGCAGACAACTCAACAATGAGTTGTGTGAGTATTTGCCCAACCAACCCGAGCCTCTACGCATATTCTGGAGTTTGTAGGCCTGACTGCCCTGCATCTTCAGGGTATTTCGCAAGTGACAATTCGAGATCGTGTGTCACTTCATGCCCAACCTCGACATTGCAGTACGCAGATGATACCAGCCAGAAGTGCGTTAGTATCTGTCCAACGTCGCCAAGCAGATTCGGCCAGGATTTAAATGATGGAAATAGAACTTGTGTGTCGAGCTGTAACAACACCTATTTCGCTGACATAGTCACCCGGACTTGTGTAAAGAACTGCAACTTAACCCTCGGTTATTACAACTACCAAACTACTTGGACTTGCGAGCTCGAGTGCCCAACAGGCTTTGGCAATCCTAACACTGGCTTTTGCGTTGGACAATGCCCAGCGACTCCCCTTCAAATGTTCGGAGACCCCGAATCAGGACTATGTGTTCTAAAGTGCCCCAACCTTCTGTACGGTAATATCGTCAGCGATACTTGCTAATTACCAGCAGGCTGTCAATCAAGTTTCTTTGCCGATGATAGCACTAACATGTGTGTGGCAGTCTGCCCTGCACTGCAGTACACATTTGGAGATTCGACAAGCCGACGATGTTTGAAAGGTATTTAAATATATTTTATATAGCTTGCCCATCTGGGACATATGCAGACAACACCACCAGGCTTTGCTCAGCAGGCTGCAACACCTCGGCACTACTGTATATGGATTCTTCAACTTGGAAGTGCGTATCTTCTTGCCCCTCTAGCCCTAATTTGTATGCCAATAACCTGACAATGTCCTGTGATGCAGCATGCACTGGTGGCTACTATGCGTTCGATCCCACCCGAAAATGCATTCCAAGTATGATCATTAATTGACGTAGTGTGCCCATCAACCCCAGCCTACTTTGGTGATCAGGTCACCAAGAGGTGTTTGCTTGCATGCCCAGAAAACACATTCAGCTTCTTCAATAATACCCACAGAATATGCGTTACTTACTGTCCACCAAGAACATTCATTGGTGTTACCAACACTGTCGTCAATCTCTATGCAGATAATTCAACTTGGCAGTGTGTAACAGTCTGCCCTTCAACACCAAATTACTTTGCATTTGCCCACCCTTCTGATACTACCATTAGAACATGCGTATCAACATGTCCCTTGGTATCGGTGGGTGGAACCCCCACCTACTATTTTGCAGATGTCATGACGAGATCGTGCACTACGGTCTGCCCATGGTCAAACATGACAACATACGGAGATCCGCTGACTTTCCTGTGCACCAAGAACTGCTCCAGAACACAGTTTAGACTGAATACAACATACAGGTGCGTTTGGACATGCCCGACACCATATTTTGCAGACAACACCACTTGGTATTGTGTACAAAAATGTCCAAATGGAACATTTGCAATGGCTGCAGGAACTAACCGCACTTGTGTATTGAACTGCCCCACAGGAACATACGCATAGAACAAAACATGGACTTGTATTTCACTTTGTCAAGCAAATTTCCTTTACTGGGGAGACAATACCACTTGGAAATGTGTTACTACGTGTCCCACTACCCCAGACATGTACGCTGATCTGACGACTCAAACATGTGTCTTCACTTGTCCGACTTCACCTGGGGGCCAGCTCTATGCAAATACTGCCTCGAGATCATGTGTCTTACCTGCAAGCTGTGCCACTGGAAAGGTAGCTGATCCAACGACCCTCCGTTGTATTAGCCTCTGTCCCCTTTCCGTTCCGCTTTTCCTGAACATTGCAATTAATACTTGTGTGGACCCTTGTCCATCGGGACTATTTTCGGACAATTCAACAATGAAATGCGTAACGATCTGTCCAGGAACTCCAGATTACTATGGAGATGCAACTACAGCACTGGATTTCAAATGCGTACAGTTTTGCCCGACTGGCTATTACAAGCATACTCCTACAAGGATGTGTGTAAGTGCCTGCCCAGGACCAACGTACTTCAAAGACCCATTAACAAAGTCGTGTGTGACTGTCTGTCCTGATAACTATTACGCAGATGCTACTGGAGGGCAGGTTTGCACTCTCAGCTGTTCAGGTGGTCAGTTTGCTGATGATTCTACAAAGAGTTGTGTTACCACATGTCCACTTGCGAACAAGACTTACGGCAATACTCATACTGGCAAATGCGTGGAAGTTTGCCAATTCGGGTAATACGCTCATAACGATACAACTAGATTATGCGAAGCAACCTGCGACTGGACTCTAAATCAGTCCATCGGATTTGCTGACCCATCTATTCGTATGTGCGTCTCAATCTGCTCTTCTCTGCCCATGCTGTATGCTGATGGCTCCGTTCCTACTGATCAAAAATGCGTTAGGGTATGCCCTCCCACATACTTCGCGCTCCAGTCTAGCCAGACTTGCGTTCAGGCCTGTCCAGGCAATACTGCGATTGCTTTGAATATGTTCCGAGATTCTACAACTAAGATGTGCTTGTTCCGTTGTCTCGAGGGTTGGTATGGTGACAATGCAACAAGAAACTGCGAGACAGCTTGCACCGCGCCGACTCTAGCCGACAACAGTACAAACCTCTGCGTATCTGTTTGTCCATCTATTCCCGACTACTATGGCTGGAGCCTTGTGTGCTACAATATCTGTCCTGACAGCGTTTACAAGTTTGCTGAAAATTCTACGAGAACCTGCGTGAATATTTGTCCAAACCAATCAGCGACATACATCAACAAATCCTGGGCTGATAATTTTACGAGAAGATGCGTCGCAGTTTGCTCTGGCCTTACCTACGCTTATTCCAGCCCAACAGAAAATGTTTGTGTCGCAACCTGCCCATACCTTCAAGGCTATTGGGCTGACGATACCACGAAATCATGTGTAACTGTCTGCCCCGATACTTACTTCGCTTAGAATAACACTGCTACCTGTGTAAAGAAGTGCCCCTCTGGAAGCTTCGCGGATTGGAACATTAAGGTCTGCGTCTTAAATTGCAATCCCTCCTATCCTGAGTATGCAGATTCCCAGAATAATAACTGCACCAGAGTTTGTCCGACTGTCCCCAGCCTATATGCTCAGGATGCTGGATATGTTTGTGTACGATCCTGTCAATCAACTTGGTTTGCCTACAATGTTACAAGAGTCTGTACACAAAACTGTCCATCACCTCAATTCGCTGACGTTACATCTGGTAATTGCGTACTGAATTGCCCAATTAACGTCTCAAGGTATGCAGATAACGCCACACGAACCTGTAGCTTTACATGTCCAAACGTCACTGTCGGCGCTGTCACTGGTGTCTTCACTTACGCTGATTCCAGCACAAAGAAATGTGTGTTCACCTGCCCATCGATTCCGAGTATGTATGGGCAGAACGATACCAACACTTGTGTGGAAGCTTGTCCAGGTGGTACCTTTGGAGATAACGATACACGATTGTGTATGGCTGATTGCATCTTCCTTGACCCAAAGTTTACCTATGCAGACAGCACCACAAATTTCTGTGTGTATAACTGCCCTGCTGGATGGTTCGCCGATAACTCAACTGTCAGTTGTGTGACTGCCTGCCCAACTGGTACCTTCGCTGATAACTCAACATGGAGATGTGTATTCATCTGCCCACTCAACCCAGCAATGTATTCAGCTACCATTGGAGGTGTTCGACAGTGTGTCTATAACTGTCTCTCACCATTGTTTGCCGATGATATCTCCAGGGAATGTGTTCCCACCTGCCCTCTCATTCCAGAAATATACTTGGAGTATCCACCCACACGCAAATGTGTCCTAGTGTGTATCTTCCCGTACTTCGCCCAGATGGCAACTTATAAATGTGTTCAAAACTGCTCTTACGGTCAGTACGGCAACCTCACAACACACAAATGTCAGCCATGTGCTCAGACTTGTACAACCTGTCAAGCTGAGCTTGAGTGCAATTCGTGCAAGCCTGGTTATCTTTTGTACAACCTTCAGTGCGTCTACAACTGTCCAACATATCCTGTGATGTATTACGCCAACACCCAATCGGCGAGTTGTGTGGCGCAGTGCCCCTTCCCATATTTCAGTTTCGCACCAACCGGACAATGCCAACTTTCGTGCCCATAGGGTTACTTCACCAACACTGTCAACAATTCATGCACTGCATGCCATCTTGGCTGTACGACTTGTACCTCCAGCATTGTATGCCAGACCTGCGATATCGGATACTTGTTCGTTGAGGCATTTAACAACTGCTCAAAGATCTGTAACACCACCAACATTTACTATTTTAATAGTGAATGTCTAACAAGCTGCATCAATGGCACCTACCTGCTACCCGATATGGTTACGTGCCAGTCATGTTCGGCTGAGTGTGCTACATGCTCGGGTATTGGTACCAATTGCACAAAATGTTCTACCAAGTTCCTGTACAATGCTCGGTGCGTCGACTCCTGCCCTGACAATTACTATGTTGACATCAACCAAATCTGCCAGAGCTGTGCCAGTAATGCTACAGCCTGTATCCTCCCCCCTCTGTCCTATACCATCAGCCCTTTCACCCAAAGCTATCAGCTTAACGCCTACATAATATTTAACCGACCAGTCACTCTAACTATTTCATAGTTCAAGCAATACGTACAGATCAAGCGAAATACAAAGCCAGTAAAAACTAATGAATTCAAAGCTTCGGTCTACAATTCAACAGCTTTCCTGATTACGTTCCTGACTGAGAGTTCTAGTGAAGAGAAATTGGTGGCTGACACAACAAACACCGATGAAAACCCCGAAGGCATACTACCAGCAGTCAACTCAAATTCTGAGGTTTAGGAGAAGGAGATACTTGTTGAGAGTAATAGTGGAACCCAGTATGAGACTGGTTCTGCTTCTCCCTCGCTCAACATCGATTCCCTCACGATTACGTTCCCTCCAGGAGTCATAACAGATTCTAGCGGCAACGCCCTCACTACGACTTCGGTTTCTTCTGATGTTCCACTCACAACTGGAATAACCTCTACAGTTTTGTCTGTTTCTAAACCGGTGGGTTCTGCAGTTAACATCGGCACTTGGGTTATTCTTGCAGTTCTCCTGATTTTCCTTATTCGCGGAGGATATCCAGTACTGCTCACGATAGAGGCAGCCCAGATCATCCAAATGCATATCTTCTTGCTGCTGGACCCACTGCCCTACCTCGAATCCTCCACCCTCAACAGCATGAAGTATT